>Ga0070730_10002999_pt1 | contig 15265 bp, 13 predicted proteins | sample Coa_R1_3_FD_66447 | JGI IMG/M metagenome (GOLD analysis project Ga0070730, IMG submission 66447) | Surface soil microbial communities from Centralia Pennsylvania, which are recovering from an underground coalmine fire - Coalmine... | ecosystem: Environmental > Terrestrial > Soil > Unclassified ...
ATGAGGCGGCGCCGGGTCACGTCTGTAGTGACGTTTTACGCTTGGACAATGTTGGTCGAGTCGGTTCGGCTCAGGCTCCTTCTCGTCACACCGCTTCGGCGTTCCAGCCGACCCTCGGTGCGCTGCTCGCCGGGATCCTCGTGGGCCTCGGTTTCGCGGCCGGGCTCGCCGCGAACGCGATGGACGGCGGCCTCTACCTCGACCCGCGAACGCGAACCGTCCTCCGAAAGTAGCGTCGTCGGGCGAGAGGGCTAAGCTCGACCTCCCGTGCCCGAAGCGCCTTTCGTCCACCTTCACGTCCACTCCGAGTACTCGATCCTCGACGGGGCGTGCCGGATCCCGGACCTCGCCAGGCGTGCCGCCGAGCTCGAGATGCCGGCGGTCTCGCTCACCGATCACGGCTCGCTCGCGGGCGCGATCGACCTCTACAAGGCGGCCCGGAACGAGGGGGTGAAGCCGGTCCTCGGCTGCGAGGTCTACGTCACCGACGACCGCAACGCGCAGCAGAAGGGGCAGGCGCATCTCACGCTCCTCGCCGAGACCACCGAGGGGTACGGGAACCTCGTCCGGCTCTCCTCGCTCGGCTACCTCGAGGGCTACTACTACAAGCCGCGCGTCGACTGGGAGCTGCTCGAGCGCCACGGCAACGGCCTGATCGCGCTCTCGGGGTGCCTCTCCGGCCGCGTCTGCAAGGCGCTCGAGGAGAACCGGCCGTCCGACGCCGAGGCCGAGCTCGATCGGCTCGAGCAGGTCTTCGGACGGGACAACGTGTACGTCGAGCTGCAGAACGCGCACCTCGACGTCCAGCAGCGGATCAACCCGCAGCTCGTCGAGCTCGCCGACAAGCGCGGCCTGCCGACGGTCGCGACCGGCGACGTCCACTACCTCCGCCACGAGGACGCGCGCGCGCACGAGGCGCTCCTCTGCATCCAGTCGGGCGACTCGCTCAAGAACCCGAACCACTGGCGCTTCGATACCGACCACTTCTACTTCAAGACGCCCGAGGAGATGGCGGCCGACTTCCCGGGCCGCGACGATTCCCTGCGGCGCACGCTCGAGGTCGCGCAGCGCTGCAACGTCGAGATCGAGCTCGGGCGGATCCTGCTGCCGCGCTTCGACACGCCCGAGGGCCGCGACGCGTTCGAGTATCTCGTCGAGCTCGTCGAGGCTGGAGCGGCGAAGCGCTACGGCACCGTCACCCCCGAGCTACGCGAGCGTCTCCAGTTCGAGCTGAAGACGATCAAGGAGATGGGCTTCTCCGACTACTTCCTGATCGTCGCGGATCTGATCAGCTTCGCCCGCCGGAACGGCGTCAGCGTCGGGCCCGGGCGCGGCTCGTCCGCCGGCAGCCTCGTCGCGTACTGCCTCGAGATCACCGACGTCGACCCGATCGTCTACGGGCTGCTGTTCGAGCGGATGCTCAACCCGGGGCGCAAGTCGATGCCGGACATGGATCTCGACTTCGCCGTCGACGGCCGGGAGCGCGTGATCAACTACGCGCGTGAGCGCTACGGCCGCGACCGCGTCGCGCAGATCATCACCTTCGGGACGATGGCCGCCCGCGCCGCGGTTCGCGACGCCGGCCGTGTGCTCGAGCACCCCTACGGCGTCGTCGACCGGATCGCGAAGCTCATCCCCGAAGGGCCGGGCCAGACGCTCGCCGACTGCCTGAAGCCGGGCGGCGAGCTGAAGCAGGCCTACGACAGCGATCCGGTCGCGAAGGAGATCGTCGATCTCGCGCAGCCGCTCGAGGGCCTGACGCGTCAGGACGGCATCCATGCGGCGGCCGTCGTGATCGGCGCCGAGCCGCTGCTGAACCTCGTCCCGCTGCAGCAGAAGGGCGCCGACCAGGAGGTGGTGACGCAGTTCTCCGGGACCGTGATCGAGACGATCGGGCTGCTGAAGATCGACTTCCTCGGCCTGCGCAACCTCGACGTGATCGACAAGGCCTGCGAGCTTGCCGGCGTCGCGGACATCGGCTCGATTCCGCTCGACGACCGGAAGACGTACGAGATGCTGGCGCGCGGCGAGGCGATCGGCGTCTTCCAGTTCGAGGGGGCGGGCATGCGCGAGGCGTTGCGGCAGGTGAAGCCGACGAACTTCGAGGATCTCATCGCCCTCGTCGCGCTCTACCGGCCGGGGCCGATGCGGTACATCCCCGACTACGCGCGCCGCAAGAACAAGCAGGAGCAGGTCACGTACCCCGACGCGCGCCTCAAGGCGATCACCGCCTCGACGTTCGGGATCTGCATCTACCAGGAGCAGTACATGGAGATCGCCAAGCAGATCGCCGGCTTCTCGCCGGCCGAGGCCGACGATCTCCGCAAGGCGATCGGCAAGAAGATCCACTCTCTCATGGCGTCCCTCGAGACGAAGTTCCTCGAGGGCTGCGCCGAGTCGGGGACGTCCGCCTCGGTCGCGCAGCAGCTCTGGGCCGACATGGAGCAGGCGCAGGACTACTCGTTCAACAAGTCGCACGCCGCCTGCTACGCGCTCATCTCCTACCGCACGGCCTGGCTCCGCGCGAACCACCCGCGCGAGTACATGGCGGCGCTCATCTCCTCGGTGATGAACACGAAGGACAAGGTGCCGTTCTACGTCGCCGCCTGCGACGAGCTCGGCATCGAGGTGCTGCCGCCCGACGTGAACGAGTCGCAGGTCGACTTCGCCGTCGTCGAGGGGAAGATCCGCTTCGGGCTGAACGCGGTGAAGAACGTCGGCGAGGCGACCTGCCGCGCGATCGTCGCGGCGCGCGAGGAAGGCGGCCGGTTCACCTCGATCTGGGACTTCACCGAGCGTGTCGATCCCGGCGTGGCGAACAAGCGCTCGCTCGAGTCGCTCGTCAGCTGCGGGGCGCTCGACTCGACCGGCGCGTCGCGCAAGGGGATGCTCCACGTTCTGGAGGACGCGCTCTCCTACGGCCAGAAGCAACAGCAGGACCGCCTCCTCGGCCAGGCGTCGATCTTCGATCTCGGCGATTCGCCCACGACTGCGACGCGTCATCACGCGACGGTGCCGACCGACGAGTTCGAGAAGGCCGATCTCCTCCGGCTCGAGAAGGAGAGCCTCGGCCTCTATGTCTCCGAGCACCCGCTCGGCGCGATCCGCGACCAGCTGCGCCGGCGTACCGACTGCACGCTCGTCGAGCTCGAGCGGCGCCGCGAGGGCGAGACTGTCCTCGTCGGCGGTATGGTCGCCGGGCTGCGTTCGACGATGACGAAGAAGGGCGAGCCGATGGCTTTCGTCCAGCTCGAAGACCTGACCGGCTCGGTCGAGGTCGTCGTCTTCAACTCGACCTACGCTGCAGCGCGCGAGCTACTCGTGGAGGACGCCGTCCTCGTCGTCAAGGGCCGTGTCGACCACAAGCAGCAGGGGGAGACGAAGCTCGTCGCGCTCGAGGTGACCCGGTTCGAAGCGACGCCGGAGCGGCGCGAGGTTCGCCTCAAGGTCGACGCGCGTAGTGCCCCCGCCGGGGTGATCCGCGACCTCGCCGGTCTCGTGCGCGACTTCCCCGGCGAAGCGCCGGTTTACGTCGATCTCGTCACGTCGCTCGGCTCGAAGCTGCTGGAGCTGGGCCCGGAGTACCGCGTCGACCCCCAGCCCGACTTCTTCGCTTCCGTGCGCCATCTGCTCGGCGCAACCTCCGTCCAGTAGTCCTGACGGAATCCCCCCGGAGGGGGAGAGCCAAGTCGCACTTTCGCCCGAAAGTGAGGTACGGAGATTGCGAACATGCCTGCGGCCCCGGAAATCGTGGAAACGGAAGCTGAGCGCGTCGAGCGTTGGCGCACGAGCGAGTTGATACGCGTGGGCTTCCCGGGAGACGACGCGGTCGCGCTCGCAGCTCGGTTCGACATCGACCTCCACGACGCGATCTCGTTGGTGCAGCGCGGCTGCCCGCCCGAGCTCGCGATCCGCATCCTCAGCTAGTCCTCACCCGCCCGTCCTCGCCCGCGGGCAGAATGTGGGTCCGTGACCGGCGTCGTCCTCGGCTATATCCCGTCGCCGTCGAGCGGCACCTTCAGTCTCGGGCCGCTGACGCTGCACATGTACGGCGTCATGCTGCTCCTCGGCATCGCCGCGTGCATCTGGCTCACGGGCCGCCGCTGGGTGAGCTGGGGAGGCGACTGGGACCTCGTCTTCCGCATCGCTCTCTGGGGCGTCATCTTCGGTGTCGTCGGCGCGCGTCTCTACCACGACCTCACGAGCTGGAGCCAGGATCCGCTGCTCGGCCAGCCAGGCGGGTCGCATCCATGGTGGGGCTTCGCAGCCGTGTGGGACGGCGGGCTCGGGATCTGGGGCGCGATTCCCGCCGGCGCGGCGGCGGGCGCCCTCGTCGTGCGGCGCTCCGGCAACAGCGTCCGGCTGATGATGGACGCGGTCGCGCCCGGGCTCCTGCTCGCACAGGGCATCGGCCGCTGGGGCAACTACTGGAACCAGGAGCTGTACGGCAGGCCGACGAGCCTGCCGTGGAAGCTCCGCATCGACCAGGCGCACCAGACCGGGATCCTCGCGAAGTACCGGTCGGCTGGGCAGTACGGCTATTACCAGCCGACCTTCCTCTACGAGTTCACGTGGGATCTGATCGGCGTCGGCGTCCTGCTCTGGATCGACCGGCGCTTCACGTTGCGCCGGCCCGCGCTCTTCGCCCTCTACGTCGTGTGGTACACGACCTTCCGTACCTTCGAAGAGGTGCTGCGGATCGACCCCTCGCATTACTGGGCCGGCGAGCGGATCAACTTCTGGGTCTCGCTCGGGATCTGGGTGCTCTCGGTCGGGTTCTTCGTCTGGTGGCAGTTCTTCCGCGATCGCGAGCGCGACGAGAAGCCCGAGGTGAAGAGGGCGCGGCCGGTGCCGAAGGGCCCGACGATGACCGTCCCCAAGGGCCGCGTCCGGTAACGGCACTAGGCTCCACCCGGTGATCGTCCGTGAGCTCGAGCTCGACCTCGACGCGTTCGAGGGGCCCTTCGACCTGCTACTCGCGCTCGTCCTCAAGGAGGAGCTCGGCCTGCGCGACGTCGATCTCGCCGCCATCGTCGCCGCGTTCCTCGAGCGGCTGGCCGACCGAGAGGAGCTCGATCTCGAGGCGTGTGGCGAGTTTCTCGTTCTCATCGCGGCGCTGCTCGAGCTGAAGGCGCGGGCGCTCTTCCCCGAAGAGGAGGCCGAGCTCGCGGAGCTCGATCCCGAGGAGGCGGCCGAGGAGCTTGCGCGGCGCCTCGTCGAGTACCGGCGTGCCAAGGAGGCCGCGGTCTGGCTGCGCGAGCGCCTCGCGTCGGAGGGCGATCGCTACTTCCGGCTCGGCCCGTCCCCGCTCGCCCCCAAGTTCGAGATCCCGCTCGCGCCGCGGGATCCGGCAGAGCTGGCGAACGTCCTCCGGCTGCTCGCCAAGGAGCCGCCCGACGTCTCGCTCTCGCACATGGCGCTCCGCTTCCCGCCCGTCTCCCAGTTCCTCGATCGATTCCGCGCGCTGCTCCGCCGCCGCTCGCGTTTCGACTTCGAGACGGAGGTGGCCGAGCTGACGCGGCTCGAGCAGGCCTCGGCGTTCCTTGCGATGCTCGAGCTCCGCCGTGCCGGCGAGCTTGCGATCGACCAGGCTGCGCCGTTCGCGCCCATCCGCGTCTCCCGGCTCGCGAAGGAGAACCCCGTTCGAGACGAAAGGACCGATGCATGGACCGTCCGCTCCGCCTGATTCCCACCGACCCGCTCGACCGGCTCGCGCGGACGATCGAGGCGCTGCTCGTCGTCTCCTCGACGCCGCTTCCGGTCGAGGACCTCGCCGCCGCGGCGGACGACGCGCCGGAGCGCGTGGAGGAGGCGCTGCGCCTCGTCGCCGACCGGTTCGCGGAGGAGCGGAGTGGAATCGTCCTCGAGCACGTCGCCGGAGGCTGGGCGTTTCGCGCCGGACGCGAGGAGGCGGAGGCGTGCGCGCGCCTCTTCGAGCGACCGGCGCAGAGGAACCTCTCGCAGGCCGCGCTCGAGACGCTCGCGATCGTCGCGTACCTCGGCCCGTGCTCGCGGCCGGACATCGCGCGGATCCGCGGCGTCGCCGCGGACTCGGCGGTCGCGAACCTGCTCGACCGGGGCCTGATCGCCGAAGCAGGCCGTGACTCGGTCGCCGGCGGAGCGATCCGGTACCGGACGACGCCGCTCTTCGAGCGCGTCTTCGGGCTCGAAAGCCTGTCGGAGCTCCCGCGCCTCGACGACGTGGGAGCCGACGCTGCCGAGATCCGCGACCGCCTGCACACGGTCGCAGAACGACGCAGCGCCTAGGAGCTACACGAGTCGCGCCGCAACGAGCGTGAGCCACGCGAGCATCGCGACGTAGAACCCACGCTCGACCAGGCCGAACCAGCGGTGCAGAGCCGGGGTTCTCCGGGCGATCGCCATCAGCGCGACGAACGCGGTCATCGTCCAGCCCAGCTCCGAGGTGCCATGGTCGGCGCCCGCGAGCCGAGTTGCCGCAATCGTCACCGCGCCGAAGGCGAGTGCAGCCAGCACCCAGTGCGCCACCGGCTTCGCGTCGAGCGGCGCCCGAGTGATGGCGAGCCGGGCGGCTGCGAACACGGCGAGGAGGATTACCACGCGTCTCGGCCCTCCGAGGGCGGCGGCGAGTGCGACGGCGGCGAGACCGGCTGCAGCTGCTTGCGTCTGATACCAGCGGGCGTACCTGCCGACCCCGTACATGCTCACCGCCTGCGTCACCGGCGAGTAGCCGGTGGGCGCGAGGTGGAGATAGACGAGGCAGGCGATGCAGAGGCCGGTGAACGCGAGCGAAACGACGGCTGCCGTCACAGCTTCTTGATGATGCCTTCCGCCTCTTCGCGCGTGAATGCGCGGAGGGTCTCGGTCTGCTCGGCGCCGTGCCGCGCGAGCGCCGTCACGATCTCGAGGGCCGTCTCGTCGTCGGGCGCCTCGAAGACCTCGACGACGTCGTAGCGCCCGAACGTCACCCAGACGCCGACGAGCTTTCCGCCGGCTTCCTCGATCTCCCGGGCGCCGTCCTCGACCCGGTCGCGCCAGGCGGGAAGGCCCATGCGCCCCTGGGAAGTCCAGCGCATGAGCGAGATGTAGTGCGGCACGCACATATCTTCTCAGGATGCGCCTGAACGCGTTCCTTGCCCGGGCCGGAGTCGCGTCGCGCAGGCGCGCCGACGATCTGATCAAGGCCGGCCGCGTCACGGTCAACGGCGAGCCGGGCGAGCTCAACACCGTGGTCGGGCGGCGCGACCGCGTGGCGGTCGATGGGGAGGAGGTCGCGCGGCAGCGGCTCGCGTACCTACTGCTCCACAAGCCTGCGGGCGTCGTCACGACGGCGCGCGACCCGCAAGGACGGCCGACCGTCGTCGAGCTCGTCCCGTCCGAGCCGCGTGTCGTCCCGGTCGGACGGCTCGACGCGGACACGACCGGTGCGCTCCTCCTCACGAACGACGGGCCGCTCGCTCACCGGCTCGCGCACCCGCGCTACGGCGTCGAGAAGACATACGTCGCAGAGGTCGAGGGCGATCCGGGCGAAGACGAGCTCCAACCGCTGCGCGACGGCATCGAGCTCGACGACGGACGCGCCGCGCCGGCGCGCGTCCGGCGCCTCGGCCCGGGCCGCGTCGAGCTCGTCCTCCACGAAGGGCGGAAACACCAGGTCAAGCGAATGCTGGCAGCGGTCGGGTATCCCGTGACCCGGCTGCACCGCAGCGAATACGCCGGATTGACGCTCGAGGGGCTCGAGCCCGGCCGGTGGCGCGAGCTCGAGCCCCTCGAGGTGAACCGGCTACGAACCGGCTAGCGCGCGGGCTCGGCTCAGGAGCTCTCGCACGTGTGCGAGAGCGCTCGTCACCTGCCCGTGGTTCGGGGTGATGCCGTCGGCGGCCTCGGAAAGCAGCGTCTTGATCGTGGCGGCAACCCTGTCACGCTCGTCCGCCAGACTCCGCAGCGTTGCCTGCTCGCTCGTGTAGAAGCTGTCGTTCGAACTCGAGCCCGAGGCGAGCGCCTTCGTGTCCGCGATGAGCGTGTCGGTTCCGAACTGCCCGACGCTCGACTCGATCTGGTCGTAGCCCTTTGCCAGCTCCGCGGTCGCCTGCAGGGCGGGCGGCACGTTGTCCAGCGCCTGGGTGATCACGTGGCCGTCCGACTCGTAGTCGTCGGTCAGGCCGAGCAGCTGAAGCATCGTCGGCCGGATGTCGGTCTCCTCGACCCACGTTCCGATCGTGCTCGCCTGGGGCACGGTGTTGTGCGACTCCGGGTCGCTCGGCTGGTTTCCCTGATCGGGCTGCGGCCCGTCGACGCCGCCGACCTTGACGCCCTTGCCGGCGAAGCCGACCCACGTCACGTCGATGTTCGGGCTGTAGTAGCCGTGGTCGTACGCGTAGTAGTCGTTGATGCCGATGTTCGGGCCCGACGTCGAGAAGTAGTAGTCGGGCTTCGGGAACATCGTGTACGTCGGCATCCGCAACGGGTCGACCGTCTGCATGTGCAGTACGCGCTCTTCGAGCGCGCCCGCCTGGTAGTCGACGATCTTCTCGTTGCTGACCCCCGAGTACACGTCGAGCGGGTTCGTCATCGCCGCCGTGTCCCGCTCGAGCTGGCGGACGGCCGGATCGCTCGCGGCGGGCTGGCCGTGCACGTAGATCGACGCGCCCTGCGGCTCGATGTCGAACGGCGTGCTCGCGCTCGCCGTGCCGGCGAGCAGGCCCTTGATGTTCGCCTGGAGCTCGCCGATCTGGCCCTTGGCGTAGTTGCACGGGATGGTGACGCCGTCGCAACCTGCCGGTGTCGGCTGGGTCGCGCGTCCCACGTTCGCCCCCGCGAACTGGTCGCCCTCCTCGGCGCTGACCACGAACAGCGTGTTCGCCGGTGTGATCCCGTCGGCCTTCAGCCGCTCGAAGAACGTCTGGAACGCCTGGTCGTAGTGCTGCGCGTTGGAGACGTAGCAGGCGTCGCCGGGGCCGAGCGGCCTGCCGACGCCCGACGACGTCGTCGCCGAGGTGCAGTTGTGCGTGGTGTCCGCCTTGCGCTCGTGCAGGTCGGAGATGTAGCCGTAGGTGACCGGGATGCCGGCCTCCTGCATGTCCGCCATCACGGCGAGCGTCTGCGTGGCCGTCGGGTTGAAGCCCGGGAAGCCGGGACCGCCGCCGTACTGCTCCGTGAGGGTGTTGCCGTTCAGGTCGACCAGGTTCCCGCTGGCGTCGGTGACCCGGTAGCCGTTCGGGTTGACGTAGTTGGCGCCGCCGCCGATGGCCGGCGCGATGTACTTCGCGCCGAAGAGCGCGTCGTACCCGCTGTAGCCGCCCGGCTCGCTCGGCAGGAGGTCCGGGACGGGGCGCGCGGAGTTCGCGCAGACCGTGTCCCCCTTCGCACAGTGGATCGCCTCACCGATGTACTGGGCGACCTCGGCGTCCTTGTAGGGGTTCGGATCTGAGGCGGTCTGGCCGGCCTCGGCCGAGCTCGCCCCGAACACGGTCGGGATGTCGACCCCCGCGTTCTCGAGCACCATGTTCGCGGTCGAGAAGTCGCCGACCGAGCAACCTGCGCGCGTGAACGGCACCCAGGGCGCCGGGGTGACGCCCCCGCCGCCGTACGCCATCGTCGGAGCGGTGTCGGTCGTGCTCGCGTGCGGTGGGTTGGTCGAGGTGTCGACGACCGGCGACGTCCAGTAGGCGAACGACGCCGCCGGATCGGTCGTGCCGTCCGGGTTGTAGACCTTGTACGAGTTCGTGAGCGGCTGACCGTGCCGGTCGCCGTAGAGGCCGGTGTAGATCGCCAGGCTGTCATTGGCCGTGTGGGCGATCAGCGGCGTGTGCGAGTTCGAGAAGACGGTGCCGTACTGCTTCAGGAAGTTGAGCAGATGCGGCATCTGCTCGAGATCCGACGGCACGTTCGGGTTGTCACGTGAGAAGTGGACGTTGTCGAAGACGATGTTGATCACGTGCTGCACGCCGTTGCCCAGATTGCAGCCCGACGGCGCGGCGTTCGCCGAGCCTTCCGAGCCGATCTGAACGCCCGCGAGGACGGCGAGGATGGCGGCTGCGAGCGCTGCCACCGCTGTCAGCTTCTTCATTCGATTCCCCCTCTTCTTGCGGTTTCACGTAGGCCGCTTGTCGGCGGCTCGAGCCTCGCCGCCCCGCGCCGCCGTGTGGGCATCGCGGTGGTGACGCGGTCGAAACGAACCCGTGAATCAGCCGCCGGGCCGGAGACTTTCAAACCCAACGCTTCGCTGCACGAAGAACCGAAGGGCCCGAGCCCGGCGCGTGTCCGGACTCGAGCCCTCGAGGTCGTTCCCTACGGCGTGAAGAACTCGGTCATCGGTGTGACCTGAGACGTGTCCGCCGCGTATGCGAGCTTCGGCAGGTGCCAGGCCTGCTCGATCGTCGCAAGGAGCGAGTAGTGGTTGTACGGAGTCTGGCTGACGTACCCGCCCGTCTTGCCGCCGCGGTTGACGATGACGACGGCCGGTACCAGCCCGCCGCCGTACACGCCGCCGGGCCACGCAGCGTTGATGTCCGGGTCGCCCGCCGGCAGCACCGGCGAGTCGCAGCAGCCGGCCGGGGAGTCCCAGCCGCCGTTCACCGCGTTGCCCGTGTAGTCGCCCTCGTCCGAGACGATGAAGATCGCGTCCTGTCCTTCATGCCACGAAGGGCTACCCATGATCGTCTGGACGGTCTGCTGCACGAACGCGTCGGCGTTCTTCTTCAACTGGACGTCCGCCGGGTCGTCGTTCGTGCTGTTGTACGGGCACGGCGTCTCGGGATGGCCCGGAACGGCGCCGTAGACGCCACCGTGCATGTCGTTGCACTGGTCGGGGACGATCAGATTGAAGTCCGCCGTCGTGCTCTCCTGCGCCAGGTCGGTCGAGAGGGCGGTGTACGGCTTCACGTTCTCCATCCGCGCCGGGTTGTTGCGGATGTCGTTGAACAGGACGAACGGGTTGTGCTTCGAGGCGTACAGCGCGTTGGCCTTGCTCGGCCAGTAATCGGCCGTCTTGTCCGCGGGCATCGCCTCCATGTAGCCGGCCCACGTCTTGTGCCGGGCCTCGAGCTGGTCTACGAGGTTCACGTGATCGAACCGGTTCGCCGGGTTGTCGTTGTTGATCCACCAGTTCGAGCCGGAGATCAGCGCGACGTAGTTCGGCTCGCTCGGATGGGTGACGCCGTAGTAGTCGGCGGCGCTTGCGTATTGCTGCGCGAGCGAGGAGATGTACGGCGCGTTCGGATCGCCGATCACACTCTGTGCCGAGTGGTTCTCCAGCATGATCACGAAGACGTGCTGCAGATCGCTTCCGGGTTGTCCCTGGTGGGCGTCGGCGCCCGCGATCTGAACCGTGACGAGCGCCGCGATTGCGGCGGCCGCGACTGCCGCCAAAGCGCTGAGCTTCTTCATTCGACCTCCCCTTTTAGGTCGTGGTTTCTGCCTGAGTCACAGCTTCCGGGACGGGCCGCATCCCGGTACGGGGCGACCCTATAACCCGCGCGGCCGGGCTGCGCCGAAGAGGCGTCCGGCCTCGGCTTTCACGAAGCCCATGTGGTCGTACATGGCCTCGAGGGTCGTCTCGCTGGCCCGCCTGGCCTTCTCGGCTCCGACGGCGAGCATGCGCTGCAGCTCGCGCTCGTCGGCGCGGAGCTCGCGGTATCTCTCCTGGATCGGCGCGAGCAGCGCGACGACCGCCTCGCCGACGTCCTCCTTGAACCGGCCGTAGCCGGCGCCGTCGTAGCGGCGCTCGAGCTCGGCGACCGGCTCGCCGGTCGCGACCGACATGATCTCGAGGAGGTTCGAGATGCCGGCTTTCGTCTCCGGCGCGTGCCGGATCTCCTTCCCCGAGTCGGTGACGGCCGTCTTGAACTTCTTCCGGATCACGTCGGGCTCGTCGACCATTCGCACGACGCCCTGCGGCGCGCCGCGGGTCGTCGACATGAGCCGCTCGGGCTCCTGCAGGTTCCGAATCCGCGCGCCCTCTTCGGGATAGACGCCGCGCGGAACGCGGAACGTCTCGCCGTAGCGCTGGTTGAAGCGCTCCGCGACGTCGCGCGTCAGCTCGAGGTGCTGCCGCTGGTCGTCGCCGATCGGGACGATGTCGGTCTGGTACAGGAGGATGTCGCCGGCCATCAGGACGGGGTACGTGAAGAGCCCGGCCGAGACGAAGTCCTGGCCCTCGGACTTCTCCTTGAACTGCGTCATCCGCCGGAGCTCCCCGAAGCTCGTCGCGGCGCTCAGCAGCCAGGCAGCCTCGGCGTGCGCGACGACATGGCTCTGCGCGAACACGGTCGAGCGGTCGGGGTCGAGGCCGGTGGCGAACAGCATCGCGGCGCCCGCGAGCGTGTACTCGCGCAGCTCCCCGGGCTCGATCGGCGTCGTGATCGAGTGCAGGTCGACGATGCAGAAGAACGCCTCGCCCTGCTCCTGGGTCGCGACGTACTGGCGGTAGCCGCCCGAGTAGTTCCCGAGCGTCTTGTCGCCAGTCGCACGGATGCCGGAGAAGATGCGGGGCTCGTCGGTCACGAAGGGTGATTCTGCCTAAGCTGTCTCGATGGCGATCACAGGCGCACCCGAGCTCTTGATCGTGATGGGCGCCAGCGCGACCCAGGAGCAGGTGGACGAGGTCGTCGCGCGACTCGACGAGGCGGGCTGCTCGGCGCTCGTCACGCCCGGCCGAGAGGCGACGGTGATCGGCGCGATCGGCGAGCGGGAGCTCCTTGCGACGCTGCCGCTCGAGGGCTTCGCCGGCGTCGAGCAGGTGTTGCCGATCCTCAAGCCGTACAAGCTCGTCTCGCGCGAGCTCTCGCCGGATCCGACCGTGATCGAGGTGCGCGGCCGTCGTATCGGGGACGGCTACTTCGGCTTCATCGCGGGCCCGTGCACGGTCGAGACGCGCGAGCAGACGCTCGAGACGGCGCGCGCCGTCGCGGCCGAGGGCGTGACGATGCTCCGCGGCGGCGCCTTCAAGCCGCGCACCTCGCCGTACGCCTTTCAGGGGCTCGGCGACGAGGCGCTCGAGATCCTCGAGGAGGCGCGCGAGGAGACGGGCCTGCCGCTCGTCACCGAGCTGATGGATCCGCGCCACGTCGAGGCGGTCGTCGGGGCGGCGGACGTGATCCAGATCGGGGCTCGCAACATGTCGAACTTCTCGCTCCTCTCCGAGGTCGGCCGCGCGCCGAAGCCCGTCCTCCTCAAGCGGGGGCTCTCCTCGACGGTCGAGGACCTCCTGATGGCGGCGGAATACATCGTCAAGGAGGGGAACTCCGAGGTGATCCTCTGCGAGCGCGGGATCAAGACCTTCGAGACGGCGACCCGCTTCACGCTCGACATCGGCGCCATCCCCGTGCTGAAGCAGGAGACGCACCTGCCCGTGATTGTCGACCCGTCGCATCCGGCGGGGCGGCGCGACCTCGTCCTGCCGCTCGCGCGCGCGGCGGTCGCGGCGGGAGCAGACGGGATCATCGTCGAGGTGCACCCGCGTCCGGAGGAGGCGCTGTGCGACGCCGCGCAGCAGATCCCGACCTCGGAGTTCCGCGACTTCGCGGACGAGATCCGCGCGCTCGCGTCCCTCATGGGACGCACCATTGGCTGAGTTGCGCGTCGAGCCGGCGGCGGCGCTCGTCGGCCACGTGATCGTGCCGGGGGACAAATCGATCTCGCACCGCGCCGTCCTGATCGGCGCGCTCGGCGAGGGCGAGACGCGCGTCCACGGCTTCGGCCGCTCGGGCGACACGCAGGCGACCGTGGACGCGATGCGGGCGCTCGGCGTCGAGATCGAGGACGTCGCCGACGACGAGCTCGCCGTGCGCGGCGTCGGCCTGCGCGGCCTGCTCGCGGGGCGCGTCGACTGCCGCAACTCCGGGACGCTCATGCGGCTCCTCGCCGGCGTCGAGGCGGGGCAGGAGGGCGAGTTCACACTCGACGGAGACGAATCGCTGGCGACACGCCCGATGGAGCGGGTCGCGGCGCCGCTGCGGAGGATGGGCGCGAGCGTCGAGACGACTGACGGTCACGCGCCGCTCACGATTCTCGGCTCGGGCGCGCTCCGCGGCGCAGAGATCGAGCCGGAAGCGGCGAGCGCCCAGGTCAAGTCCGCGATCCTGCTGGCGGGGCTCAACGCCGCCGGCCCGACGACGGTCGTCGAGCGGATCCCGACCCGCGACCACACCGAGCTCATGCTCGAGGCCGCGGGGGTGCGCGTCCGCCGCAGCGCGAGCTCGGTGACGGTCGGGCCCGCGGGAGCGCTGCGACTCGACGAGGTCGTCGTCCCCGGCGACTTCTCGTCGGCGGCTCCGCTGCTCGTCGCGGGGGCGCTCGTTCCCGGGAGCGACCTCACGATCCACGATCTCGGCGTCAACCCGCGCCGCACCGGGCTGCTCGCAGTCCTCGAGCGGATGGGCGCTCGCATCTCGGTCTTCGAACGCCGCCGCGTCGGCGGCGAGCCGGTTGCCTCGGTGCAGATCCAGCCCGGCGAGCTCGTCGCGACCGAGATCGAAGCGGGAGAGGTGCCGGCGCTCGTCGACGAGCTTCCGCTCGTCGCGCTCCTGGCTTCGCACGCGCGCGGCGAGACACGCGTGTCCGGCGCGACCGAGCTGCGCGTCAAGGAGACGGATCGCATCGAGGCGGTCACCGACGGGCTGCGGCCGCTCGGCGCCCGCATCCGCTCGCGGGCCGACGGCTGGACGGTGACGGGCGTCCCGACCCGCCTGCGCGGCGGGCGCGTCGACGCCCGCGGCGACCACCGGATCGCGATGCTCGGAGCCGTCGCGGGCCTCTCCTCGCGCGAGGGCGTCGCGATCGAGGGCGCCGACACGGCAGCTATAAGCTTCCCCGGCTTCTACGAGCTGCTGGAGTCGGTGACGAGGCGATGACGCGATGGTGATAGCGATCGACGGGCCCGCAGGCGCGGGAAAGAGCACGGTGGCGCGGGCGCTCGCCGACCGGCTGGGTTTCCGCTATCTCGACACCGGCGCGATGTACCGCGCGCTCACCTGGCTCGCGATGAAACGCGGGCTCGACCTCGGCGACGCCGATGCGCTCGCGCAGCTCGCCCGAGAGAACCCCGTCCGCTTCGCGGATGAGGACCGCGTCTCGATCGCCGGCGTCGACGTCACGTCCTCGATTCGCAGCGACCGGGTCGACCGAATGGTCCCGGTCGTAGCGCGCCACCCAGCGGTGCGCGAAGTCATGCGTGATCGCCAGCGGGAGCTCGGGCGTGACGGCAATGTCGTGATGGAGGGCCGGGATATCGGAACCGTCGTCGCCCCGGACGCCGAGGTGAAGGTCTATCTCGTCGCAGACCGTG
>Ga0070730_10003001_pt1 | contig 15259 bp, 14 predicted proteins | sample Coa_R1_3_FD_66447 | JGI IMG/M metagenome (GOLD analysis project Ga0070730, IMG submission 66447) | Surface soil microbial communities from Centralia Pennsylvania, which are recovering from an underground coalmine fire - Coalmine... | ecosystem: Environmental > Terrestrial > Soil > Unclassified ...
GGGGTGGAGTTCGAATCAGGCAAGAGGGCTTGGCCCCCTCGCCGAAGCTCGGCGCCGTGATAGGAGTCGAGAATGGCCACCATCGACCTGCTATGGGCATTGGACTTCTTCGTCATCTCGATTCTTGCGTTCGTGACGCACGAGATGACCAAGGCTTCCAATTACACCGGCGCAAAATATTGCGTATGGCTATCCGCTCTGAGTCTGTTGGGAATGGACCTGATGTGGACTGTCTTTACAAACCACTCTCCCCCCGCGCGGGTTATCGTTTCCGGCTTGGTTGGAGCAATCGCGTTTATCGGTCTAAGCGAGACGCTTAGATATATCGCAAAATCCGAGGCGCGCGCCGCTACACCTGGGGAGCCGACGGGGAAGAATCACCATAAAAGCGCTCCAAACTCAGCATCATCGACAGGGCAGACCGGAGGCGTCACAGGAACCCAAAACGTCGGCCGAGATTCCTACAATTTCACTGGCCCCGCGACGGTAATCTTGCCGGGAAAAACTGCCGCGCCTCCACACCCTCAAGAACAACACAGGCCAGCCCCTCCCCACCCCAATGGGCAGAACCCATCCCCTCCGGTAGGCATGTTGTTGGACGCAACCAATGGGCAAATTAAGAACGTTACCATAACAGGAAGTCACATCGGTGGAATGTCTGCGAGGGGGAATATTGACGGATTACACGTCAGCGATTCCGACATAACCGCTCCGGGAGAAAGGAGTAATGAGAGACTATCCGTTATATTAGGTGAATTCTCTAAATCTTCTGATGCAGAATTGCGGGATAACGCACTATCCACCGCAAAAGAGCTTATAGAACTAGACCATTACTATGTCATCAAGGTACAAGAAATAGGATTTCGGAGACCGCCACTTGAGGATAAAGATAAAATGATCGAATTTTTTCAGCAGCGTAATGCCGAGACCATGGCATTGTCTGAAGATATGAGGAACCAATTTGTTCTTAAATATAGACAGAGATCGTTATCGATAATAGGGGAAATATATCATCGTCTAGGTAGAGAAATGCCCTATGTTAACGACCCTAGAACGGCCGGATTATCGGCTAGACCGGGATCGATGGCAGGACAACCGATTCGATTCGTCGCTTCTGCCCTAGAAGAAGCGGGCCACGCACTAGAGAACAGGCAAAAATGAGTAGATGCCGTTAGTCAGCCTCGTGCAATCTCACCGTATGCGCACCAATCACGGTCATGCATTGCAACAAGAAAGCGGCGGTAAATCCGCCACGACTGATTTTGTTGTTCAGATTCCGCTCATTCTCGGGAAGGCCCATCGCCGTCAGCCTCTCGGCTAACTGGGCGTAGGTCACCCCTCGCCGCTTAAGCTCCGCCTTCAGAAGGTTCTTCGCCTTTTCCTCGTACTCGGCGTTGACGGGGTGCGCTTTGGCCACCATCGGATTCGCTCCTAAAAATCACCGTATCCGGTGGTATATACCCTTGACTTCGATGAGACAAGTCACGATAACCAGTGAGCAACCTCACTGGATACGATGATGTCTCGCAACCAATCCGGCCAGCATTTCCTCCTCTCCAAGGAAGCTCGCACCCTCAGCCTGTCGCGCGTCATGCGCCTCTCGGATGATGAAGCCTTCGACGTGTTCAAGGCGATCCGTTGGGCCGACAACGGCGGCGAGCCCTATTGCCCCAAGTGCGGATGCACGGCGATCTATGCCTTCACGGCGCGGCGCATCTTCAAGTGCATGGCTTGCAACAGCCAATTCAGCGTGACCAGCGGAACCATCTTCGCCAGCCGGAAGATGGCGATCCGCGATATCCTCGCCGCCATCGCAATCTTCACGAACGGCGCCAAGGGACATTCCGCACTCCAGCTGGGCCGCGATCTCGACTGCCAGTACAAGACCGCCTTCGTCCTCGCCCATAAAATCCGCGAGTCGATCGCCGCCGAGCAAACCGCCATTGGCGAAGTCGCCGGTTCAGTGGAAGTCGATGGGGCGTATTTCGGGGGCTACCTCAAGCCCGCCAACCGCCGGGAAGATCGCAAGGATCGGCGCCGCCGCATCTATCAGACCGGCAAGCGCGAAGTCGTCGTCGTCAGGCGCGAGCGTGGCGGGCGGACCCTTCCCTTCGTTGCCCCCACGGAGGCCGCTGGCGTGGCCGTGGTGGCGTCCACGGTCGCCAAGGGCTCCACGATCTATGCCGACGAAGCGGCCCACTGGAACGCTCTGGAAGCCCGCTTCCTGACGAAGCGCATCAATCACATGGTCGAGTATGCGGCCGCCGAGGCCAACACCAATCAGGCCGAAAGCTTCTTCTCACGCATCCGCCGCGTCACGCATCCGCCGCGCCGAGATCGGCATTCACCATCACATCGCCGGTCCGTACCTCCCGGCGTACGCCGCCGAAATGGGCTGGCGCGAGGACAACCGCCGGGTTTCCAACGGCGAGTAATTCCTCGCCATGACCGGCGCCGCACTCAATCACCCGGTGTCTCGTCTGTGGAAGGGCTACTGGCAGCGGGCGGAGGCGGGGGTAGCTTAGGATCGGAAAGCCAACCTTCCTCGACGACCTTGCGAATTCCATCTTCGATGAAGCGGCGGCCGATCGCCGATACATTACCGCCGAAAAACTCCGCGCGGGCCAGCGCTTCCAAACGCAGCCGCGTCAAAGTCGACACGATGATAGGAAGCTCGTTTGGGTTCTTGGCCACGGTCGCTTGGGCTATCACGGGGTTATTGCGGGGTGATTACCCCGTAAATACCCTGCTATAGCCCTTGCGCCTCAGAGTCGATTCGCCCATAGTCGAATCAGCCTTGACAGGCGGTTCGACTCGACACGCGCACCGATCTGTGGGTTAAAAAATTGGGCGCCGAACCCCTTGCGGGATTGGCGCCCAGGATGGTGGCGGGGGCGACGGGATTCGAACCCGCGTGCCTTGCTCAGGAGCCGATTAACAGTCGGCTGCGTTCGACCTCTACGCTACACCCCCACGATCCGAGGCCGGTCCCGCCAGGGCCGGCCTCAATCGTGTTCACTGTTGACGCGACGCGTTTACCCCAAATGTTGTGGGCGAAGCACCCGTTCATCCCACATATGGGGTCACAGGGTTTGGAAAGCGTCAACGGGGGGAACGCCCGTGATTCGTAATTTTCTTGTCAACGAGATGTTAACGGCCGCGACTAAAGGCGCGCCCCTTGACGCCCGCGAATCTGGCGATTCATCAGATCACGTTCTATTTCGGTCTGCGAACTAGGCCACCGCCCACGCCCGATAGCCGTCCTCGCCCTTGCCGTCATTGGTGAGCGTCCCGGCGGCGCGAAGTGATATCAGCGCGGCGCCGATGCGCTTCCTGATGACGACGCGGGTTTCTTCGTCGCACTGGAGCCCGCGCGCGGCGATCCATGCCTCTGTGATCTGGAGCGTTGTCAGGGGGCCTGTGGCGTCCCTGAGCATGGCGAGGATGAACCGCTTGACGGTCCCCTTCTTCGCCCTGTGCTGCACGATGTACGCCTTGAAGGCCATGAGGGCGCTGTCGGGCTGGAAAAGCCGGATCGCGGCCTCCACGTGGTCGATGTCGCACGTGACCTTGCGGATTTCCGCCTCAAGGGCCTGGCGGTAGCGGAGTAGGTCCTCGCGCTTGGCGTTCAGGCCCGAGACCGTGTTAGGGCGTTCAACCCGCTGATAGCTTTCCATGCGGCGATCATATCACCGCTTGCGCCGACCTTGATCCGCTTATAAGGTGTGTTTGCTACCTAATGCCGCTGAATTCGGCGCGCTCGTCGAGAAACGGGACGCTGCGGAGAGGTAGGAATATCCAGCATCACCAGGGGCGGCATGAGCCCCATGAACCCCTCGCCTCCGGGCGAGCTACTCTCTCGCCATGTGCAACCGCTACGGCTACCTCGCTCCCGTCTCCCGCCTCGCCGACGAGTTCAGCGAAATCGGCAATCCCAATGCGCTTCGAGGGCGGCGCGATCCCCAATGTCGAGCCCCGCGAGCACATCCGGCCCACCGACGTCGCGCCGATCATCCGGCCTCATGACGCCGCCGAGCCCGGCGCCGGAGTGGAGCTGATCGACGCCCGCTGGTGGCCGATCCCGTTCTTCCACAAGAAGTCGGGGAAGGATTGGAAGCCCATGTGTACCGACGCCACGGCCGAGACGGTGCTGTGACGGCGACCTTCCGCGCGCCCTACAAGCGCCGCCTCGGCGTTCAACCGACTGGTGGGAGGAGATCCTGAAGCGCTTCTCCCGGATCGAGGTGATCGGCGAGGGCGGGCGGTCCACGTCCAACTTCATCCTGGGCTACGCGCGGCTGATGGTGAAGCTGCACGCTTAGGAGCTTGGGGCGGGAAAACCCGAAGCACTGGCGCACTCGACAGGATTCGAACCTGTGACCTCTGCCTTCGGAGGGCAGCGCTCTATCCAGCTGAGCTACGAGTGCGTCGGCGCTCCCCTGGGGGAGCGAAGCGGGGGCTTTTAGCGGAAACGGTGGGGAAAGACCACACGGGGTTTCCGGGGTAGCGGCGGCCCCTTCCGTCACGGCGCTTCGCGCCGCGCCACCTCCCCCATGAAGGGGGAGGAGAAGCGGTCACACGCCGAGCGGCTCGCCCGACGTCAGCGAGACGAACACGTCCTCCAGGTCCGGCTCCTCGGTGCGCAGGTCCTTGATCTGGACGCCGGCGGCGCGGACGGCGGCGAGCACCTGTTCGACGCCGGCGTCGCGGGTCTTGAAGGTCACCACCAGGTCGCCGTCGCCGCGCAGCTTGGCCTCGAACGGCGTCAGGTCGGGCGGGGCGACCAGGGGCGTCCCGGGCGTCACCACCACGGCGCGGCTGTCGAGGCGGCGCAGCAGGTCGCGGGTGCTCTCGCAGGCCACCACCTCGCCGTGGTTGACGATGGCGATGGTGTCGCAGAGGGCCTCGGCCTCCTCCAGGTAGTGGGTGGTCAGCACCACCGTCACGCCGCGGTGGTTCAGCGTCTCGACATAGGCCCACAGCTGGCGGCGCAGCTCCACGTCGACGCCGGCGGTCGGCTCGTCCAGCACCAGCACCGGGGGGTTGTGCACCATCGCCTTGGCGACCATCAGCCGCCGCTTCATGCCGCCCGAAAGCTGGCGCACATAGGCGTCGGCCTTGTCGGCCAGGCCCATGGCCGCCAGCAGCTCGTCGGTGCGGCGCTCGGACTTCGGCACGCCGTAGAGGCCGGCCTGCACCTCCAGGGATTCGCGCGGGGTGAAGAAGACGTCGGCGGCGATCTCCTGGGGCACCACGCCGATGGCCGCCCGCGCGTCGCGGCCGCGCTGGTCGATGTCGCGGCCCCAGATGGTCACCGTCCCGGCGGTCTTGCGGGTCATCCCCGAGAGGATGTTGATGAAGGTCGACTTGCCGGCCCCGTTCGGCCCCAGCAGGCCGAAGATCGAGCCGCGCGGCACCGCCAGGTCGATCCCCTTCAGCGCCCGCATCTGCGGCGTGGTCTTGGTGGCCGGATAGGTTTTCACCAGACCGCGCGCTTCGATGGCGTTTTCGGGGAGGATCATGGGGTCCAGGGAGCCGGGGGTGTCGCGCCGATTGACGGCGCGCGCGCTGGCGCCCTACCTAGCCTCGCCGAGGGCGAACGCCAAGGCGCGCGCCCGTAAGAGCCTGCCAGCGAGGCCCCGTGACCACCGCTCCCGTGACCATCCCCGATCCCTCGGCCCCCGAGATCGTCACCGTCACCACCCGCCGCATCGCCTGCGACGGCGTCGGCGGCGCCCTCGGCCATCCGCGCGTCTACCTCGAGATGGGCGAGGCCGACGTCGTCGAATGCCCCTACTGCGACCGCCGCTTCGTCCTCGCGAGCCCGGAGCATCCGGAGGACGAACGCCTGGCCCCCGGAGTCTACGAGGGGCCAAGCGGGCACTAGCTCCCCTACTGCTTCTTAGCCGCCAAGTTGAGGCGGATGGGGATGTTGACGACGGCGCCGTCGACCGGGCCGCCGTCGGCCGACCAGGGGTTCATGCGCATCGCCGAGGCCAGTTTCACCGCCGCCTCGGAGAAGCCCAGGCCGGCGGGGTCGCCGGCGAGGGGCGTGCAGTCGGTGAGCGAGCCGTCGGGCGCCACCACGCAGTGGGCCACGCCCCGCCCGGTGGTCACGCCCTGGGCGGCGGCTTCCGGCGGGAACAGCTTGAGGACCCGCTCGGGATCGAACCCGGCGACCCAGGTGGGCGAATCCACCGTGCGGTCCTGGCCCGCGCCCGGGGCGGGGAAGCGGATCGGGATGTCGACCCACAACGGGTCCTTGTGCGGCGAGCGGGCCGACTCCGGCGTCACCCGGAAGCGGGCGGCCAGGCTCACGGCCGACTTGCCGAAGCCGTGGTTCTCGGGGATCTCCTTGCGCACCTCGCAGCCGGTCAGGGCGCCGGACCGCTCCACGTGGCAGTGGGCCACCGCGTAACCCTCCACGCCGCCGCCGTTCGGCGGATAGGCGCGGGCGAGATCGTCGAAGCCGGCCGCCTGGGCCCAGATCGGGTGGTCGAGCATGGTCACCGCGCGCATCTCCGGCCGCGTGCCGTTCAGGGAGATCGAGCGCGCGCCCAGGTTGGACCCCATGGTGTTGCCGGGCGTCTGGAACTGGATGTCGTCGTTGTCCTCGGCGTGGAACTCGATGGGGATGTTCATCATCGCCGTGACCGGACCGTTCGGCCCCATGGCCGGCTTCAGCTTGAAGCTCGGCCGCAAGAGCAGGGCGGCGGAGCCGAACCCCAGGCCCTTGGGATATTCGGAGACCACCTCGCACTCCTCGGCGAGGCCGTGGGCGTCGACCTTGCAGGAAAGCGTCGCCTTGCCGCTCACCCGCGCCCCGTAGGCCGCCGCCGGCCAGATCGACAGGATGGTCGCGTTGTCCGGCTTGTGGATCCAGTCGTCGCCGGTGTCCATCTGCACCGTCCCCTTGGCCGGGGCCTTGGGCCGCACGACCAGGGGCGAGACCTCGACCGCCTTGGATGGCGGCGCGGTCGCATCGGCCGGATCGCCCGCCATGGCCACAGCGGCCGCCAGCATCGCCAGGATCATGTGAGCGCCTCCCGTGCAGGGCTCGTTCCCTGCGCCTGAGCCTAACCCATGACTTTCGCCCCGGTAAGGGCGACGCGGCCCGTGACCTCCGCGGGCGGCGGGCCTATCCTCGCGCGATGACCGAGACTCTCGACGCCGGCGTTCGCCCGCTCACCCAGGACGGGCCGGCCGTCCGCCTCTACCTGGTGGACGGTTCGGGCTTCATCTTCCGCGCCTTCCACGCCCTGCCGCCCCTGACCCGCAAGTCCGACGGCCTGCCGGTGGGCGCGATCCAGGGTTTCTGCAACATGCTGTGGAAGCTGATGGTCGACATGAAGGCGGCGCCGGACGCCCCCACCCACCTGGCGGTGATCTTCGACCACTCGGAGAAGACGTTCCGCAACGACCTCTACGACGCCTACAAGGCCCACCGGCCGCCGGCGCCGCCGGACCTGATCCCGCAATTCCCCCTGGTGCGCGAGGCCACCCGGGCGTTTGGCGTCCCGTGCCTGGAGCTGCCCGGCTACGAGGCCGACGACATCATCGCCGCCTACGCCTGCCACGTCCGCGACGCCGGCGGCGAGGTGGTGATCGTCTCCTCCGACAAGGACCTCATGCAGCTGGTGGGCGACCGCGTCTCGATGCTCGACACCATGAAGAACCTGCGCATCGGCCCGGCCGAGGTGATGGAGAAGTTCGGCGTCGGCCCCGAGCGGGTGATCGACGTCCAGGCCCTGTGCGGCGACCCGGTCGACAATGTGCCGGGCGCCCCCGGCATCGGGGTCAAGACGGCCGCCGCCCTGATCGCCGAATACGGCGACCTGGAGACGCTGCTGGCCCGGGCGGGCGAGATCAAGCAGCCCAAGCGCCGCGAGACCCTGATCGAATTTGCCGACCAGATCCGCCTCTCCCGCCAGCTGGTGACCCTCGATTGCGAGACGCCGCTTCCCGAGCCGGTGGACGACCTCGCCCTGCGCCCGCCCGAGCCCGGCGTGCTGGGCCCGTTCCTGGAGGCGATGGAGTTCCGCACCCTGGCCAAGCGTGTCGGCGAGGCCGCCGGTCAAGGCCCGGCCCCTGTCGCGCGGGCGCCGGAAGCGCCCGCGGGCCCCCCGCCCATCGTCACCAGCGCCTATGCCTGCGTGCGCGACCTCGCCGCCCTCGACGCCTGGATCGCCCGGGCGCGGCAGGTCGGCGTTGTCGCCTTCGACACCGAGACCGACTCCCAATCCTCGTCCCACGCCGACCTGGTCGGAGTCTCCCTCGCCGTCGCGCCGGGCGAGGCCTGCTACATCCCCGTCGGGCACGCGGAAGCCGAGGGCCTGGACCTGGGAGCCGCCGCGGGCCTCGGCCAGCTGCCGCTGGAGGTCGTCGTCGAACGGCTGAAACCCCTCTTTGAGGACCCCACGGTCCTCAAGGTCGGCCAGAACGCCAAGTACGACATGGCCGTCCTCTCCGGCTACGGCGTGGCCGTCGCCCCGATCGACGACACCATGCTGATGTCCTACGTTCTCGACGCGGGCCTGCACGGCCACGGTATGGAGGAGCTCTCGGCGCTGTGGCTGGAGCACCAGCCCACCAGTCTCAAACAGGTCACCGGGACCGGCAAGGCGCAGAAGAGCTTCCGGCATGTCGACCTGCAGGCGGCGACCGGCTACGCGGCGGAGGACGCCGACGTCACCCTGCGCCTCTACCAGGAGCTGCGTCCGCGACTGGCGCGCGAGCATCTGCTGAACGTCTACGAGACCCTCGAGCGCCCGATGCCGGCGGTGTTGGCGCGCATGGAGCGCGAGGGCGTCAGGGTCGACCCCGACCGTCTTCGCCACCTCTCGCACGACTTCTCGATGCGGATGGCCGAGCAGGAGAAGGAGGCCCAGGCCCTCGCCGGCCGGCCGTTCAATCTCGGCAGCCCCAAGCAGATCGGCGATGTGCTGTTCGGCGAACTGGGCCTCTCCGGCGGCAAGCGGACCGCGACCGGCCTGTGGAGCACCGACGCCGCCGTGCTCGAAGAGCTGGCGGTCTCCCACGCCCTGCCGCGCGTGCTGCTCGACTGGCGCCAGCTCTCCAAGCTCAAGGGCACCTACACCGACGCCCTCGCCGCCGCCATTTCGCCGCGCACCGGCCGGGTGCACACCGCCTACGCCCTGGCCTCCACCACCACCGGCCGGCTCTCCTCCCTGGACCCCAATCTGCAGAACATCCCGATCCGCACCGAGGAGGGCCGCAAGATCCGCGCCGCCTTCATCGCCGAGCCGGGTCACCTGCTGATCAGCGCCGACTACAGCCAGATCGAGCTGCGCCTCTTGGCCCACATCGGCGACATTCCGCAGCTGAAGCGCGCCTTCCGCGAGGGGCAGGACATCCACGCCATGACCGCTTCGGAGATCTTCGGCGTGCCGGTGGAGGGCATGCCGGGCGAGATCCGCCGCAAGGCCAAGGCGATCAACTTCGGCATCGTCTACGGCATCTCGGCCTTCGGCCTCGCCAACCAGCTCTCGATCCCGCAGGACGAGGCGGGGGCCTACATCCGTCTCTATTTCGAGCGCTTCCCCGGCATCCGCGCCTACATGGACCGGACCCGCGCCCTGGTGCGCGAGCACGGCTTCGTCACCACCCTGTTCGGGCGGAAGATCAACATCCCGATGATCCGCTCCAAGTCGGTGGGCGAGCGCCAGTTCGCCGAGCGCGCGGCCATCAACGCCCCCATCCAGGGCGCCGCCGCCGACGTCATGCGCCGGGCGATGATCCGCATGCCCGCCGCCCTGGAAGCCGCCGGCCTGAAGGCGCGCATGCTGCTGCAGGTGCACGACGAACTGGTCTTCGAAGCCCCCGAGGACGAGGCCGACGCGGTCTGCGAGGTCGCCCGCGTGGTCATGGAGCGCGCCGCCCTACCCGCCGTCGACTTTTCCGTCCCCCTCCTCGTCGAAGCCCGCGCCGCCCCCAACTGGGAAGCCGCCCATTGAGATTTTTGTCCGCAGATGACGCAGATTACGCAGATAGGTTTTGCTCTTTTCGCGGCGAAGCCGTTGTGCACCCGGACCTTCGCGTCGAAGGTCAGGACGCCAGCGCTCTCAGCCCTACATCTGCGTCATCTGCGGATAAACTGCCGTCGCAGCCCTCCAGGACTCGCCGGACGGGGGCCCAGGTCTTGCGGTGGATGGGGCAGGGGCCGAGGCGGGTGAGGGCCTCGGCGTGCTCGGGGACGCCGTAGCCCTTGTGGCTGGCGAAGCCGTAGCCGGGGTGATGGCCGTCCAGCTCGCGCATGACCCGGTCCCGGGCGACCTTGGCCAGGATCGAGGCCGCCGCGATCGAAGCCGAGAGGGCGTCGCCGCCGACCACCACCCGCACCGGGCAGGGGAGGTCGAAGGCGTAGTTGCCGTCCACCAGGGCGAAGGCCGGCGCGGTCGCCAGCGCCATCACCGCCCGCCGCATGGCCAGGCCCGTGGCCTGGAGGATGTTCAGGATCTCGATTTCCTGCACGGTGGCGAAGCCCACGCCCCAGGCGATCGCCCGCACCTTGATCTCCGGTTCCAGCGCCTCTCGCTGCGCCGCCGTCAGGCGCTTGGAATCGTCGAGGCCGGCGATCCGCCGGCGCTGCGGGAGGATCACCGCCGCCGCGGACACCGGCCCCGCCCACGGCCCCCGGCCGGCCTCGTCCACCCCGCACACCGGCGCCGGGCAGTCGCGCTCGAGGCGCAGGTGCGGGCCCTGTGGTTTGACGCTCGCCGCCCTAGGCACGGGGCCGCGCCATCGCCGCCACCTCGGCGTGCCTGAAGCAGCCGGTGACGTGGTCGTTGACCATGCCGACCGCCTGCATGAAGGCGTAGACGATCACCGGCCCGCAGAAGTTGAAGCCCCTGGCCTTCAGCGCCTTGGCCATATCGGCGGCGACGGGCGTCTGGGCCGGGACCTGGCCGATCGCCTGCCAGCGGTTCTGGATCGGCGCCCCGTCCACGAAGTCCCACAGGAAGGCCGAGAAATCCTCGCCCTGCTCGCGCATGTCGAGCCACACCCGCGCGCCGCGGATCGCCGCGTCGATCTTGGCCCCCGAGCGGACGATGCCCGCATCCGCCATCAGCCGCGCCCGGTCGGCCTCGCCGTAGCGGGCGACGACTTCCGGATCGAAACCGGCGAAGGCGGCGCGGAAGGCGGCGCGCTTGCGCAGTATGGTGATCCAGGCCAGCCCGGCCTGGAAGCCGTCCAGCACCAGCTTCTCCCACAGCGCCCGGGGATCGTACTCCGGAACACCCCACTCCTCGTCGTGGTAGGCGCTGTAGAGCGCGTCCGCCGGATTGACCCAGGCGCAGCGCGCGCGCTCATGATCGTGCATCTTGACGCCCAAGGACGGCGGCCTCCAAGACAGCTGAAATGCGCATCCTCAACGTCGCCGACTTCAACTGGATGACCGGCGCCGAGAAGGACACCGCCAGACTCTCCCTGTTCGACATCTGCCGCAAGTTCAGTCTGGCTGCCACGCGGGCCGATCATCTGGTTGTGGAGTTCTCCGACCGGGCTGTGGATCGCATGGGCGCGCCATTGCGGCTGAAAGGGCTGGGAGGGTCGTGGGCCAACCGCCGCTTCCTGCAGGTGGTGGACGAGCTGAAGCCGGACCTGATCCTTCTGCACTTCGCCGACCGCATCGACAACGCCGCCCTGGCGCAGGCGCGGCGGCTATCGCCCGGCGTCGTCGTCGCCGACATCAACATCGACCCGATCTGGACCGACAAGAACCGCAAGCGCCTGGCCCTGCGGCGGGGGGTGGCCGACGCCCTCTTCGCCACCACCGCCGAGCCGTCCCTCGGCCAATACGCCGGGAAGGGCGCCTTCGCCGCCTACCTGCCGAACCCGGTGGATCCCGCCATCGAGACCGGCCGGGTGTTCGAGACCGACACGCCATTGGACCTGCTGTTTCCCTGCGGCGACGAGGACCCGCGGGAGATCGGCGGCGCGCCGACCGCGCCCAGCATCGCCGTCCTCGCCCTCAAGGGCGCCGTGCCCGGCCTGCGCCTCGCGACGCCGGGGATCGGCGGCGAAGCCGAGGCGCGGGGCGTGGGCTATTTCCAGGCGCTGCAGTCCGCGAGGATGGGCTGGGCCCTGTCACGCCGCGCCTCCCTGCCGCTCTACGCCAGCGACCGCATGGCGCACTTCTTCGGCTGGGGGCTGACGGTCCTGCTCGACCGCCGCGCGGGGTTCGACCGCTTCTACGACGGCGGCGAGGCGGTCTACTATTCCGGCCTCGACGACCTCGCCGCCGCCCTCCGCCGGCTGATCGCCGACGACGGCGCCGCCCGCGCCATCGCCCGCCGCGGCTGGGAGAAGACCTGGCGCCTGTTCCCCTCGAACCGCGTCCTCGCCTACGTCCTCGCCCAGCTGTTCGACGAGGGCGGGGCGAAGGACTACGAGTGGCCCTGCGAGCGGTGGGGCGGCTAGAGCGGGCTGGAAGCCCGCGCTCCGGGTTCGCGCGGACCGCGGGCTTCCAGCCCGCTCTTATTCTTCCTTCATCCACGCCGGCCAGACGACCCGCCAGGGCCGGCCGTCCTCGAGCGTCAGCGGCCCCTCGTTCAGCCGGTCGAGGCGCAGCAGCGCCATGGCGCCCGCGTCCGACGACGAGCTCACCTGCCCCGCGCGCAGTTCCCCGGCCCGCAGCGGCGCGCCGGCCGCCGGCGGCGTCCCGTCGACGGCGATGGGCGCCATGCGATTCTTGATCGCGCCCCGCCGTTTCATGCGCGAGGTGGTCTCCTGGCCGACGAAGCAGCCCTTCCTGAAGTCGATGCCGCCCAGCAGGTCGAAATTGGCCTCGATCGGATAGCTGCGGTCATGCCCCCAGTCCGCCGGCCCGGGCACGCCGAGGGCCAGGCGATGGGCCTCGTAGTCGGCCTCGTCCGCAGGAGCGGCGCCGTCCGGCGGCGCGGCGCCGTAGCCGCGAAAGCCGAGGCCGGGCGCGCGGGGATCGCGCGACCATCCGGCGGGCGCCCCCTTCACGCCCCACAGGGCCTGGACCGGTGCGCTTCCCTCGGCGATCTCCACCTTGGCCCGGAGCCGATACATCTTCAGCCGCTGCAGCAGCGCCCCCTGGTGCTCGGCCGCGCAGTCGATCAGGCAGCCGTCCCCCTGTCCCGTATCGTCTCGACCCAACAGGAAGAGGTCGAACAGCAGCCGGCCCTGCGGCGTGAGCAGGGCGGCGAAGCGCAATTCACCGGCCGCCAGGGTTTCCACATCCTGTGTCACCAGGCCCTGCAGGAAGCCGCGCCAGTCCGGACCGGAGAGGGCGAGGATGGCGCGGCTCCTCAGCGGGGCCCAATGGGCGATGGCGGGGGCAAAGCTGGTCATCACCGCGATGTGGCCTCGCCCAGGCTTGGGCGCCAGGGGTCAAGGCCCTATAGGAGCGCCGATGGCCTCGCAGCGTTTCCCGATCCTGTTCATCGCGGCCAGCCGTATCGGCGACGCGGTTCTTTCGTCCGGATTGATCCGCGCTCTGACGGACGAGATCGAGGGCGCCCGTTTCACCATCGCCGCCAGCGCCCTCACCGCCCCCCTGTTCGCCGAGATCCCGGGCCGGGCGCGCACCCTTCTCATCGAGAAGCGGCCCCTCGGGCGCCATTGGCTGGACCTGTGGAGCGAGGTGCGCCGCCAGCGCTGGGGCCTGGTGGTGGACCTGCGCGGCTCCGGCCTCGCCCGCTTTCTGCGGAGCCGCCGGCGGGCGACGCACCGGGCCGGCGGCCCGGCGGCGCACAAGGTGATCGAGGCGGCCCGCCTGCTCAAGCTGGAGGACGACCCGCCCGCGCCGTTCCTGTACACCAGCCCCGAGACCGAGGCCCGCGCCGCCGAACTCACCGCCGGCGCGGGGCCGATCCTGGCCATCGCCCCGGCCGCCCACTGGGTCGGCAAGACCTGGCCCGCCGAGCGCTTCGGCCTCGTCGCCCGCGAGCTCCTGGGACCGAACGGGCCTCTGGCGCGCGGCCGGCTGATGCTGCTGGGCGGTCCCGACGACGACAAGACCGCCCTCACCCTGCGTTCCGCACTGCCCAAGGACCGGCTCATCGACCTGGTGGGCCGCGAGGGCCTGCTGGTGAGCTACGCGGCCCTCAAGCGGGCGCGTCTGTTCATCGGCGGCGATTCAGGGCTCATGCACATGGCGGCCGCCGCCGGAGCCCCGACGTTGGGTCTCTTCGGGCCGTCGGACGAGCGACTCTACGCCCCCTGGGGGCCGAAGGGCCGCACCGTCCGCGGCGCGCGCAGCTTCGAGGAGATCCGGGCGCAGGATCCTCACCTCAACCAGGAGATCTGTCACATGATGGAGCTCCGCGTCGACGCCGTCACCGCCGCCGCCCGCCGCCTGATCGACGAGACCGAGCCCTCATGACCCAGACCTTCGACCTCATCGTCCGCGGCGGCGAGGTGGTGAACCACGCCGGCCGCGGCCCCGCCGACGTCGGCGTGGTCGCCGGCAAGATCGCCGCCGTGGGCGATCTCGGCGCCGCCTCGGCGGGCGAGGTGTTCGACGCCGCGGGCCTGACCGTCCTTCCCGGCGTCATCGACAGCCAGGTGCATTTCCGCGAGCCCGGGCTCGAGTGGAAGGAGGACCTGGAGACCGGCTCGCGCTGCGCGGTCCTCGGCGGCGTCGTCGCCGTCTTCGAGATGCCCAACACCGAGCCGACCACCACCGACGCCGAGGCGCTGGAGGACAAGCTGCGTCGCGCGCGGGGGCGAATGCACTGCGACCACGCCTTCTATGTCGGCGGCACCCATGACAACGCCGCCTGGCTGGGCGAGCTCGAGCGCCTGCCCGGCTGCTGCGGCGTCAAGGTGTTCATGGGCGCGTCGACGGGCACCCTGCTGGTGCCCGACGACGAGGGCGTCGCCGCGATCCTGAGGACCATCAACCGCCGGGCCGCCTTCCACTCGGAGGACGAGTACCGCCTCGCGGAGCGCCGCCCCCTGGCGCGCACCGGCGACTGGACCAGCCATGCCGAAGTGCGCGACGCCGAGTCGGCCATCCGCTCCACCCGCCGCCTCGTCGCCCTCGCCAAGGCGCTGGGCAAGCGCATCCACGTCCTCCACGTCACCACGGCCGAAGAGATGGCGTTCCTGGCCGACCACAAGGACGTCGCCAGCGTCGAGGTGACGCCGCAGCACCTGACGCTCGCCGGCCCGGAGGCCTATGAGCGCCTGAAGGGCTTCGCCCAGATGAACCCGCCGATCCGCGAGGCGCACCACCGCGCCGCCCTGTGGCGCGGGATCGAGACCG
>Ga0070730_10003002_pt1 | contig 15253 bp, 12 predicted proteins | sample Coa_R1_3_FD_66447 | JGI IMG/M metagenome (GOLD analysis project Ga0070730, IMG submission 66447) | Surface soil microbial communities from Centralia Pennsylvania, which are recovering from an underground coalmine fire - Coalmine... | ecosystem: Environmental > Terrestrial > Soil > Unclassified ...
CTACGCCTGTTCCCAAATATCCTTCGCCAGCAAGCCATGCTCTTTCAATTTGTCGGCCGTCGTAAATCGCACCCTCGGTCGCTCCACCTCGTCATCTTCCCAATACCAAGCATCAGCAACCAGCTTTCTGGTTCGGCGCTTGGCATAAATAAGGTCGCTCATTCGCGGGCAAACGAATAAGATAACCGGCAGCTTTTCGGTATTAGTTTGCTCTTTCCATTCGTCGCCCTCATCATCAAGAAACTTCACGTAATCGCTTAAACGTTTCTTCATGCGATATCGTGGCAGAGTTAGGTCAAATACTTCCAGGATGTAGCTTTCTACGGTCTTTTCTTCTTTGCCATCCTTATTGAGTTTGTCCTGGCAGAAGATGAGGTGAGGGTGAATTAGCTCATCGTCAATATCGAGCACGAAATGGTAGTAGCTGCGCTCCAGCAAATAAGCTGCTTCTGTCTGGTAATAATAGCGTAGCTTCTTGCCTTTGACTTCATTGGTGGCGTCCTCCTTCTGTAGTGCAATGCCACAATCCGCAATTAAGACGCAGCGGTCAATATAGGTATGGCTGCGGGTTGGCTCCTTGTAGCGCTTGCGGAGTTCTTCTGGTGGGTAGGATGGCGTTATTTCTATCTCGCCATCTTCGCTTTTGCTTTTCCTGGTGAGTGTACGCAGATAGCGCACACCATTTAGCCCGAGGTAGTAAATTGCTGGCTTGGTCTTTTCAGCAAAATGGGTTGAATAAATCCACTCCACATAGCCTTTAGCGCGCAAGTCACGGAGCCACAGGTTAATCGTCTTCGGGTCTTTATGGCGTAGAAAGGCTTGTATCTGGATACGATTCAAAAACCTAAAGCTGTACAGTAATCTCAGTATTTCTTGTTGCTTCTTAGTTAGCTTTGGTAATTCGGTCATATGCAGATTATTCTTATTCGTCAGATATATTCAGTTTCTTAGATAGATATAGGTATGTAGTTAGATTGGTTAGTTTTTTTAAGTCTGGTTTATTTAGTTCTTATTTATGTTTTTTCTTTGTTCTTGTTTTTATATAGTTACCGGCAAATACAATCCTAGCCAACCCCACCTACACCACTACTTGTAAGGGTAGAGGATACGAGAAGTTTAACGCAACAGATTAGAACTACGCAAGTTTTGCCCTCGCCCTTGGGGGCAAAATGGGTATGTAGGTGGGGACAGTTCTACAGGAGTTCGGAGTTGCTTAGCAGCTCGTCGTCACCAGGTAAGGCACGGCGCTTACCTGGTTAGCAATGCTGCGCTGTTTGAGGCGGTCTTTCTTGGAGAGCTGAGTATAGCCTACTGATTGCACGATCGGCACAATACCTGCCGGAGCTAGCATTAACCGGCCAACACCGATTAAATCCTTGTAACGCAAGTTCTTGACGTTTATGTGGCCGAACCATTTATCAAAACGTTCGTCGTCTTTTAGTTCACGGGTATTGTAGCGGTACTCGTATTCTGCGCAGTATTTCTGCAAGTGCTTGGGACTGACGCCAATGTAGATCGCGCGAATACTGAGCTTGAAGTGGCTCCAGGCACCTTCAATAGTGTTGGTGTGACTTTCGCCAACCACGAAGTTCTTGTTGCCGTGATTGACGCGCTTATGCTCGTAGCCTAAGCGCGTGACGTGATTGTACGGGCGGTATTCATCAGTCATAACGGTAGAGCCAGGCTTTACATTGTCGGTGATAATCTTGTCGAGTGTTTTAGTGGTCGTGTCTTCGGTTACGGCCAGGCGGATTTCGCCTTTGCGTTCGGCAATGCCGACAACTGGTGTTTTGCCGCTCGCACCACGACCACGCATGCCATCGTGCTTTTTACCACCAACGTAGGTTTCGTCGGCTTCCACGATGTTGCCAAGCAAGTCACCCCGCCCAGCCTTTTCGACACTGTAGCGGATGCGTTGGAGCATGAACCAAGCAGTCTTTTGGGTGATGCCCAGATATTTAGCAAGCTGAATAGACGAGATGCCTTTTTTAAGCGAGGTATTAAGGTAGATCGCATAAAACCACTTTTGTAGTGGGATATGGCTATCGCTAAACATAGTACCGACTTTGACGGTGAACTTTTTGCGGCAGTCGCCACACTTAAAGAGCTTGCCGTCCGCGAACTTATAGGTCTTGAGGCTGCCACAATGCGGGCAGTAGCGATTTGCGCCATTCTCGCCCCAACGCTGCGTTTCCAAAAAGGCTAAGCATGAAGCCTCATCTGGGAGCTGCTGCTGGAAGGCGAATAAACTCATACTTACAGTGTAGCTAATCTGTTAGGGTCTGTCAAGTATATAGGCGCGTATCTTTATATACCGTCAGGGTCTCTCGGGCCATTTTGTCCCAGGAGTATTTTTTTAGTTGCTGTTTGCCGGCGTCCTTTAGTTTTTGCCGCAGCTGGGGGTTGTCCAGCACCTCGCTGATTTTGGTGGCGATATCCTCGGGGTCGGCGGGGTCGAAATACAGCGCGGCGTCGCCGTAGACTTCGGGCATGACGCTGGTGCCGCTGGAGACGACCGGAGCGCCCTGGGCCATGGCCTCGAGGGCAGGAATGCCGAAGCCTTCCATAAACGATGGCAGGACAAACGCTTCGCAGTGCTGGAATGCCCATTTAGCCTGCGCGTCGGGCAGAAAGCCAGTGAACACAATTTTGCCGATTGAGGGGTGGCTTTGCGCCTCTTCTTCGACGGCGATGTAGTTTTTTTCGCGCTTGCCACCCAGCAGCAGCGTCAGGTCGGGATACTTTTTGTGCAGGATATCAAACGCGGCCACTAACCCGGAGACGTTCTTATGCGGAAAACCGTTGCCCATGTACATGATGAATCTGCCGCTGATGCCGGGCACTGGCTCGGCCTTGGTTTTTGGCGGTACGCCGACGTCTTCGTAGGTTACGGCCAGCTTATTGCTGGTAGAGGGCTGAAATGCGGCCACCTCTTTGGCGATGGTCTTGGTAGGCACAATAATGCGCGTGGACTTGCGGTGCGACCACCATATTAAAAAGCGGTACAGCCGCATCTTCAACCAGTACACCGGCACAGGAGTGCTGCCTCGCCGTACAAACTGGAACATGATGAGGTCGTGGGTGGTGGTAACGATGTTGCCGAAGTAGAGCAGGGGTTGTTGGGTCATCGTAAAGTGGACCAGGTCGGGGCGTAAGCGGTAGAGCTGCCAGGCAAAGCGGAGCTCGTGCAGGGGATTAAATGAAAATTGCGGGAAAGGGCAGGGGACTGTGATGAAGTTCCCTGCCCGCATGTGCCAATCGTCGCCTGGTTGCACCAGGATCGTGTAGCGGTTGGTGTGGTCGATGTTTTGCAAATGTTCGACTAACTGATCGGCGTACCGGCCGGTGCTGCTGCGCCGCACGCGGGCATCGATCACAATGTGTTGCTTCATGGTTGCTATAATTATACCTAAGATGCAGTATGCTAGGAAAATTCCGTATTGGAGCGCCACTGCGCTTCTTATATATATGCCATTCCATATCTTTTTGAGCCAGTCGCTTAGCACGTTAACCGGTGGGCTCACGGTATGGAAGATCGCGAAGGACGTGTTCCTGTTTTTGGTGACGATGTTCACAATTTGTCTAGTTTACCAAAAGGGAAAGGCGCCTCGGTGGTTCTGGGGGTTGGTAGGGGTTACGGCTGCATATGGTGCCCTGCACCTGCTGGTGTGGGCGTTCCACCCTCATCTGTACCGGACAAGCGCCCTGCTCGGCACTATCTATAACGTGCGTCTTTTGTGTTTCGCGGTGGTAGGCAGTGGCGCCGTGCTGCTACATGAGCGTAAGTTCGTTTTTAGTTCGATGATGCGTGTGGTGCTGGGGGTCAGCACGGTGGTAGCGCTGTTGGGGGTGGTACAGTATTTTCTGCCGCCGGATATATTGACGCACGTGGGCTACAGCATCGCGCGCGGCGCGCGGCCGGACTTTTTTATCGATAACAATCCGGCATTTCCCCGTATTATGTCTACCCTGCGCGATCCGAACTCGCTGGGGGCATATTTGTTGGTGCCGATTGCGACACTGACATACCTTGTTATATTTTTAAAACTTACTGCCCGGCGGCGCGCCCTTGCCCTGCTGGCGCTGATGCTCCATGTGGCGGCACTTTACCTTACGTTTTCGCGCAGCGCGTGGGCTGCAGGGCTGGTAACGATGGGGTTGGTGGTGTGGTGGCGATATAGTTCGCAATTTGTGCGTGCATTGCGAAAGTGGTGGCCGGTGGCAGCGGTCGCTGTGTTCCTGATTATTTTTGGGGCCTACGCCGAGCGTAATAACGGCATTGTGAGCCACACCACTACTGCTCAGGTTGGCCAATATGACTCCAACCAGTTCCACTGGCTGTATGTGCAGCGCGGCCTTACGGGCATGGTACGCGAGCCGTTAGGCCACGGGCCGGGCACGGCGGGGTTGGCTTCCATCCAAAATCCAGGCGGCGGGTTGCTTACCGAGAATTATTATGTGCAGCTGGGGTACGAGATCGGTTTTGTCGGCCTGGCGGTGTTTATTGCGGTTACGGTGTGGCTATATGTGCGGCTGTGGCGGCGGCACGATGGGTGGACGGTCGTGCTGCTGAGCAGCTTTTGGGCCTATGTGCTCATGAATATGTTGCTCCACACCTGGAGCAACGAAGCAGTGGCGGCGCAGTGGTGGCTGCTTGCCGGTATGGCGCTGGCCGTACCGCTCGCGCAGCCTTATGAAGCCGCCCGGCGCCTGCGCCCAGTGAGCCGCCACCACACGGCACGCAGGCGGCGCAGCTTGTAAGCATTGGGTGGCAAGTCGTGCGTGAATAGACCCCACAAGTAAGCCGGTGAAACCCGTCGCGCCCGCTGGATTCGCCACCGTTCAACCAGCTTTTTGGGCAGATGCAGCCAAAATTGCAGCACGCCGGTCAAAGCCGCCAGCCCCCTCCCCTCGGTAAACGACTTCACAAAAAACAGCGTGTAGGCGAAGATAAACCGCGGCCCCACGCGCCACAGCAGGCTCAGCGGCATATCTTTGACCAAAATAAAAGGTAAGTTGCGCATATATTGCTTGGTGGTAAACGTATTGGCGCCTTTGGGTTTCTTGCTGCCGCTGCCGAGCTGCTCGCTCGTAGCACCTTGTTCGTGATACACGACTGCTTTTGGCACAAAGCCCACCTTCCAGCCGGCCAGCTGGGCACGAAAGCTGAGGTCGATATCTTCGTAGTAGGCAAAAAAATCCTGGTCGAAGAGGCCGATCTTTTGGAGCATCTCCACCCGGTACATGCTCGCGCCGCCGCTGGCGCCAAAAATATCGGTAGATTGGTCGTAGCGGTCAGAGGCCGGCTCATCGCGGCCGCGAGGATATGGAATGCCCCACACCGTGTACAGGTCGGCGGTGCTGTCGATGGTTTTGCCGTCTTCGTGCAGCAAGGTGCAGGCCGCGATGCCGTAACGCGGGTGGGTGTCTAAAAATGCGGCCAGGTGTTTCAGCCAGTCTTTATCGGCACGCGCGTCGTTGTTGAACAGTGCGGCGTAGGCGGCGCCTTCGTGTATCGCCAGTTGCAGCCCGGGGTTCACTCCCCCGGTAAAGCCATAGTTTTTATTGCGGTAGATGGCGCTGACGCGCTGATCTTTTTCTTGGAATTGTTCGATAATCTGCCGCGAATGGTCGGTCGAGCCGTTGTCGACTACCACCAACGAAACGTGCGGGTAACTTTGCGCCAAGACCGACGTCATCGCTGTAGCCAGTCGGTCGGCACCGTTCCAATTTGGAATAATAACCACAACATGGTTTTTCATATGTCGCTTCTTATCTTATAATCTTTAGGTAGCTTATGGTACTCCAAAAAATTGTTAGCAAGAAAAACCGCGCTCTGCTGCGCGAGCTGGTAGCCACCGACTTCAAACTGCGCTATCAGGGTTCGGTGCTGGGGTATGCGTGGTCGCTGCTGCGACCGTTGCTCATGTTCCTCATTCTCTATGTTGTGTTTGTGAAATTCTTGAAGTTTGGTGCCGGCGTGCCGCATTTCCCGGTGTATTTGCTGCTCGGCATCGTGGTGTGGAACTTCTTTGCGGAGATGACGAGTCAAAGTCTCGGATCGGTAGTGGCACGCGGCGATCTTATCCGCAAGGTGCGCATCCCGCGGTGGATTATCGTTATCTCCAGCAGCCTGTCGGCGCTGATCAACTTCTTATTAAACCTTATTGTAGTGGCGATATTCATGGTTATTAACCATGTAGATTTGCTGCGGACCGGGCTGCTGCTACCTCTCATTTTGGTGGAGGTGTATATCTTTGCGCTGGGCATGTCGCTGTTTTTGGCGGCAGCCTTCGTACGCTTCCGAGATGTGAGCTACATCTGGGAAGTAGTGATGCAGGGAGCGTTTTACCTCACCCCCATCATTTATCCGTTGTCGCGGATCACGAATGTGACCTTCCAAAGGTTACTGCTGCTCAACCCGATGGCGCAGGCCATCCAGGATGCCCGTTATGCCATTGTGACACACCAAACGGTGACGGCCGGCCATGTGCTCGCCGGGCACTGGTACATGTACGCGCCGCATCTGATTGTGCTCGTAACCTTAGTAGGCGGCGTATGGTACTTTAAACGCGAAGCGCGCTACTTTGCGGAGAATATTTAAGATGGCCGAGCAATACATTGCCATTCGCGTGCACCAGGTATCAAAGGCTTTTCGTCTGCCCCACGAAAAGACCACCTCTATTAAAAGTGCCATCGTTAATTTTTATAAACGCCGTTCTTTCGAGCGGCAGCAGGTGCTGCGAGACATCTCGTTCGAGATTAAAAAAGGCGAGTTTTTTGGCATCGTCGGCCGTAACGGGAGCGGCAAGAGTACACTGCTCAAACTGTTGGCTGGCATTTACACCCCAGACAAGGGCGCAGTGCAAGTCAACGGCAGTTTAACGCCGTTCATTGAGCTTGGCGTAGGGTTTAACCCGGAGCTCACCGGCCGGGAAAACGTGTTTTTAAACGGCGCGCTGCTGGGCTTTAGCCGTAAAGAGATGGCCGCCATGTACGGCGATATTGTGAAGTTCGCCGAATTGGAACGGTTTATGGACCAAAAACTCAAAAACTATTCGTCGGGCATGCAGGTGCGGCTGGCTTTTTCGATCGCCGTTCGGGCGCAGAGCGACGTGCTGCTTATTGACGAAGTGCTGGCGGTCGGTGATGCCGCTTTCCAGCAGAAGTGTTTCGATTACTTTGACCGGCTTAAAGAAGAGCGCCGCACGATTGTGTTTGTCTCCCACGATATGGAGGCGGTAAAAAAATACTGCAACCGTGCCGTATTGATAAGCGACGGCGAGATGATCCGGCTGGGCGACCCGCAGGAAATTGCCGAAGACTACAGGCAGCTGAACGATACCAGTATCGACGCCTATACTGCCGCCGAAAATGCCACCAAACAGAGCGACCTTACCATTTCTTTGCGCGACGCCCAGGGACGAGTGAAGGCGCGGTTTGCCTACGACCAAGAACTGACCGTGCGCCTGACCTGGCCGGCGCACAAGACGGTGAAACACGCCGGAATAGCGCTTTATACGAGCGGCGGGGTAAATGTGTTCGCCACCAACACCTTCATCGACAAAACAGCAAAGGTCAAGGGGCACAGCATTGAATACCACGTGCGCCTTCCCCTGGGCGAAGGGCGATATTACGTTATGGCCGGCACATTCCTCGACACAAAGAAAGACATTGTCGATTTTATAGTACACGGACCGGAATTTAGCATGAGCCCCGAGCCGGTACCTAGCGGCGAAGGGCTGGTCCGATTAACGCACAAATGGGAGTAAGAGAGCGATGGCAGAAACTAATCCCCTCACCGAGTATTTCGAGAAGAATAAAGGCAATCTCATCCACAAATGGATGCACTATTTTGATATTTACCACCGTCATTTTGCGCGCTTTCGTGGTCAGCCGGTGACGATAATGGAATTCGGCGTATATCACGGCGGTTCGCTGCAGATGTGGCAGCATTATTTTGGCCGCAAAGCGCGCATTATTGGTGTCGACATCAACCCGGCATGTAAGAAGTTCGCCGGTAAAAATATCGAGATTTACATTGGAGACCAAGAAGATCGCGATTTTTTGCGCAAGCTGATGAAGAAGGTTGGTCCGGTGGATGTCGTCATTGAAGATGGCGGCCACACGATGAATCAGCAACTCCACACCTTTGAGGAGGTGTACCCACACGTGACCAAGCATGGGGTTTTTCTGATCGAAGACCTGCACACATCGTATTGGAAGAGCTATGGCGGCGGGTATCGTAAGGCAGGGACGTTCATCGAGCGGGTTAAAGACTTTATCGATGAACTGAACGCCTGGCATTCGCACGACGGCGAAAGTTTTGCAGTGACCGACTTTACTAAAATGACCCGCTCAATGCACATATACGACAGCATTGTAGTGTTTGAAAAGGATGAGGTAGCGCAGCCTTATCACAAGATGACCGGCAAGCCGACCATCGGTGAAGAGGTGTATGTAGAAGGTAAATATGTCAAACTATAGCGACAGCAGTTTTCTGCGCGACGAAAATAGTTCGTGGTATAAGGCGTATAGCATGGTGACGCCAGGCAGCAAAGTGCTCGACGTAGGATGCAGTATCGGTACGTTCGGCAGCGTGCTGATTGCCGAAAAGCAGTGTACGGTACACGGTATCGAGCTCGATAAGAAAGATTTTGAAACCGCCAAAACGAATCTGCACAAAGTATTTCGGCTGAATGTAGAGCACGACGCGCTCAATGAGCTAGACAACGACTACGATTTCATTTATTTTGGCGACGTTATCGAGCACTTGGTAACACCAGAAGGCTCATTGAGGCGCATGCTTCCCTTTTTGAAGGATGGCGGGCGTTTGTTGTTTTCGGTGCCTAACATGACACATCTCTTGGTGCGGCTGATGCTTTTAGAGGGCAAATTCGAATATGGCAACACCGGACTGCTCGACCGCACGCATTTGCATTACTATGATTACGATTTTCTGCAGCGCACCCTAAACGAAGCCGGCTTTGAGATCGAAACCAACGACCCGATGCTCAAGGATCTTCCCGAGGCGGTGATTGCCGAGCAGTTGGCCAAGGTGGGACTCGAGCCGACGAAAGCATTTATAGACTTTACACGTACCACGCATGCCAGCGTCTATCAATTTGTCGGAGCGGCCAAGAAAATAACGGGCAAGGCGCCAAAATTGGAGCCACTCCGCATAAGCAGCCCGGTCGACGTATTCCAGACTTATTTTGACAATACGACTAAATATTACGAAGACACCATCGTAAACCTCAAGCAGCAGGTCAAGGAGGTTGAACGCGCCTACAAAGCCGAAGTGCGCAACCGCGATCGGACCATTCAGGAGCTGCAGGGGCAACTGGACCGCATTGTAAACTCGCGGGGCTGGAAATTTTTGGAAACCGCTCGTAAAGTTACCCGTAGGAAGAAGGGATAATTATGCGAAACGGCCGCTTGCTCCATCATGCGAAACGGTTACTGCCCCCCGGTACGCGGCGCCACCGCATTGCCCGCAAGCTGTACAACAAGCTGCGCCACCGCACCATCTCGCCCGCGTCCGACGTTATTACATACGCCGCTTGGGTAAAAAACTGCGAACCGAAAGTTTGGGTTCCCGCAGGCAGGAAATACAAACGGCGGCCGCTTATCAGTGTGGTGGTGCCAACCTACAATACGCCCGAAAAATATCTATTGCCCTTAATTGAATCAGTTCGCGAGCAGCTCTATGACCGCTGGCAACTCTGCATTGCCGACGGATCGACCGACGCTGCGCGCGCCGCCGCAATTAAGGCCGCCTGCGCCGCGGACGACCGCATTGTGTACCATGCGGTCGGCAAAAATTTAGGCATAGTCGGCAACACGAATGAGGCGTTACAGTTGGCGAAGGGTGATTTCGTCGGCTTTTTAGACCACGATGACACCCTTTCGCCGCATGCGCTGCTCGAAGTAGTTGACGCGCTCAACAAACAACCGCAAACCGATATTTTCTACAGCGATGAGGATAAAATATCTGACGACGGACGGGTGCGGTCACTCCCCTTCTTTAAGCCCGGCTGGTCGCCGCAGTTGCTGGAAGGGGTCAATTATATGACCCACTTTTTCGTCATCCGCCGTTCGGTTATTGAGGCTATTGGTCCGCTCACCGCTGGCTACGACGGCTCACAAGATTTCGAATTTATCCTGCGCGCGACCGATCATACCCAGGCTATCGTGCATATTCCCAAAATCCTCTATCACTGGCGTCTGGCCGAAGGTTCGACATCCGGACCAATCACTAATAAAAATTACGCCAACGACGCCGGGCTGAAGGCGCTGCGCGACCATATCCGCCGGCAAGGAATTAAGGCCACAGTTCTGGAACGCGAAGATTTGCCGACGAATTATCACGTCCGATATGACGTACCCAAGGACGCTAAGGCATCGATTATTATCCCATTCAAGGACAAAGCCGATCTCCTGAAAGCATGCGTGGGTAGTATTCTGGCAAAAACAACGTACAAGCAATACGAAATTATTCTGGTTTCGAACAACAGCACCGAACAGGCAACGCACGACTATTTAGCCACGCTCAAACATAACAAAAAGATTACGATCGTATACCATGACCAGCCATTTAATTATTCGCAGGTTAATAATGTGGGTCGGCGTCATGCCACCGGCGACTATCTGGTGCTGCTCAATAATGACACTGAGGTGATAACGGGTGAATGGCTCGGCGAGCTGCTGGGCGTCGCTGCGCAGCCGTGGGCCGGCGCGGTAGGGCCACTGCTCTTTTATCCCACCAACAAGATTCAGCATGCCGGCGTCGTGCTGGGTATGATGAGTATGGCCGGCCATGTATTCCGGATGTTGCCAGAGGATGCCATTACTCCATACGGCCGTCCCCGCTGGCCGCGCAACTGCCTGGCGGTTACGGGCGCGTGTTTGGCAGTAAAGGCGAGCAAATATGACGAAGTAGGCGGGCTGGACGAGCAATTTGTCGTTGCCGGCCAAGACGTTGCCTTCAACATCAGCTTGTACGAAAAAGGCTACCGCAATGTCTATTGGCCATTCGCCAAACTCTATCACTACGAAAGCGTCTCCGTGGGCTCGTACAGCAAGGCGCCTGTCGGCGATTACAATCATTCTTTGGATTATTACCGTCCCTATCTGAACGGACGGGACCCATATTTTAACCCCAATCTTGCCCTGGACAACGAACAAATCGCATTGAGGAGTAGCTATGAATAAGCTTAAAAAGGCCGTACACATTTATCGCAACCAAGGGTTGAAAAGTCTGGCTGCCAAAACCGGCCGGTATGCGGGCAAGCGGCTGCATGGTGCCAAGCGGCGCATCCTGAAGCGCCGGGAAACTGTCGACGAAAAAGCGCTGCGCGAAGAGTACAGCTTTGTGTCGAACAGCATCTTTCAGGTGACGAGCGAGGATATAACGGCTAGTCAAAAGGCCTGTGTCGGCCCCACGCCTACGATAAAAACGGCGACGTGGTTTATTCCTTACTACGCACACTTTGGGTTTAATGGCATCCAGACGATGTTCCGCTTTATTCAAAAATTGAGCGAAGAAGGGGTATTGAACCGGATCGTTATTTACGACAATCCCGCCTTTCAGCCATCCCAGTTGGAGGCCGAGATGCAGCGCGACTTCCCCGGCATTACCAATTACGAGATCGTTGTGTTCGACGAGGATAAAGAGGCCGGGATCGCCGCTCTGCCACCCAGCGACATCGCTTTTTGTACGTTTTGGGTCTCGGCCTACCTGCTGCTGCGCTTTAATCAAACGAAACGTAAATACTATTTTATTCAGGACTACGAACCAGACTTTTACCCGGCGGGTGCTACATCGGCTTTGGCGCAATCGACCTATCGGTTTGGATTCCGGGGTGTCGTCAATACGCCGGGCTTGCTTGCGGCGCTCAATCAGCGGCATGGGCTGGAAGGCATCAGTTTTATTCCGGCAGTAAACCATGCGCTGTACTATCCCGCCCCAAAGAAACACAACAAGCGGACGCGCATTTTCATGTACGCCCGGCCGTACAATCCGCGCAATGCGTTCAACCTGGGCATTCAGACCGTGCAGCTGCTGCTGGAACGTTACGGTAAAAAGATCGAAATTATTACCGCTGGCGCCGATTGGGATGAACATATGTATGGCTTGCATGGAAAGATCACGAACCTGGGTCTGTTAAAGTCGCTCGAAGAAGTAGCGGCGCTATATCGCACCTGCGATATCGGTTTCTCGTATATGCTCACCCCGCATACGTCATATCAAATGCAAGAATACAGCGCTTCGGGCATGGCCACCGTTATGAACAAGAACGAAGACCATGGCTGGCTTAACAAAGATGGGGTGAACTGCCTGCTGGCCGAGCCGTCACCCGCCGATATGGCTGAAAAGATCGGACGATTAGTGGACGACCCGCATTTGCGCAAACGGCTGGTCGCTGCTGCGCAAAAAGAGCTGGGTTATACATGGGAGCAGCAATTTGACGCGTTGTGGAATAATATTCGCGCCCTATAACGCCGCTTGCCACCGCTGCGCGCTTATACGATAATAGATGGCAATGAGTAAACGAGAGCAAACCGCCCTCATTATTGGGGCTGGACCGGCAGGTCTCACTGCGGCCTACGAATTGTTAGAAAAAACGAATATTACACCGATTATATTTGAGGCGACGAACGACATCGGCGGCATCGCCAAAACGGTGCGCTATAAAGGCAATCGAATTGACATCGGCGGACATCGCTTCTTTTCGAAGTCGGACCGGGTCATGGAGTGGTGGAATAAAATTCTGCCGCTGCAAGGAGGGTTGGCAAAGGACGAAAAAGCGGTCAGTATCAAATACCAAGGCAAGGTACGGCCGATTAAGCTCAACCCCAACGGCCCGGACCCCGAAAAAGAGGACCGGGTAATGTTGGTGCGCAGCCGCTTGTCGCGCATTTACTACCTCAAGAGCTTTTTCGACTATCCTGTTTCCCTGAGCGGCCAGACGATTAAAAATCTTGGCCCGTGGCGTATGGCCAAAATCGGCATCGGCTACACCAAGGCACGGCTGTTTCCCATCCGCAACGAAAAAACCCTGGAAGATTTTTTTATTAATCGGTTCGGCCGTGAGCTCTACCTGACATTTTTTAAAGACTACACCGAAAAAGTGTGGGGCATCTCCTGCAGCGAGATTAGTGCCGAATGGGGTGCGCAGCGCATCAAGGGCTTGTCGATAACCAAGGCGGTGAAGCACGCTGTGCGCTCTACACTTAAAAAATCCAAGGCTGACGTCGCACAAAAAAATACCGAGACCAGCCTCATCGAGCGTTTTTTGTACCCCAAATTTGGCCCGGGTCAGATGTGGGAAACAGTTGCCGATATGGTACGGCAGCGCGGCGGCGAAGTGCATCTCGGCTACGAAGCGGTCGGTATGAAAAATAAAGGCGGTAAAATCACGGGTGTTAAAATAAGGAACGTAAAAACCGGCGAAGTGACCACCCACCACGCCGATTACTATTTTTCAACCATGCCCATCAAAGATCTTATCGCCGGTTTTGAGGGCGACCCGGTTCCGTCAAAAGTGCAAAAGGTTGCCCGTGGGCTTATGTACCGCGATTTTATTACCGTAGGACTACTCTTGCGGAAGCTTAAAATTAAAAATCAGACCGACATCCCTACGCTGCGCAACGTGGTGCCCGACAACTGGATTTACATTCAGGAACGTGACGTTCGCGTGGGTCGGCTGCAAATTTTTAACAACTGGAGCCCCTACCTTGTTCGCGACCCCAAAACCGTATGGGTCGGCATGGAATACTTCGTAAACGAAGGCGACGACCTGTGGACGAAGCCCGATAAAGACATGCAGGCATTTGGCGTGAAAGAACTGGCTCATATCGGCATTATCGACCCGAAAGATGTACTCGACGGAGTGGTTATCCGTATGAAAAAGACCTACCCTGCCTATTTTGGGACCTACGACCAAATCGATGTCATAAAAAAATACGTGAATAAGTTCGACAATCTCTTTCTTATCGGCCGCAATGGCATGCATCGTTACAATAACCAGGATCACTCCATGCTCACCGCAATGCTGGCCGTGGAGAACATCGTGAACGGGGTAAAAACAAAGGACAATCTTTGGGATGTTAATGCCGAAGATGAATATCACGAAAGTAAGTAGCCGGATTACACGCATCTCGCCGAGTCGCTTTTTCTTGGTGTGCGCCTTGGTTTTCGGCCTCAGTTTTTTGATATTCACCCCGCCATTTAATGTGCCCGACGAGCAAGCTCACTTTTTCCGCGCGTACCAGATTTCCGAGGGTAGCTTTGTCGCCAAAAAGATTCCGCAGGGCGTGGGCGGCTATCTCCCCTGGAATCTTCTTACAACTGCCAATACCCTCATTGGTGATATGCCAGGCAATCCCACGCATAAGGCGAATGTGCCAGCCATACTGCAGCACTTTTCGGTGCCGCTCAATCCTCGGCAACGCGGCAATGTCCACTTTGAGAATACCGCCCTCTATTCTCCCCTCATGTACGCCCCCGCAGCCGTAGGTATGAAAATAGCAAGCCTGTTTGGCGCCTCGCCGCTCGTATTTTTCTATGTCGGTCGGTTATGCACCTTTGCCGCGTGGCTGGGACTGGTGTACTTGGCTATTCGTATGCTGCCCAGGGCGAAATGGGTGCTGGTGGTGTTGGGCTTGTCGCCGATGGCGCTTTTTCAGGCGGCGTCATTGTCGGCAGATGCGATTACGATGGGATTTTGTCTGCTGACGATCGCGTGGTTCGTGCGCCTTGCAATGCAAGAATCACCCCTCAGCCGAAAGCAGTGGGCAGCCACATTACTGCTCGCCTGCTGTATGGGATTTATAAAGCAGCCGTATGGGCTGGTCGCGCTTATATTTGCCTTGCTGCCAGCGGCACGATTTACATCGAAGCGGCAGTGGTTTGCGGGTGTCGGGTCAATACTCGGCGTACTGATGGCGCCTTTTTTGGTGTGGGCCTCGATTTCGCAGCGGCTGTATGTGCAGTCGCCATTTCTTACTAATGTCGTGCTCGATCCGCACGCCCAGCTGCAATTTGTGCTGCATCATCCGGTGAGCTATGCGCACGTCGCCTTATTTACGCACCTCAGCCCGTTTTCGGATGACTTATTCCGGCAGTTTGTAGGTGTGTTTGGCTGGTTGGATACACCACTGCCCTGGTGGACAGTGCTCGCATATCTGTTTTGCATACTGCTCGCTATTGGGTCCGGCGAGCGGCTGCACCTGCAGCGTAAGCAACGAT
>Ga0070730_10003003_pt1 | contig 15251 bp, 12 predicted proteins | sample Coa_R1_3_FD_66447 | JGI IMG/M metagenome (GOLD analysis project Ga0070730, IMG submission 66447) | Surface soil microbial communities from Centralia Pennsylvania, which are recovering from an underground coalmine fire - Coalmine... | ecosystem: Environmental > Terrestrial > Soil > Unclassified ...
TGGTGGAAAGCCGGGCGCGCCGGGCGCTGCAGGCGGCGCAAAAGTACAGCCTGGTGGCGAACTCGGTCAAATCGGAGATCGTCATCGAGCCGACGATTACAATCGAAAAGGAGTCTGTGCCATGTTGAGTATCAAAGTGCTGGGCCCCGGATGCGAGAACTGCCACAAGGTGGCAGACATCGCGCGCCAAGCCGCGGCGGGTCTGAAGCTGGAGTCTGCCATCGAGAACGTGACCGACCGCGCGCTGTTCAAGCAGTATGGGCTGCTGGCCACGCCCGGCCTGGTCATCAACGAGAAATTGGTGTGCGGCGGACGCATCCCGACGCAGGCAGAGGTCGCCGCCTGGCTGACCAAGGCGCTGGCAGCCGCCTGACGGAATCATCCATCTGGGCTTTCTTTGACGGATCGCGCGGCGCCGGCGGATAGGGAGCAGCCTATGATCACAAGTAAACCCAGTCTTTGGGGCGAAGTCGATGCGGACGGCCGCCTGGTGCTGCCGCCGGAGGTCGCCGCCGCGCGCGGCCTGGTGCCGGGCGCTCGGGTGCGGCTTGACCCGGATGGCAACCATATCCGCCTGCACCGCCCGGTCACGCACCTGACAAAGGTCTACGTCGAGCCGACGATCCAGTGCAACCTGGATTGCGTCACTTGCATCCGCCACAATTGGGAAGGCACCACGGGGCGCATGAGCGACGAGGCCTTTGCGCAGGTGCTGGCCGGCCTGCGCGACTTTTCTCCGCTGCCGACGGTGTTCTTTGGCGGGCTGGGCGAGCCGCTGTTCCACCGGCGCACTGTGGCCTGGGTGGCGCAGGCCAAGGCGGCCGGCGCGCGGGTGGAGCTGATCACTAACGGTACGCTGCTCACCGAAAAGCGCTCCCGCCAGCTGATCGAGGCCGGGCTGGATGTATTATGGGTGTCGGTGGACGGCGCTACCCCCGCCAGCTACGCCGATGTGCGGCTGGGCGCTGAGCTGCCCCAGGTGGTCGCCAATGTGCAGCAGTTCCGGCGGATGCGGCGCGGCAGCCATTATCCGACTCCCAAGATTGGGATTGCCTTTGTGGCCATGACCCGCAATATCCACGAGCTGCCGCAAGTATTGGCGCTCGGCCGGCGGCTGGGGGCGTCGCTGTTCTCGGTAAGCAATGTGCTGCCCTACACCGCCGAGATGCAGGCCGACCGGCTGTATGCCGGCACGATCCGCAATATGGCCTACCTGTCCGCGCTCCATCTGCCAAAGCTCAACCTGCCGAAAATGGACCTGAATGAGGTGACGCAGGCGGCGTTCCAGGCGGCGCTCAACAGCGGCTACAACGTCAACTTCGCCGGCAACAGTCTGGCCGGCGCCAACGACGTTTGCGGCTTTGTCGAGAGCGGCACGCTGTCGGTGGCCTGGGACGGCGGCGTGAGCCCCTGCTGGCCGCTGATGCACACCCACACCAGCTACCTGCACGGCAAACCGCGCCACTCCCGCCGCCACGTGGTGGGCTGGCTGGGAGAGCGCTCACTGGCCGAGATCTGGAACGACCCTGAGTACGTGGGCTACCGCGAGCGCGTACAGAGCTTTGCCTTCGCGCCCTGCACCTTCTGCGGCGGCTGCGAGCTGGCCGAGGCCAATGAAGAAGACTGCTTCGGCAACACCTTCCCGGCCTGCGGCGGCTGCCTGTGGGCGCAGGGCGTCATCCAGTGTCCATGACGGCGCCCAGATGAAGATCAACTTCTACGCTACCCTGCGCCAGGTTGTCGGCGGCAAGACCATTGAGCTTGACCTGCCCACGCCCGTCACCGTCCAACACATGCTGGCGGCCCTGCTCGTTCGTTTTCCTGGCTTGCGCCACGAGTTAATCGCGCCGGACGGCGCCCTATACCCGCACGTCCATGTCTTCATCAACGGGCGCGACGTGCAGTACCTGGCGGATAGCCTCGACACCGCCCTGGGGCCGGCCGACACGGTCAACATCTTCCCGCCGGTGGGCGGCGGAGCTCAGTAGGCGCGATGGGGTTGGAGACCGCGGCCCGTTTTGAAGTCACGCTGACGGCCGTGCCGCTGTGGCTGCTGCGCGAGTATCTTGAATCCGTCGGCGGCCAGACCGCGGACGATGGCTCGGTGGTGGGCGACGGCTGGCGCGCGCGTCTGGCTCAGGTCGACGACTATCAAATTGGGTCGCTGCGCGTCGGCCGCGTCCGCCTGGAGCTTGCCGGCGCCCCGGCCGCCGTCGAAAAGACCCGCAAGGCCCTGGAGCCCAAGCTGATCCGCGCCGGCGGCTGAGGCCGTCCGCTGGCAACCAAAAACCGGCCGGCACCATCTGTGCCGGCCGGTCGTCTTGCCCTTGTCTGAGAGCTACGCGATCTCCAATTCCTTCAGCTTGGCCTCCGGCACCACGCCGTTCACCCAGCCGCGCGCCGCGTAATACTCGCCCAGCATCAGGTCGAGCTCGCACACATGCCCCAGCGACCCGGGCATCGTCGACGGCTCGGTGGTGAAGCGCTTGGGCAGGGTGTCGCTGCCCTCGCGGAAACCGATCTGGTTATTGTAGTAGCGCTCCAGGTTGTAAATCCGCTCGCCGGCCTTCAGCACGTCGTCCACCGTGAAGGGGACGCCGAGCACGGCCGAATACTGTTGGGCGTACTCGTCGGCGCCCTCGGCAAAAGCGCTGAACTTGCACAGGTCCAGGCTATCGGAGAAGGCGTGCAGGTCTTGCAGGAGCTTCACCAGGTCGCCCTTGCCCTTCCAGGCCAGCGGGTCGGCGGTCAGCGAGATCAGGTTCAGCTCGCAGGCCGGCGTGTAGGCGCGCAGGTGGCAGGCGCCGCGGTTGCTGGTGGCGTAGCCCAGCCCCATGCCCTTCAGGCCGCGCGGATCGTAGGCGGGGATGCCCTGGCCCTTGACCGTATTCGCCAGCTCGGGGTGCCCAAAATGCTTGGCGGTGGCGTCGACGCCCTCCGCCAGCACATCGCCGATGTCCTGCCGGGCCACCATCTTCTCGATGGCGGCGATCATGCCCATATAGTCGCCCCAGGCCAGGCCCCCGTCGCCATTCGTCGTGCCTAGCTCTGAGCACTCCATGTAGGCCGAGAGCACATCGCCGATCTCAATGGCGTCGAAGCCATAATCGTTGGCCATGTCGATCATCTTGGCCACCGAGGCGATGTTGTCGTTGCCGCAGTTGCCGCCCAGGCACCAGGCCGGCTCATACTCCACGCTCTCCATCCGCAGGCCCTTGAACGGGCCGTCCTTGATCTCGATCTCCTTCTTGCAGGCCACCGGGCAGGCGTGGCAGGTGGGATCTTCCACCAGGATGTGCTCTTTGACGTATTCGCCGCTGAGCAGCTCGGCCTTGTCGCCAAATGACGTCGTCTGCCCGTTGCGGGTGGGGTAGGCGCCCATGTTGTTGGTGATGTTGGTCAGCACGTTCGTGCCGTACACCGACAGCCCGCCCTTGCGCGGGCTGGTGATGTTCTTTTCATCCATGATGGTGGCCAGCGCCCGCTGGTGGGCCGGCTTCCAGGCGTCTTTGTTGGCGGCCTTGGTCAGCTTCTTCTCCGCCTTGATCACCACCGCCTTGAGCAGCTTGCTGCCGCCCACGCAGCCGGTGCCGCCGCGCCCGCTGGCCCGGTCGTTCTCGTTCACCCAGGCGCCATACTTCACCAGGTTCTCGCCCGCCGGGCCGATGGCGATGACGCTCAGGTCCTTCTCGCCATACTTCTGCTGGAAGTGCTTAACCGTGGCGTGTACACCCTGGCCCCAGACCTCGGCGGCGTCCAGGATTTCCGCTGTCCCATCATGGACATACAGATAAACCGGCTTGTCCGCCTTGCCCTTAAAGATCAGCCCGTCGAACCCGGCCCAGCGCAGCCGCGCCGCCGACCAGCCGCCGTGGTGGCTGTCGGTGACGGTGCCGGTGAGCGGCGACTTGGTGACGATCGCCATGCGCCCGCTCATGTTGGCCTCGCTGCCGGTGAGCGGCCCGTTCATAAAGCACAGCAGGTTGTCCGGCGAGAGCGGGTCCACCTGCGGGCCATTCTCCAGCAGGAAGCGCACGCCCAGGCCGCGAGCGCCGATGTACTTGCGCGCCCATTCCTCTGGGACCGGCTCATATTTGACCTGGCGCGCGGTCAGGTCCACGTGCGCGATGCGATTGGCGAAGCCGCCGAGAGTCATCGTTTGAATCCTTTCATGGCATAGGAGGACAATATTCCCGTTCGTCTGACCCCCTCATTTTAGGAGAGCGAAAATGCGTTGCCTAAGACTAAAGTCACAGGCTTCCCTGCTAATCGTCACCAAATAAGTCTGATCAGGATGTTTTCCAGCTCGTCCTGGCAGCCCGCCGTGGTGCGAGTCGGCCCGTCCTCCTCGAAGCTCAAATGTCAGCCGGCCTGACCTGGTCCACAAGTGCACCCCTAGCGGTTACAATTTGTTTAGAACAAAAATTTAAGTGTTGACTTATTTGGATTCTCGTCATATCCTGTCGATACTTGGTTTATAAAACCAACTAAGTACCATAAGATGGCATTTGAGATAAGCCCAATGGCCGATCATGCGTAATGTTGACCACACCCTGATGAGGGAGATGAACATCGCCCTCATCCTGGAGTGTTTGCGACGCGAGGCGCCCCTCTCGCGGACCGGGCTGGCGGAGATGACTGGCCTCAACAAAGCCACCGTCTCCAGCCTGGTCAAAGAGCTGCTCGAATCGCAGTTTGTTCGGGAGAGCGGCATTGATTCGGGCGACATTGGCCGGCCGTCCATCCATCTGAGTCTCAACCCGGAAGCGGGCTATATCATCGGCGCCGAGATCGGCGTCGATTTCGTCTCGGTTATCCTGACAAACTTCTCGGCTGAAGTCGTCTGGCGCCGCCGGCTGACCGTGTCGCCGCTACAGCCCCAGGAGTCGGTTTTGGCGCTGCTGGAGGACACATTACAAGACGCCTGCCTTGAAGCGCAGGCGCGCGGCCGGCGGCTGTTGGGGATTGGCCTGGGCGCGCCAGGCCTGGTGGACGTGGCGGCCGGCACGCTCCTCTTCGCGCCGAACCTCCTTTGGACCAATGTGCCTCTGCGCGCGCGCTTGCAACGCAAGTTCAACCTGCCCATCTTTGTCGACAATGAAGCCAGTCTGGCGGCGCTGGGTGAAAGCTATTTCGGCGCGGCGCGCGGCTCGAACTTTGTTCTGTACGTCAGCTCGGGCGTTGGCTTGGGCGGCGGCCTCGTGCTCAATCGCCAGGTGCTGCCAGGCGCGGCTGGCTTCGCGGGCGAGGTGGGCCATATGACCATGGATCCCAATGGGCCGCGCTGCAATTGCGGCAACTTTGGCTGTTGGGAAACCTTTGTCAGCCAGTGGGCGGTCTTTCGGCGCATTCGCGAGGCGGTGGAGGCCGGGCAGCCATCTGAGTTGGTGCAGGCCTGCGGCGGTGATTGGGAGAGGCTGACCGTCCCGCTTGTCGTCCAGGCCGCGCGCGCCGGCGACGCGGTGGCGTTGGCGGCGCTGACTGAAACCGGCCGCTATCTGGGCATCGGGCTGGCCAACCTGATCAACGCGCTCAACCCGGAGCGGGTTGTTTTTGGCGGGGCGCTCAGCCTGGGCCATGAATTCCTCATGCCGACCATCCGCGAGGTTGTGGCGCAGCGCGCTCTGCGCTGGTCGCGCGAAACCACGGAGATCGTGATTGCGACCTATGGGGAAGAGGCTTGCGTGATGGGCGGCGTCGCCACTATTTTCCATCGCATCCTGTCGCAGCCGCTCGTCGTGACGCGCGCGGAAGCAGCGTTAGCCGGTTAGGGCGGCCTGTCCGGGCACACCCGCTCAGAAGGAGGTGGTTCGAGGGCATTGCTAAGCGTCTGTTCCGCGCGACTCGCTGCGTCATCCGCTATCGACTTATCTATTCAGGGAGGAAAGATCATGTCTCAGAAACCTCATCGTTTGGGCTGGACCCTGTTGTCATTGGCAATGCTGGGCAGCCTCTTAGCGGCTTGCGCCGCTCCCGCGACTACCGCCCCGGCCACCCAGGCCCCGGCGGCCACGCAAGCTCCCGCCGCCACCCAGGCCCCCGCCGGCTCTGGCAAGATCAAGATCGGCCTTTCGTTCTCGGACTATGCGACTGAACGCTGGCCGCGCGAGTCCGCCCAGATGACGCAGCTGCTGCAGGCGAAGGGCTACGAAGTGGTGGTGCAGGAAGCCGACCACGACGTGAAGCTGCAGAACGACCAGATCGACAACATGGTGGCCGAAGGCGTGAAGGGGCTGATCATCGTGGCCGAGGACGGGGCCGCGGCGGCTACCTCGGTGGACAAGGCAGCGGCGGCCGGCGTGAAGGTGATCGCCTACGACCGGCTGATCAAGACGGACAAGATTGCGGCTTATCTGTCGTTCGATAACGTCGAGGTTGGGCACCAGCAGGCCAAGGGCGTGCTGGCGGCCATCGGTGCTGACACCTGGGACACGGCCAGCAAGGGCCCCATCAAGCTGGTGAAGCTGGGCGGCTCGCCGACTGACAACAACGCTATCCTGTTCCGCAAGGGGCAAGATGAGGTTCTGCAGCCGTACGTCGACAAGGGGACGATTAAGGTGGTGGCCGACCAGTGGGTGGACAACTGGGACGCGGCCAATGCCGAGAAGATCATGGAGAACGTGCTGACGGCGCAGCAGAACAAGATCGACGCCGTGGTGGCCTCCAATGACGGGACGGCGCTGGGAGCGCTGCAGGCCATGAAGGCGCAGGGCCTGGCGGGCAAGGTGCCGATCTCGGGCCAGGACGCCACCGCCGACGGCTGCAACAGCATCGTCAAGGGCGAGCTGACGGTCACCATCATGAAGGACACCCGCAACCTGGCGCCCCAGGCGGTGAATATGATGGATAATCTGATCAAGGGCCAGCCGGTTACCGGCCTCGCGTCGTTCGCGATGGCTGATCTGACCAACGACAAGACTCAGACCGGGAACGTGCAGGCGCTGTTCCTGCCGATCGCCCAGGTCACCAAAGACAACGTCTATAACCTGGTGGTCAAGACCGGCTTCCAGACTTACGACGACGTCTATCGCGACATCCCGGCCGCCAACCTGCCGCCCCGGCCATAGAGCCTCCGCTCTATTGCCTGTTGGCTTGCCTGATAGCCATAATGCCTTACGCGCCCGGCCGCCCGGCCGGGCGCGTAAGGTGATCGGTGATAGGTAGTGCCATGAGCGAAGAATTCATTCTGGAGTTTCGCAGCGTCACGAAGGAGTTCCCGGGCGTCACCGCGCTCAGCGACGTCAGCTTCGAGGTCCGGCCAGGCGAGATCCACGGCCTGTGCGGCGAAAATGGCGCCGGCAAGTCCACCCTGGTGAAGATCCTGTCCGGCGTCTATCCCTACGGCAGCTACAGCGGCACGATCCAGTACCAGGGCCGCGAGCTAAAGCTGCAGGGCAGCTCGATCCACGCCGCCGCCCGCCAGGGCATCTCGATTGTCTACCAGGAGCTGACGCTGGTGCCGGGCATGACGGTGGGCGAAAATATCTTTCTGGGCCGTGAGCCGGTCGAGCATGGCGCGATTGACTGGAACCGGCTCTATTCCGATACGCAAGCCATCCTTGATAAATACAATCTGGACGTCCGGCCGCAAGACGTCGTGAGCAGCCTGGGCATCGGCAAGATGCAGATGACCGAGATCGCCAAGGCCCTGTCGGAAGACGCCCAGGTGCTGATCCTGGACGAACCGACCAGCGCCTTGTCGGAAGCCGAAATCGATAAGCTCATGGAGATGCTCCAGACGCTCAAAGAGCGGCACGTCACCTGTATTTACATCACACATAAAATCAACGAGTTCTTTCGCATAACGGATCACCTGACCGTCCTGCGCGACGGCAAGATGGTGACCACTCAGCCGACTGCCGAGCTGACTCCGGAAAAGCTCGTGGGCCTGATGGTCGGCCGCCAAATGAAGGAGCGCTTTCCCGCGAGCAGCCGCCATCCGGGCGAGGTGATCCTGGAGGTTGACGACCTGCACGCCGAGCGCGCCGAGCGCGAAGTCTTGAAGGGCGTCTCGTTCAATTTGCGCAAGGGCGAGATCCTGGGCATCGCCGGGCTGATGGGCTCGGGGAGGACCGAATTGGTGATGACCCTGTTTGGCGAGTTTGCCCAGATCACCAGCGGCACCATCCGCATCGCCGGGCGCGAGGTCAAGATCCATGACAGCCACGCGGCCATGCAGCTCGGGCTCGGCCTGGTGCCGGAAGACCGCAAACGCTACGGCCTGGTGTTGATCCAATCCATCCTCAGAAATATCTCCCTGGCGAACCTCGACCGCTTTACTCATTTCGTGCGCATCGACCAGGATGGGGAGCTGGCCGCCAGTACCCGCATTGCCCAGGAGCTGGCCGTCAAGGCGCCCAGCGTGTACGTGCCGGTCGAATCGCTGTCAGGCGGCAATCAGCAGAAAGTGGTGATGTCGAAGTGGCTGCTGTCGGACCCGCAGATATTGATCATGGATGACCCAACCCGCGGCATCGACGTGGGCGCCAAATACGAGATCTACAAGCTCATGAACGCGCTGGCCGAGCGCGGGATCAGCATCATCATGATTTCGAGCGAGCTTGAGGAGGTGCTGGGCATGAGCGACCGCGTGATGGTGATGTGGCAGGGACGCTCCCAGGGTGTCCTGGACATCCACGAAGCCACCCAGGAGCATATCATGACGTTAGCGACCGGCCTGGCCTGAGGGCGGCTAGCGAGACAGTGACAAGGGAGATTTCAGCATGTCCAACTCAGTTGCGATGCAGCCCGCTCGCCCGGAGAGCTCGCCCATTTCGAACCTGACCCGGCGCCTGCGGTTAAATATTCAAACGTACACGTTGATCATTGCTTTGGTGGTGATCTGGGGCTACTTCGCCTTAGCCACCGGCGGCGGCTACGTCTCTCCGCAGAACGTATCCAACCTGTTCCGGCAGATGACGGTGACGTCGCTCATGGCGGCCGGCATGGTGCTGGTCATCGTCACCGGCAACATCGACCTGTCGGTGGGCCGCCTGGCCGGCTTTGTCTCCGTGGTGGCGGCCTACTTGCAGGCGTCGGTGTGGAATACCATGTTTCCGGACCAGCCCGCCCTGGCCGCGCTGCTGTCCGTCATTATCGGTCTCGCCGTAGGCACCCTGTGGGGTGTCGCCCAGGGCTACATCATCGCCTACCTGCGCGTGCCGGCCTTTATCGTCACGTTGGGCAGCCTGTTCATTCTGCAGGGGCTGGTGCTGCTCCAGACGCAGGGCAAAACCATCCCGGCCAATCAGCCGGTTTTCTCGCAGATCGGTCAGGGCTACCTGCCCGCCAATCTCAGCTGGCTGCTGGCCGCGATCATTATTGGCACGCTGATCTTTATCACAAGGCAGAGCCGCCTCAACAAACGCAAATACGGGTTCCCAATGCCTTCGCTGGCGCTGGATGTGCTCAAGGTCGCGGCGTATTCCGCACTGGTGGTGATCTACGTAGGCGTGGTGAATTCGTACAAGATCGCGCCCGGCATCCCATATCCCGTCCTCTTGCTCGGCCTGGTGGCCATCGCCATCACCTACCTGGCCAATAACACCCGTTTCGGCCGCTACGCCTATGCCATTGGGGGCAACCGGGAGGCCGCGCGCCTGTCTGGCATCAGCATCCGGCGCAATATCTTCTTGATCTTCGTGCTGATGGGCTTCTTGTGCGGCGTGGCGGGCATCGTCCTGGCCTCATACGTCGGCTATGGCACCATCGGCGCCGGCGGCGGCTATGAGCTGGACGTGATCGCCAGCGCCATCCTGGGTGGCACCTCCACCCTGGGCGGCGTCGGCACGATCCCCGGGGCCATGATCGGCGGCCTGATCGTGGCCAGCCTGAGCACCGGCCTGCAAATGGTGAATGCGCCGCCGGCCGTCACCTATGTCATCAAAGGCGGCGTACTGGTGGTGGCCGTCTTGCTCGACGTGTATTTCAAACGCAACAATTCATAACAATTCTTGGCGCTCAGCCGAGACGGCTGGCCCCCTAGCGCAACCCGCGCCGCGCCCACCGGTCCGGTCTCAAGCCGCCCCGATGGCTGGCTCGAGCCTGGCCTGCCAAAGGAGACACAATGTCTGATCGATTTGAGCCTCGCCCGGAACACAAATTTAGCTTTGGCCTGTGGACCGTCGGCAACCCGGGCCGCGACCCGTTTGGCCTGCCCGTGCGCGAGCCGCTCAGCCCGCCGGAGCTGGTGCGCCTGCTGGCCGAGGCCGGCGCCTGGGGCGTGAACCTGCACGACAACGACCTGGTGCCTATCGACGCCACACTTGCCGAGCGCCAGCAGATTGTCCGCGACTTCAAGGAAGCCCTGGCCGTCACCGGGCTGGTGGTGCCCATGGCCACCACCAATCTCTTCGCCGACCCGGCCTTCAAGGATGGTGCGTTCACGGCCAATGATCCGCGCGTGCGCGCCTATGCGCTGCAGAAGACGATGCAGGCCATCGACCTGGGCGTGGAGCTGGGTGCCGGCATTTACGTTTTTTGGGGTGGGCGCGAGGGCGTGGAGAGCGACGCCACCAAGAACCCGGCAGACGCCCTTAAGCGCTTCCGCGAGGCTCTGAATTTCCTGGCCGAGTATGTGCGCGACCAAGGCTACGGCCTCAAGTTCGCGCTGGAGGCCAAACCCAACGAGCCGCGCGGCGACCTGTACCTGCCGACCACCGGCGCCATGCTGGGGTTCATTGCCACCTTGGACCACCCGGAGATGGTCGGCGTGAACCCGGAGATGGCGCACGAGCAGATGGCCGGGCTCAACTTCTTGCACGCGGTGGCGCAGGCCTGGGAAGCCGGCAAGCTCTTCCACATCGACCTGAACGACCAGAACTTTGCCCGCTATGACCAGGACTTCCGCTTTGGCTCACACAACCTGAAGCAGGCCTTCTTCCTGGTCAAATTCCTGGAAGAGGTCGGCTACAGCGGCCCGCGCCACTTTGACGCCCACGCCTACCGCACCGAGGACTACGAAGGCGTGAAGGCCTTCGCGCGCGGCTGCATGCGCAGCTATCTGCTGCTAAAGGAAAAGGCAGCCTGTTTCAACGCCGACCCGGAGATCCAGGCGCTGCTGGCCGAGCTGAACGCGCCTGACCCGGCCCTGGCGGGCCTGACCGGCCGCTACAGCCGCGACAACGCCAGCGCGCTCAAGACGCGCGCGTTTGACCGCGTCGCCCTGGGCCAGCGCGGGTTGGGTTATGAACGGCTGGACCAGCTAACCGTCGAAGTGCTGCTGGGCGCACGTTAGCTGTAAGCGCCTCGCCGTGGCCGGCCCAGCGCCACGGCAACGGCCTTAGCGCGAAACCGGCCGACCGTGGGTGGCCGCCCACCCGGATTCGGTGGTCGCCCTGGTGGCCGACCCAAACCTGCGCCACCGCCAGTTGCGTTTGTCGGCCCGTGGTAGATATGCGGGCGTTTATGACCTGGGGCGGACACATAGGCGTGTTTCGGCCCCTACATCATGAACACACGACGGCATCTCGTAGGGGCCGACCTGCGTGTCGGCCCGCGGCGAAAACGCATGTCCATACTGTAAGGGCCGACCAACACCAGCACCACCGCCAGGTGCGTGTGTGTCGGCCCAGGACGGCCACGTAGGTCGGCCACTACTGTCCTCAAACCCACCTCGAAGCCGCTATAAAGTAGAATGGCCTTGCCTATGCAAACGCGAACCTTAGGGCGCAGGGGATTGGCCGTTACGCCGCTTGGGCTGGGGCTGGCCGCCCTCGGCCGCCCTGGCTACATCAACCTGAAGCACGCGGATGACCTGCAGCACGATTATTCCGTCGAGGCGATGCAGGCCCACGCGCATGCAGTGCTGGACGCCGCCTGGCAGGCCGGGATTCGCTATTTTGACGCGGCGCGCTCTTATGGCCGGGCCGAAGAATTCCTGGGCGCCTGGCTGACGCAGCGCGCCATCGCTCCGCCAGCGGTGACCGTCGGCTCCAAATGGGGCTACACCTACGTCGCGGACTGGCGGGTGGACGCGCCCGTGCACGAAGTCAAGGACCTGTCGCTGCCGGTGCTGCGCCGCCAGCGGGCGGAGAGCGAGACAAACCTGAATGGCTACCTGAAGCTCTATCAGATCCATTCGGCCACGCTCGAAAGCGGTGTCTTTGAGAACCGCGACGTGCTGCGGCAACTGGCCGCCTACCGCCAGGCCGGGCTGGCGATCGGCCTTACGCTCAGTGGGGCGCGCCAGGCAGAGACCCTGGAGCGTGCTGTGCAGATCAGCCTGGACGGACAGCCGCTTTTTGACTGCGTGCAGGCCACCTGGAACTTGCTGGAAACCTCGGCTGGGGAGGCCTTGCAGGCTGCCCATCGCGCTGGCCTGGGGGTGATTGTCAAAGAAGCCCTGGCCAATGGGCGGCTGACCGCTAAAAACGACGATCCCGCCTTTGTACCGCAACGGGCGCTGCTGGAGGCCGCCGCCCACGAGCTCAACGCCAGCCTGGACGCGCTCTGCCTGGCCGCCGTCCTGGCGCAGCCCTGGGCGGATGTCGTCCTAAGCGGCGCGGCCACCGCCGACCAACTGGCCTCCAACGTCAAAGCGCTCGATGTCTCCTGGTCGCCGGCCATCGCCGAGAAGCTGGCCGCGCTGGCTGAGCCGCCGGAGCGCTACTGGGCGGCGCGCAGCGCGCTGCCTTGGATTTAGCGGTGCCCGTTGCCTTGCCGTGGCGGCGTCGGCCACAGCGCCGGCACGGTAACAGTCGTGCTATATTTGGCGCATGACGAGCTGCTCGTGTGAGGGGATCGAGACCCAGTTCGACCAGCGCGCCGCTGCCCGCAAGCTGTCGGACTATCGCAAGCATGGGCCGGCGGCCACCACCCGCCTGCTGATTGCGGCGCTGCAAGAGGCGGGCGCGGCCGGCCGTACGCTGCTGGACATTGGCGGCGGTGTCGGCGCCATCCAGTGTGAGCTGCTGAAGGCGGGAGCCGCCAGCGCCGTCAGCGTGGACGCCTCCACCGCTTATGGCGAAGCCGCCCAGCAGGAGGCGCGCCACCAGGGCCTGGCCGGCCGGGTGCAATACTACCAGGGGGATTTTGTGGCGCTGGCTGATTCCGTCGCGCCGGCCGATATCGTCACCCTTGACCGTGTCATCTGCTGCTATGCCAACATGCCGGCGCTGGTCAGCGCCTCGGCCGACCGCGCCCGCCAGCTTTATGGCCTGGTCTACCCGCGCGACGCGGCCTGGGTGCGGCTCGGGCTGCGTTTCGAAAACCTGTACAACCGGCTCACCGGCAGCCGCTTTCGGGTGTTCGGCCATCCGACCGCCGCGGTCGAGGCCATCCTGCAGGCGCGCGGCCTGCGCCGCCGATTCCACCGCCTGTCTGGTGTCTGGCAAGTGGCCGTGTATGCGCGCTGAGCCAGGCCCGTCCCACCCCCAGCGCTATCGACCTGACGGCTAGCCAATGGCCCTGACCCAGATCGGACGCTACACCATCCAGGCCGTGCTCGGGCGCGGCGGCATGGCGACCGTGTATCGCGCTTACGACCCCTCGTTCAAGCGCGAGGTCGCCGTCAAAGTGCTGCCGGCCGAGTTCCTGAATGAGCCCGCCTTCCGGGCGCGCTTTGAGCGCGAGGCTCAGACCATTGCCGCGCTGGAGCATCCGGCCATCGTGCCGGTCTATGACTATGGGGAGGAAGACGGCCAGCCTTTCCTGGTCATGCGCCTGATGACGGGCGGCTCACTCGACGACCGGCTCAAGCGCGGCTCGCTGACCCTGGCGGAGACGTTGGCTATCCTGCGCAACCTGGCGCCGGCGCTGGATCGGGCGCACGCGCTGGGCATCGTCCACCGCGATCTGAAGCCGGCTAATATCTTGTTTGACGCAGACGGCAACCCGTATATCTCCGACTTCGGCATCGCCAAGCTCACTGGCAGCAACACCCAGCTTACCGGCACCGGCATGATGGGCACGCCGGCCTATATGAGCCCGGAGCAGGCCCGCGGCGACAAGCAGATCGACAGCCGCGCCGACATCTATGCGCTGGGCGCCATGCTCTACGAGATGCTCAGCGGCCAGCGGCCCTATCAATCCGACACGCCGATCGGCATGGCGTTCAAGCACCTCACCGAGCCGCCGCCGAGCCTGCTCGAGACTCGGCCCGACTTGCCGGCCCCGTGCGATGGGGTTATCGCCAAGGCCATGGCCAAGGCGCCCGCCGACCGGTATGCCAGCGCCGGTGAGCTGCTTAAAGCGTTTGAGGCCGCCGCCGCAGCCCGAGCCACCCAGGCCACCGCCCCCGCGCCAGCCCCGACCATAATTCCGCCGACGGTCATCGTTGACCCACGCACGAGGGTGGCGCCGGCGCCCGCCTCGCCGCCTGCCTCGCGGCCGCTGCCGCTGGCACCGCTGGTGCTGGGCGGGCTGGCCCTGCTGGCGCTGGCAGCGGTGGTGCTGTTTGTCTTCACCGCGTTTGTGATCTACGGCCCACACGGCGGCGGCCCGGCCCGGCCGTCGCCTGAGAGCTCGGCCACCGCTCCGGTGGTGGTCGTGCTCGCGACGAGCACAGCGGCGCCCAGCCAGACCGGCGCGCCGGCCAGCGGCACGGCCAGCCCGCGGGCGCCGTCGGCCACCGCGCCAGCCACTCCCACCCCGCTCGCCGCCACGCCCAGCCCGGCCGCCAGCGCCACGCCGCTGGCCGGCGCCGTGCGGGTGTCAGGCGTGGACCACATGGCCCAGGTCTATGTGCCGGCAGGGCAGTTCACCATGGGCAACGACCAGGGCAAGCCCGATCAGCGCCCAGCGCATGTGATCAACCTGTCGGCCTATTGGATGGACCGCACCGATGTAACCAACGCCATGTATGCGGCTTGCGTGGCCGCCGGCGCCTGCTCTCCGCCGCAGCAGGCGCGCTCCATCTCGCGGCCCAGCTACTTTGGCAACGCAGACTTCGCCGGCTTTCCGGTGCTGTTTGTAAGCTGGACCCAGGCGCAGACCTACTGTGCCTGGGCCGGCCGGCGCCTGCCCACCGAGGCGGAATGGGAGAAGGCCGCCCGCGGCACCGACCAGCGGCTGTATCCATGGGGCAACGCGGCGCCCGACCCGCAGCGGCTCAATTTCGGGCCATCGGGCCTGGGCGACACCGTGGCCGTTGGCCAGTACCCCACCGGCGCCAGCCCCTACGGCGCGCTGGATATGGCCGGCAATGCCTGGCAGTGGGTGGCCGACTTTTACGACCCCAACTACTACGCTGTTTCGCCGGCCGACAACCCGACGGGGCCGGCCAAGACCGGCTGCCCGCAGGGCGACTGCCG
>Ga0070730_10003004_pt1 | contig 15249 bp, 19 predicted proteins | sample Coa_R1_3_FD_66447 | JGI IMG/M metagenome (GOLD analysis project Ga0070730, IMG submission 66447) | Surface soil microbial communities from Centralia Pennsylvania, which are recovering from an underground coalmine fire - Coalmine... | ecosystem: Environmental > Terrestrial > Soil > Unclassified ...
TCGGGCGCCCGTTCCTTTTCTGGTTTCATGCTCCGGTTTCATGCTCCGGTTTCATGCTCCGGCTTCATGCTCCGGCTTCATGCTCCGGCTTCATGCAATCACTCCAGAAGGCGTACAATTAGCCTATGGCAAAGAAATCTGCACCCGTTGAAGTCGTTTGCCCCTGTTGCCAGTCGAAGCTTGTGATAGACGCGCAGCTAGCCACCGTTTTGTCGCATACGACGCCGCAAAAAGCAGCTCCTGATGTCGATATCTCGGATTCGGCACGCATTCTAGCGGAGCAGGAGCGGCGACGCGAAGACAAGTTCCGCGAATCGTGGGTGGCGGAAAGCAAGAAGGAAGACGTCCTGGCTCGCAAGTTCGAAGAAGGACTCAAAAGGGCGCGCGAGGGTCCGGCAGAGAAGCCAGTCCGCGATTTTGATCTTGAGTAGCACTGCACTTTGTAGATGGCCGGCATCGTCTCCGTGATGAAATTGCCTGCGAAATACCAGATCCGGATTCGACCTCTTCTTCCTATTGCCGCCCTATGTGCGTTGGTCGCGGGAATAGGCCCATCAGCGGCGGCGCAGAAGGCAAAGCTTCCGCGCCCGCGTGTTCTTGAGAACGAAGTGCGCATCTCACGTGATCCGTCGACTGGCGAGATGCGCACGATTCCCGCTGGAGACGGCACCTCTGTAACCCCGGGGCTCGCGCCAATCATTCGTTCAAGCGTAGCCTTGGTCGAGGTACAGTGTACCGTTACGGCTCCTGACGGAACGCGTGTGCGTGGGCTCACACAAGACGATTTCCGCCTGTGGGAAGACAGCGTCGAGCAAAAAGTAGCTTCCTTCGATGCTGCGACAACACCTGCGAGTATCGCCCTCGTGATTGACGCCAGCCCCAGCATTTATCGCGAACTGGGAGACATGCGCGGCATTGCTCAATCAATAGCAAAATCATTGCAGCCCGAGGACGAAGTTGCTGTTGCGGCGTTTGCGGACGAGACGCACTTGCTGCTACCGTTTTCGCGCGATCGTTCTCTCCTGAATACTGCGCTTACCTCACGGGAACTTGCCCAGGTAGCGAACTCCTCGCAATCTTTCATCTACCAGGCCACTTATCTCACCGCTGTCCGCCTTCTAAGCGCACGCGCCGGGCGCAAAGCGATCATTCTTCTGAGTGACGGACAAGATAGTGGCTTGGGACTCAGCTGGGATCCGGAAAGTATGTCCTCTGCCGCTGGGGCAAATAAGTCTCTAACGTTTCAAGACGTGGCGCGGGCAATCGCCGCTAGCGGTATCGAGCTATATGTTATTTCGACCGAGCCGCGGCCTCCCGCACTTACCAGTGATTGGCTTTCCGCGCATACGGAACAGCCGCTGATAACTGCGGCCGCACGTAATTCAGGGATTCCACTTTACACACTTTATCTTGCCGAGCTCGTTCGGCAGGTCGGAGGCGGATTGTATTTTCTTCGCGAAATTGGCAGCCTTGCCGAAATCTATCGCACGATTGCCCTGAATCTGGAAGCAGAATACACGTTGGGATATTACCCGGTTGCGGGTGTGACGAACCCCGGCTGGAGGAAGTTGAAAGTGGAATTACGCCCCGCAGACGTTGCAACAGTCCCCCAGATCGCCTATCGCACTGCTTACTACGTTCCGGCATACCCCCGCTAGAAACTCCCTCGACTGCCATCTAACATGTATGCCTATGTTTACTCGCCGGCGGTACAGCCTGCCTTTGCCTTCGCGTACCCTCCGCCTTGGCGAGCGCACCCTGATCATGGGAATACTCAATGTGACGCCGGACAGCTTCTACACCGGAGGACGTTTTCCCGATGCGCCATTGGCGATTGAGCGAGCGTTCGAACTGGAAAAGGGAGGCGCGGACATTCTCGACATAGGCGGAGAGTCGACGCGGCCCGGGGCTGATCCGATCGGTGAGGACGAGGAGATCGGCCGGATTTTGCCAGTGCTCGAAGGACTTCACGGCAAATTGCGCATTCCCATTTCGCTTGATACGCAGAAAGCGGCGGTTGCGGAAGTGGGCCTGCGAAACGGAGTAAGAATCATCAATGACGTCAGCGGCCTTCGAACCGATCCTCTGTTGGCTCAGCTTGTAAAGAGCCGAGGCGCCGCTTTAATTCTGATGCACATGCGCGGCGCTCCCAGATCGATGCACGAAGGGCCATTTGCGCATGACGTGATCCGCGATATTGTCCAAGGCTTGCGCGCGTCGGTTGCCACCGCGCGCCGAGCGGGCATTTCAAAATCAAAACTTCTCCTAGACCCCGGTATCGGTTTCGGTAAGAACTATAAGCAGAATTTCCAGGTGCTTGCCCGCCTGCCAGAGCTAGCTCGATTAGGCTGCCCTCTCGTGGTGGGGCCTTCGAGAAAAGCGTTTATCGGCTGGGCGCTTGGCGGAAAAGGGCAAGTCTGGCCCGTCGAAAAGCGCGAGTGGGGAACCGCCGCTGCGATAACCACTGCAATCTTAAACGGCGCGCACATTGTGCGCGTTCATGACGTTAATGAGATGAGGCAAGTCGCTCAGATTGCGGATTCCATTCTTTCGGCGGTTCGCGGGGCCTGAGCCGCTGGCACACATGCTAGGCTATAATTCTTCGTGACTCGGAATCATTCAGCTTTTCGCTAGGGCAGCCCATGCATAGGCGAAGTGTCTTATTAGGATTCCTGGCGGCTTGGTTCCTCGTCGCCGCCTCGGCGAGGGCGCAGCGTTCCGCCCCTGAGCCCATTTTCGGTACCGATAACCTGGATTTCCTCCTGTAGGGCGTCCCCAACCTAGTGGTGAACCAGGAACAGGCTAACTATCTCGCGAATTACCGCGCCTCCTCCGATACCTTCGATAAGGTTGATGTTCTGAATCTTAAACTGAACACGGCCGACGCTGGCGTCTTGACCTTCAGTCTGGCCTTATTGGGAAAACGGCCTGCGGGGGCATCAGCCTTAGAAACTACCATCCCCTTCGATCAGGTTTCGTGCCTGTCGTCGGATATAATTACAATATGGGTTCTCCCGCTGTGTCCCAAGGTGGAACATTCCGGAGCGAGGGGCGCGTGCTGGCCATCGACTATGGCCGCAGGCGACTCGGACTGGCCATTTCCGACCCCCTAGGGGTCGCGGTCCGCCCTTTGTCAACGTGGACCCGCTCGAACCGCCGACAAGATCTCGCCCGCCTACGTAGTCTCTGTCGCGAAAAGGGAGTCAGTGGGATCGTGATCGGCTGGCCTTTGCAGCTCAGCGGTGCTCGAGGCGGCATGGCCTCGGAGGCCGCGGGCTTCGCCGATCGCATTCGCAAGGAACTAGGCATCCCGGTCGAATTGGTGGACGAACGGCTCAGCAGTTGGGAGGCGGAACAGATCCTAGCCGATGACCATGACTCCAAGGGTCGATCGCCCAACCCCAAACAACGCAAGCTCGATGAGGTAGCTGCGGCCGTGATTCTGCGCGATTACCTGCACGCTGCGGGAAGGGGGGCCTAGAAGCGATATGCGCCGGGCGCTTGCGATCCTAGTTTTAGCAGCCGCAGCCTTGGCTGGGTGGACGGCGGTGTCACTCTCTCTTCCGTATCAGAAATTCCCGTCGGGGGGCGTCTTTGTCGATGTTCCTCACGGTGCTTCGCGACGCGCGGTTGCACGTTTGCTTGCGCATCAAGGAGTGATTCGCAGCCGGTGGGCCTTTGAAGGACTGTCTCGCTGGCGGTCGGGGAATACTTTGCAGGCCGGCGAATACTTTTTCGATCATCCCGTCAATAGCTTCCAGGTGTTCGACGCAATCGCAAACGGGCGAGTTTACGTCCGTGAATTGATCGTACCGGAAGGCTTGTCGATGTTTGACATTGCCGATCTAGTCCAGCGCGAGGACTTTACGACCCGGAGCGATTTCTTGGCCGCCGCCCGCGACCCGGCACTGATCCAGGATCTTGTGCCTGAAGCGCCAAGCTTGGAGGGTTTCCTCTTCCCAGCAACCTACGAATTCCCGCGGCATCCGACGGGCGAGCAGATGGTATCGACGATGGTGGCTCACTTCCGTAAGGAGTGGCTTGGGATCAGCGCTCAGCAGCCGAACCTTTCAGGCTTGTCACTCCAGAAGCTTGTGACACTTGCATCGCTGGTCGAACGCGAGACGCCGAAGCCGGAAGAGAGGCCCATCGTTGCAGGCGTTTTTATTAATCGCTTGCACCATCGCGTCCCTTTGCAGTGCGATCCAACCGTGGTGTACGCGCTCGAATTGGCCGGAAACTACAACGGCAGCCTGAGTGCGGACAACTTGCCCTTTGATTCGCCCTACAACACTTATCGTCATATAGGGCTCCCTCCCGGGCCGATAGCCAATCCGGGTAGTGCGTCTCTAAGGGCTGCGCTCAATCCTTCCGAAACGGACTACCTCTATTTTGTTGCCAACACCGAAGGTGGCCACTTCTTCGGCAAGACACTTGCCGAGCACAATCGCAATGTGACCCTATATCGCCAGAGGCTCGCCGCTCAACGCAGCGCGGCCTCGTCAACCACTTCCACGAAGCCAGTACGGTCCGATGCCATCTCTTCTCCGCCCCTGAAGCTCCGATGAATCCGCAGGGCGCCGACACTAAGAAACACTTCATTCTGCACATTGCGAAGGATCTAGGCCTGCAGAAGTTCACGCCTGCGGAAGTGGAGCAAATTCGACGCCAGCTCGTCACGAAATTGGGCGCGTCGGGAAAAACCTCCCCTGAATACATCGCCGAAGTTCTGGCTGCGGCTGGACTGCGAGTCATACTCTCAAGAGAGGCCGATACGAATGGCCAGTATGAAGAGGAGTTTCGCGATCTCCTCCACTTTGCGACCCTGGAAGAGGCGGAAATATGCCTAATGCGCCTGGACGAGCTCTGGCGCAAGTTCCGTTCTGAAGGGCAGCGCGCGGCGGCGGAGCGAGTGCTCGAAGTAGCACGGCTGGGGCGCCGGCGGGCCGAAATGATCGCCAGAAACCCGCGCGTCGATGCGCACAAACGCGACCAGAAGCAGGAGATTCTGGAGTGGTTCCGAATTTGGCTGGAAACGCCGGATACATTCTTTGATTGGCTGGACCTGCGTAAGCAATCGCCTGAATACCAGCAGCGGTTCGCCGCCGATATTTCACCCGCCGAAGAGTAGCTGATAACAATGGAGAACCTGTACCGGCTGGAGATCGAGTCGCTTGATTTGGGCCCGAACGTGCGCGCAGTTGGCCTGGAACTTATCGATCGGGAAACGCGTGAGCCGGTGACTGGAAACGAGGCTGCCGGTATCTGGTCCGCACTTCTATCTGCTCTAGCCGGGGAACAGCCGTGGGCCATCGATTTCTTCGCTCACTTGGAGCGCGTGCGGGACTTCTGCCGTCGCACGGCAATAGATTTTCGCGAGCCAAACCCTCACGCGCTCGTGATTCCCCAACCCGCGCGAGAGAAGCTTCAGCCTCTGCTTGAGCGTTTTGCGAAAGAAACTTTCGGCGTTCGCGCAGGCGCCCCGCTGCTGGGTGGTGATACCTCGGTCGAGGACGCCCTGGCCGAACGCGGGATAGACGCTTATCAAGCAGCCTTCCCTCAATATCTGTTTTGTTCTGTGTGCGACTTTGAGGGCGGCTTTCTGACGGTTTTGAGCAATCAATTGTGGGCTTCGGAGGTGATCCGGCGCGCACGGGGGGCCCTGGAGAAACTGCAGGTAGATGTTACCCGTCCCGCTTAGCACTTCGCGCACGCCTCTACGTTGACCTGCCTTTGGCGGCCTGATAGTTTTTCTGTTTTACTGTAGGTGGGGGAGAACCGACTGACACGCTGTCTCACTCAGGGTCGATTTGTTGTAGTTGTGCTGCTTTCTGTGGTGCTGGCAGGATGCGCGGCCAGCGAGCGGCACGCCGCTCCGCCAACAGCCATCCGGCCGCAGTTGGACGCTGACCAGACACAGCTTGTCGAGTCTTATAATCGGCAAGCTGACGCAGTACACACTCTGAATGCTTCCGTGCAAATGAGTCCCACTGCGGGCTCGTCATATAGCGGCGTGATCCACCAGTATCATGAGGTAAGCGGCTTTATCTTAGCCGCTCGGCCCGCTCTGATTCGTGTCATCGGCCAAGCGCCCATTGTTTCCACGAACATTTTCGATATGGTGAGCGACGGCCACACATTTCGCATTTTCATACCTTCGAAGAACGAATTCCTTGTGGGGCCAACTCATCTGGAACGTGCGACAAGGAATCCCATCGAAAACCTCAGGCCTCAGCATCTGCTGGATGCGTTTTTTTGGACATCAATTTCCGCCAGCGATCCAGTTGTGTTTGAACAGGTTGACGTCCAGCCAGCGCGGTATTACGTGCTGAGCGTGCTTCGTGGCTCGGCCCCTAGGTTCGAAATTGCGCGCAAGATTTGGTTCGACCGAACAGACCTGCGGGTTTCCAGGCTACAAATCTACGGTCCTGGGGGAAGGCTCGATTCCGACATTGGCTATGAGGATTGGCAAGACGTTCCAGTCCCAAATGTTCAAGCCAACGGCGCACCCGTAGCAAAGGACAATTCGGCAGTCGGGCCGTTCGTCTTTCCACGAACGTTTCGAATCGCGCGGCCGCAGCAGGATTATCAGTTGTCGGTGGTTATCGGCAGGCTTGCGCTAAATACGGACATTCCCGTCGATCGGTTCAGCCTCACGCAACCTGCCGGTACCGAACTTGTAAATTTAGGCGCTGGCCAGCAGGAGCCACAGCCGTGATCGGCCGCGTCATCTTTGCCAACATTTTGCATCGGCCCCTTAGGACGATAATCAGCATCCTGGCCGTCAGCGTTGAGGTAGCTCTCGTCATAATCATCGTTGGATTGACGAGCGGGATGATTCAGGAAACCGCAAAGCGTATCGAAGGCGTGGGCGCCGATATTATGTTGCAGCCGCCCTCGGCATCGATATTCCTCGCCTTCAACGGGGCGCCTATGCCCATACGTATCGGCGATCGCCTGCGCCAACTGCGTTATGTACAAACGGTGGCTCCCGTGCTGCTCCAGTTCAATTCCACGGGAGGCATAGACCTGGTCTACGGCATCGATCCGGAAAGCTTTCGTGCGGTCTCCGGTGGATTCGTATTCCTGGAGGGGCAGGATATGAGCGGCCCGGATGACTTGCTAGTCGATGACTGGGACGCCCGATCCATGAGCATCAAAGTCGGCCAGACGTTTCGATTGTTAGAGCACGACTTTCATGTCGCTGGCATCGTGGAGCATGGTAAAGGGGCACGGATCTTCGTGCCGCTCGCCACATTGCAGGAGCTTTCAGGCGCCCGGGACAAAGCTTCGATTTTTTTCCTGAAGTGCACACGTTCAGACCATACCCCGGCGGTGATGGACGAGATGAGGAAAATCCTGCCGGGCTATGAAATCAGGCCCCTGAAGGATTTCTTGTCGCTGATGACTTCGACGAGTCTTCCCGGTCTCGATATTTTCGTGCGCAGCATGATCGCTTTGGCGGTTGCCATCGGTTTCCTAGTGATTTTTCTTTCCATGTATAGCACCGTTGTAGAGCGCACGCGTGATATCGGCGTGTTGAAATCGCTCGGCGCCTCGAAGGTATACATAGTTCGGGCGCTGCTCGGTGAAATCGCCGCAATCTCTGTCGCAGGTATTCTTTTCGGAATCTGCGTGAGCTACTTGGCCCGCGCCTTTTTCCTCTCCGCCTTCCCGACGCTCTCGATTCTGATTACACCCGAGTGGATCTTGCGGGCCGCTCTGATTGCGGTCGGAGGAGGATTGCTGGGAGCCCTTTACCCCGCATGGCTGGCCAGCCGCAAAGACGTTATTGAAGCGCTTGCCTACGAGTGACGCCCTCGCCCACGTCAGAGGCCCAAAGCTCTAGGTTGTTACGCCCACTCCAGCTAGAATATTTTCATCCAGGAGCAAGATTTCAGTTAGGGAACGCAGTGGAGCCGATACTCAGAACAGAAAATCTCTGGAAGATGTATCACGCAGGCAAAGTCGAGGTTCCGGCACTCCGGGGGGTGAATTTCGACGTACTGCCGGGCGAATTTGTTGCCGTCATGGGGCCCTCCGGATGTGGTAAATCTACTCTGCTCTATGTGATTGGAGGGCTGGCTCAAGCGACCAAAGGACGGGTCCTCGTGGATGGAAATGACCTTGCTGCGATGAGTGATGCGGCGCGTACGCGCCTGCGGCGGCATAAGGTTGGTTTCGTGTTCCAGCGATTTAACCTGCTGCCTACATTGGACGCTTTCGGTAATATTGCCATCGCCCAGCACATTCACGGTGATGGATTCGATCCGCACCGCTTCGAAGTCGTTTCTGGTCTACTGGGCCTTAACGGAAGGCTGCGCCATCGCCCCGCTGAACTTTCCGGAGGCGAACAGCAGCGTGTAGCCATCGCTCGCGCCATTATCAATGAGCCTAAAATTTTGTTGGCCGACGAGCCTACGGGCAACCTGGATACTAAGAATTCGGAGAACGTATTGGGGATGTTGCGTCAGCTTAATCACGAGCTCGGCCAAACCATCGTGATGATTACTCATAACCCGGAAGCCGCGGCTTATTGCGATCGCGTCGTGCATATGCGGGATGGCGCCATCGTTGATGGCGTGCCGGCCGACTGAATATGCGTACGATCTGGCGAATCTTAGTCCGGACGGTCTTCTGGTCATTCGAACGGGGCACCTGGCCTTATGACATCGCCGTCGTCGTAATTGTCATTTTTGTTCTCTTATCCCCCCGCTCGTGGTTCCACGACCAACCGCCTCTGGGGCCGGGCCCGGATCCGGCCATGGTGGAGCTTCGCGATGCGGACTTGAGCGGCGGTACAAGAACTTATCGCGTGAGCGCCAAGCTGCTGCGTTCCTCAACGAAAGTTCCCGAATCCGAGTTGGAACACAAACTGCACGAGGCCGTTCGTCAGAACGTTGAGACACTACAGAAGAGCCGTTTCGAGATCGTGAGAATCGAGCCAGTACGAGCCGATGACGGTTCGATCGCATATTATGATGTTTCCGTAAAGCCCTGACGCGTGAGCCTACTAGTGCGCGAGGTATCAAGGAGGGTATGCCTAAGAAAAACAGAAACTGCAAATCGCCACAGATCATCTTATACCGTGTGTTAGCATCCTTGCGACGAGATCGGCTCGGTTCTGAATGAAAACTCTGCGATTCCCATTTTCCCCACTGCGTGTTTTCCTGGTTCCAATCTGGTGCGGCATTTCCATTTTTGCGCCCGCTGTCCCCCCATTGTCTCTGGACGATGTTCTAAAGCAAATGGATCGAGAGCAGGGTCAATTTCAAAGCCTCACGGCCAGTATTGAGCGCACCAAGGTAACGGTCGTCGTAAATGACCGCTCCACCGAGTCCGGCCAGATTGAAGTCCGCCGGGATGGCAAGATGCGCATCGACCTGATTTCTCCTGATCAAAAAACAATCTTACGAGATGGCGATCATATCTATGTCTACACTCCGAAGATTCGCCGTGTCGAAGAATATGATCTCGGCAAACGTCGGGATCTGATAGATCAACTTCTCCTTTTGGGTTTCGGCACTTCTGGCGACAGCGTCAAAAAGAGCTATTTGATCACATTGCAAGGCGAAGACAGCCTAAACGGCCAGAAGGTAGTGCACCTTGAACTGACGCCGCGTGCCGATGATGTGCGGAAGCAAATTTCGAAAATCGACCTTTGGCTGAATGAAGGCAACTGGCTGCCCGCGCAGCAGCAATTATTCGAGACAGGATCGGGAGATTACTCGATCGTTCGCTATTCGAATGTGGCGCGAAACGTGGCGATTCCCGATGCGCGCTTCCGTCCCGCATGGCCAAAGGGAGTCACTCGGGTCAAACCCCAGGATTGAGTTTTAAATGCGAGTTTAGTTCTACTGAGAGTCTCGCCTTTTTGCTTCAGCGGCAAGCAGCGCCTCTTTACGTTTAATTCCCCAGCGGTACCCGCCTAAAGCTCCGTCTTCACGCACAACACGATGGCACGGAATCAAAATCGCCGCCGGATTGGTGGCACAGGCGCGAGCTACGGCGCGCTGCCCCTTGGGGAGTCCGATAGAGCGAGCGAGATCGGAATAACTTCGCGTGCGGCCGCGAGGAATTTGTTGCAGCGCTTCCCAAACCCTCCGCTGAAAGGCAGTGGCCTTGACGTCGAGGGGCAAATCCAAATCCGGTTGCTCACCGGATAGGTGCCGCACGAGTTCTCGGACCCATCGGGAAACCTGAGCTGGATTCTTGGATATCTTGGCCGCCGGGTATTCGCCGTGAAGTGCCGCTTCCAAACGCTCCTCGGAATCGCCCACGTAAATCGCTGACACTCCCTTTGCGGTTCCCGCTACCAGCAGTTGGCCCAGGTGAGTAGGCGCTGTCGTATAGCCAATTTCCATGCCCTGTCCTCCGCGTCCGTAGGTAGCGGGAGTCATGCCCAAATTTCCGTTGGAGTGTTCGTATAAACGGCTGGATGAACCATATCCTGCCTCATACAGTGCGCTAGTCACGTCCCGACCCTCCCTTAATTGTGCTTTGAACCGGCGTAGACGAACTGATCGAACGTAAGCTCCAGGATTGATGCCAATCATGCGACGAAAAATTCGTTGCAGTCGAAAAGGACTGACGCCCAGCTGCCGAGCCACACTCGCAATCCGAATCGGATCGTCGGACTCTTGCTCCATGAGCCGGCACGCCTGCCGGATCAAACGCGATTCGCCGGCTCCGGGCGCTTTTCGCGGATTGCACCGAACGCAAGCTCGAAACCCCTCGTTCTCCGCGCCGTCCGGTGTTCGGAAGAATACTACCCGCTCGCGTCGAGGCCGGCGCGACGGGCATGACGGGCGGCAATAAACGCCCGTCGAACGGACCGCATAGACGAACGCTCCGTCGTAACGGTGATCCCGTGCTTTAACGGCCTGCCAGAATCGGTGTTCGGGCAGCCTCCGCGGCTCGTTGCCATCTGCCGCTCGATCTTCTCTTCGCATCTCAGCACTCGGTTTCATGACTCCCAAAATACAGCGGCGTTTCAAACGCTGCTATCCGATTTTTGCGCCCAAACTGCATGGCATTTGCAGTCCGATGGTTACATATTGGAACGCATTCGGCTTGCAATTCGTTGACCTGCCAGAGTCCTGACGTCATAGTCACGCCAGCAGCGCCGGAGACGCATCCCTAAAGGGGGAGAACTATGCGCGTTTCTCGGCCTGCCCTTGCCGCAGGCCCATCCGAATCGGTAATCCAGGATCCACAAGCTCCATCTGTTCCAGCACGTGCTGCCGATGCCGAATGGACCAGCCGCAGGCAGCCTCGGGGAATCAACCGTGTGCCTACGCATACCGTCGGTCGCGTGCGCGAAAGACGCGCGTACGCGCGGGCCCGGCTTTCGCTTCCACTCCGTTTGGAACGGGTAGCCGGGCAGTGCCACACCCAACATTACTTCCTGCAAACCACGGATATCAGTTCGAGCGGCCTTTTCTTCCTTTCGCCACTTCGGATTGAGGCTGGTACTCCCATCGAATTAGAAGTGAAATTAATCGCCCAGCCTATCGCTCGAGCTACAGTGCACATGAGTGCGGCTGCTCATGTAGTTCGTACCGAAGCAGCGGAAAAGCCCGGTTGGTACGGTGTCGCGGCCTCTTTTGATGATATCAGCTATCGCCGAGACGAAAAGTTCCCGGAATGATATTCGCCATTGCCCGATTATACGGGCGTTTGTGTTCGCTGAAGATCGTTGCGTTGGCCATTGGTGTGGCGGTTAATCAGCTAATTGATCTGATACGATGGTTTAGTGCTCACGCATAAGCCGCTTCGGGCGGTGCTGTTTGATTGGGACGGCACCCTCCTCGACTCGTTCAAAGCGGATACAAACGCTTACCTGCAGATGTTTCGGGCGCTTGGCGTTCCCTGGAATCCTAAGAAGCTAGCGCAACATTATTCGCCTGATTGGCATAACGTTTATCGAGCCGCAAACCTGCCGCTGAAATCCTGGGCTGAAGCAGATCGCCTCTGGCGTCGGTTCTATCGTGCAGAGCGCCCGATGCTGCACGCTGGCGCTCGCCACGCAGTGCATACGCTTGCGCGGCGATTTTGTCTGGGCGTGGTCAGCAGCGGCAGCAGTTGGCGCGTTCGCTCGCAGATTCGCGCATTTGGACTGGAGCCGTATTTTGCTGTGAGTGTGTTTGGAGACCGAGTGCCCCATCGCAAGCCGCATCCCATGCAACTGTTGCTTGCAATTCACCAGCTTGGTTTTGAGCCGGGGAGTTGCGTGTATGTTGGAGATGCGCCTGAGGATGTAAAGATGGCTCGTCGCGCCGGCGTACCTGTTGTCGGCGTTCTGCGGAATTCTCCCGTGCCCGACCGGCTGCGCCAATCGCGGCCGAACGCTCTGATCAACACGATCAGCGCGCTTCCTGAGTTCTTCTGCCACAGCTAGGGTTTGGAGCCTGCCTCTGGAGCGGTTTGGCCTGCCAGTTTATCGGGAGGTAGCGCAGCGTACTGATCCCAGCGAATGATTAGGCGCACAGGAACAGTTATTCCTCGGTTGTCATAGGACCCATCGGAACGGGAATAAGCCGGCAGCCAATACTTGTTGGCTATTGGCTGTCGATAAGTCTCAAAGATCGTAAAAGGAAGTTGTGAACTTTTCGCATCTCCCGTCTCAGTTACCCACTTGCCGTAGGTTTTCACGATGGCCAAGTCATGATCATCCACCCAAACGAGCCCGTCGAAATATGCGTGAGTGCGTTCGAGTTGTCGCGGCTTCACCTGAAACACATATGTGTTCAACTCATCGACCAGTTGCTTGCCCTGATAGCTAATTTCGTATTTGGGCAGATTAGAACTGACTAGAGGAAATGCCGGAATTTTCGAAAGCGCTTCGATATCGTCGCGCTCGAGGTTCAGAAACCTGAGGGTGGACTGCGGCTCTCCGGCTTTGCGCCGAGCGTCCTCGGACACCGGAAGCGACGAAGCCGCGATCTCCGCTTGGCCGGAAACCTTGCCGTCAGGACCGATTTCCTCCAAGCGCACGGTTTTGCGATAGGTGTAGGCCGTGAAGAGGCGTGCAAGCTGGTCCTCTTGCGCTGAGAATCTCCGGATGATCTCTTCGGGTGCTATGGGCGGCTGTTCCGCTGGAGCAGGAGGATGAGTGGGAAGCCGCACGATGTCCGGCGCCTTAGGTGGCGTTTGCGGCCCGGCGGGCTCCTGTGCAATGAGCGGTACAGCGAAAAAACCGGCAACGGCCGCAATCAGTACAAACGCCAGGTGTCGAATGTGCCTAGGAATCATGGTCACTTAAGATGCGCCTAACGGACGATTCCGTTTACTTCAATCGTCCGCGACAACCCGCTCCCATTATATCCGCTTGCGCTCATTCGAAGGATCTTCGCCGTCGCTCTCAATTTCCATGCGCCCGCTCTGGTAGAATCCCGCTGCGGCTGCTAAGCAGTGGCAGGCGGCAATGCAGGCTGAAAAGCAGGCTAAGCGATTCTTTGTTTCGGGCAGGGTACAGGGCGTCGGCTATCGCTATTTTGCCACGGATACGGCGGAGAAAATTGGCGTTACAGGATACGCCAAGAACCTGGCCGATGGCCGCGTAGAAGTCTACGCGATTGGCACCGCCGACCAACTCCGAAGCTTCGCCCGAGAATTGAGCCGTGGCCCGGCGCTTGCTGCCGTGGATGAGGTCGCGGAAGTTGAGGCCGAACACACGCCGGCTTTTAGCTCCAGATTTACTGTGACCTATGACCGTTAAAATCTCAGCCTCGAGGCCCATACATAATGGATGATCTCAAGAAGTTGATCCGCGAAATCCCTGATTATCCGAAACCTGGCATTCTCTTCTACGATTTAACGACGCTCCTAAAGGACAAGCGCGGTTTTCAAAAACTAGTGGATAAACTCTGCGATCATTATACGGATCGCAAGGTCGACGTAGTCGTAGGCATTGAGGCGCGCGGCTTTATATTCGCTCCCGCTCTGGCCTATAGGTTAGGGGCCGGATTCGTTCCCGTTCGCAAGCCCAAGAAATTGCCAGGCAAGACCGCGCAGGTTACTTATCAACTCGAATATGGAACGGACACGCTCGAGATTCACGAAGATGCCATCCAGCCCGGTCAGAGCGTGCTGATCAGCGATGATCTACTGGCTACAGGAGGAACGGCGGCAGCCACTGTGAAACTGGTTAATGCGCTGGGAGGCACCGTAAACGGAGCTGCTTTTGCCGTCGAACTTACCTTTCTGAACGGGCGCACGAAACTGCCCGGCCTCGATGTCTTCTCGCTCATCAAGTACGACACCTGAGAGTTTACCGATCTGTTCCCGGGCTTGGTTTGGCTTGCTTTAATGCTTCGAAGGGCCGCTTGGCGAAGCGCTGGCGGACAGCTTCAAATAAAACAACTGCTGCGGCTACGGAAACATTCAACGAACGCACCGGCCCGCTTGTAGGAATAGAGACCACAAAATCGCAACGCTCTTTCACGAGATGGTGAAGCCCTTTACCTTCTCCGCCCAGCACGACCGCGATTGCTACGGTCAAATCGACCTCGGTGTGACGCTTCTCGGCGCGTTCGTCTAATCCAACGAGCCAGTAGCCCGCCTCTTTGATCTCTTCCATAGCGCGGGCCAAGTTTGTAACGCGCGCGACACGAAGATGCGCCGCTGCTCCAGCCGAAGCGCGAACCACTGCCTCCGTTAATCCGGCGGCGCGCCGTTCCGGAATCACCACTCCGCCCGCACCTGCAGCCAGCGCAGTTCGAATTACAGCGCCGAGATTCTGCGGATCTTCCACGCCGTCAAGTAACACAAGCAGGCCAGGCGCTGCAGGAGAGCCACTGCGGGCTAGAAGCTCCACGAGTGATACGCTCGTCTCGGCGGCGAGCATAGCCACGACGCCTTGATGATCGCGAGTTCCCGCAGCTCGATCGACCTGCGGCCGATCTTCAAATCTTATTGGCACGCCATTGGTTCTGGCGAGTCGGACGATCTCTTCCAGCCGGCCGCCATGACGTCCACGTGCGATCAGAAGCGATTGCACCGTCCGGCGGGCAGCGAGTGCCTCCCTCACAGCGTGAATCCCGATTAATTTTTCCATAGACGGAGAGACTGAGCAGAAACGTCGTGCGCCAAAGTATCCCGCCTCAGGCGGCGCGATCTGCGAATCTAGTTTTCGAGCGTGGCGATGGCTTGCGCAGCGATGGCTTCACCGCGGCCCACTGCACCTACGCCTTCATTTGTTTTTGCTTTGAGGTTAATACACGACACATCAATACCCAACGCCTCGGC
>Ga0070730_10003006_pt1 | contig 15249 bp, 16 predicted proteins | sample Coa_R1_3_FD_66447 | JGI IMG/M metagenome (GOLD analysis project Ga0070730, IMG submission 66447) | Surface soil microbial communities from Centralia Pennsylvania, which are recovering from an underground coalmine fire - Coalmine... | ecosystem: Environmental > Terrestrial > Soil > Unclassified ...
TGTTCCAAAAGCGGATTGGGCGCAAATGATCCGGCCAGGGCTGGCGTCCGGGAAGGTCGAAATCATGACGCAGATAGTCTTCGAGATCGTGGCCGTAACAGATGATGCCGGTTTGGTGGACCGAAAGGCAGGATTTCCCCTACAGGTTGCCCACATTCCCACCGCTACGGCTGTCACCCGCCAACAGCCACAAACCTTCAACCCATAGCCTGAAAAGTAAAGTGTCAATTGTGTGCAAGTTTGCACAGAAATTATTCGAAAGTCCGTTTGTAATTCATCAGAAGGTTGTTGCAATGGGGCCTGGGAAGATAATGGCCGGACCCAAAGTGAAACACAGTAACCGTAATGTTAATCCGCTGCGACCAGGCCACAGCCGTGAGCTGTTTGAGTTACAAGAAAGGATATGAACATGGACGAAACACAGCAGGAATTGGAGCTATACGAGATACAACAGATGGCTGAAGCCATCGAAAAACTCTCAGCCAATCCAAAGGCCTTTTTCCAGGCGTATGAGGCCTTTATTGCCGGCGATGCAGCAAAATTCGCCGGTGCGCTCAGTCTTGCAGGAACCGAGGACCGGTGCCGCCTGGTTTGCCGCTTCTTTTGCAGGAAGCGTTGCATTGGAGTATGCCGGAAGTTCTGTCCGAGTCCCGCCATGGCCGAAGTGGATGCTGAAGAAATTCTGAACTTCGCGAAGGCTGTGGGACATTTGCTTCGTGACCCGGCATTCGTAAAACGATTCTGCGGCATTCTTCAGGCCGGAGACGTAGAGGTATGGAACCAGGAGATCGAAAAGAACAAACTGCAGCCATTCTGCTATCAGCTGTGCATGGTTTTGTGCGCCGAATGCTGCACCAGGCACTGCCATAAAGTCTGCCCACCCGCGCCATTGATTACTCGAGTCGGATCGATTCCGGTCACACAGATCAACGCGCTGGGATACGGCAGCGGGCCCAGCATCCCTAACTTTTACGTACCTTCCGACAATCCCGCTCAAGGAGTTGGCGACCACCCTTTTGGTGGTTTTATATGGCTTATGGGCATCTTCAACATGCCCACAGCAAAAGAGTACCTTGTGGAAGTCTCGAACTCGCAACCTGGGCCATATACACCCATCATGGCTGGCCTGCAGGATGGGTACGATAACGTGCCTCCTCAGGCACCAGCACCACCATGGTGGCCAGGACCGCCGCCCCCGCCCAATTCACCGCCTCCAAACGGAGCCCCACCTCCCTGGCTCTGGGGCCGCAAACGCAGCCAATCAACTGGCGCTGACCCGGGATGGTACCAGGTGAACGAGTTGGATGACTCGGACGGCGGACGTCTCACCACGGGCGAAAAGACGCTGCTGATGTGGTCGAGCCCATTCCCTGACGGTGTTTATTATCTGCGCCTCCGCGTGCGAGACGCGGCGATGAACACTCGCGTCAGCAGCCCACAAGTGGTACGGGTCGACAATACCGGACCGTTCCCATTGCCGCGTCCGATCATTTCGCTGCAGTTGCAAAAGAATGATGGGACACGCGTGCCGTTGAAGTGCGGAAAAGTGCGCAAAGGCGATGGGCTGATCGTGGTCACAATCCAGGCTTACGATCCGAACATGAGCCAGATTGCAGTAACCGCGAGAGGGAGTTCCAACCTGTCGGTTCCTGTGGTGGACATCGCTGCAACCCCTCTTTCGAAAACTTACAACGGTAATATCGCAGACCAGGGATACGTGGTTCCTACGGAGTTTCTGTGGGATCCGTGGAGCGATCCAAACATCATTCCTTGCTGCTATCTGATCTACGTTGAGATATGGGACCGCACCATCATCAACAACAGTTGGAGCGGTGGCCATAGCAACGCTGGATGGGAGGCAATCCAGATTGGTCTTTGATTGATACCTGAGTGGATCGAATCGGCCAGCGATGGCTTGCTATTGAGTCACCCCTGGCCGATCTTACTTAAGCGCGCCCTGGCTAAAGCCCTACCTCGGCGGCCTCTTTTTTCAGGCGGCTGCGTTTGGCGATGAGGAAGATCAGATACAGAGAATAGATCGTCCAGGCGGCGATGTAGCCGGCGTACATGAAGTGCGTGGGATTGAGATTTTGCCGGTCCTGAAACATGAACAGGAACAGGGCGGGCAGGGTGATGCAGGCCATGACTCCGCGCGAGGCTTTTTGGATATGAGCGTCAGAGATTTTGCGGGCCAGGCGCTCGAGATCGCTGCGCATCCAGGCGATGAGCGCGGCAAACAGCAGGAAGGCCAGCATGTTGACCATCAGCGCGTACTTCATGCCGGGATCTTCCAGCGTGATTGGCGGAGGATGGTGACCGCGCAGGCGGTTGGCCATGTAGCTGAAGGGGACATCGAGAAAGGCGAAGACGGCCAGCGCTGCGGCGAGTATGGAGCCGGAAGCGCCTTCGGCGGCGCGGCGCAGCACCAGATAGCTGACGTAGAGCAGCCAGAGGATGAGGAATGTGGTGAGGCGCGGCTCCCAGGCCCACCAGGTATTCCATGCGACTCGTCCCCAGATGGGGCCGGTGATCAGCACGATGGTTGAGAACACCAAACCAACTTCAGCCGAGACAGCGGCCCAGCGGTCGGCGGCGGGGCTGCGGCGCACCAGATAAATAATGGAGGCGGCAAAGTTGAGGAAAAACAGGGTGTAGGCGGCGGTGGCCGCGGGAACGTGATAGTAGAAGATGCGCTGCACGTCGCCCATGGTGCGCTCCATGGGGGCGGGCGAGGTCATCTGCCTGGAAAACGGGACCTTATTCAATACGGGAAAATAGCTGGCGACGCCGTGGGTATGGTCGAGTTTGGCCACGGTGATGTGGTGAGCGTCGGGAACGGCGATGATCGGCTCGGTTTCGCGGGTGTCGGGATCGGCGCTGTCTATCACGACCGTGCCGCCGGCGGCAAAGCCCTCGGTGGAATCGACTTCCAGAGTTACGGGAGACCGGCTGGGCTCCACTTTATTGAGGGAGACGGTCGATTCCGGATGGCCGTTGCCCAGGGCCAGAAAGGTCCCGTAGGCGATCAGCAGAAGCGTGATTACAGCGAGCAGAGAATAGATTTTTGATTTCATTCCGCGTTCAGCACCATGTCAAACATTGCGTACCCGGCGGCCGTGAACACCACGCAGTAGGCCCCGAGGAGTTTCATGTGTATCGTGGGAGAACTTTCCCCCGTAAGCACCGCGGTTGTGGCCGCTACCATGCTGGTGACCGCCGGTATGGAAATGGGCAGCAGCAGCAGGGGCAGCATCAACTCGCGGTTGCGGGTGCGGATGGACATTGCGGCAAAAAAAGTGCCATTGACCACCAGCGCCCAAGTCCCGAGAAATAGTACCACTCCCAGCTTCCAGAGAGACCCCGCTGAATTCAAATTGTAGAATAGGACAAACAGCGGAATCATCAGGCATTCCAGTAAGCCCACGAAAATAAAATTACTGAGACATTTGCCCAGCAGGAGGGCCTCGGAGGCCGAGGGCGAGACGCGATAGGCGTCGAGCACGCCATTGCGCAGCTCGCGCGCCCACGACTGGTTGAGCGCCACGACGGTGGAGAACAGAAACGCCACCCAAAACAGGCCTCCGGCCAGGCGGCGCGATTCTTCCGCAGTGGGTTCGAAGGCGAAGCTGAAGATCACCACCACGAGCAGGGCGAAAAACAGCATGGAATTGAAAACGTCGCGCGAGCGCCATTCAAGGCGCAAGTCTTTGAGCAGGTTGGCCGCGGTCAGCCGGAGAAGTGATTCGCTCATGAACGTGCCTGTTGTGCCGGGGTGCGGGCCACGAGCTCTCCCGCGGAGAGGACGAGAAATTCATCGGCCATTTCGGCCAGCAGCCCGAGCTGATGCGTGACCAGAAGAATGGTATCGCCGGCGGAGCGCATTTCAGCCAGCAGCGCCGCGATTTGCGATGCCGATTCGGGGTCGACGTTGGAAAAAGGCTCGTCGAGCAGAAGAAGTTTGGGCGAATGAAAGATGGCGCGGGCCAGCGAGAGCCGCTGGCGCATGCCCTGCGAGTACTGTCCGACTCGGCGCTCAAGATCGGGATTCAGCCCGACGCGCTGCATGGCCTGGCGCAGAGGTTCGTCCGAGCTAATGCCGTAAAGCTGGGCGAAAAAGCGCAGGTTTTCCATGCCGGAAAGCTCGTCATAAAGCAGAGGCGAATGCGCCATGTAGCCGAGATTCGCAAGGGCCTCACGATTTTTGACGCCGAAAATGAGAATCTGCCCGCTGGTGGGCTGATTGAGGCCGGCAACCATCCGCAAAAACGTGGACTTGCCGGCGCCGTTCTCCCCGCGAATCACGTAGAAACGCGCGGGCGGGAGCGTCAGCGAGATATTGCGGACGGCGGCCGTACGGCCATAAATCTTGGAAACGCCTTCAGCGTGAACAGCAGCGGCCTGAGTGTCCAGAGTAGCTGACCCTCAGTTTCTTTTAGTGTCGGCGGGCATCGCGGCACCTGCGGCTGCCCCCGGCTGAGTAGCATACTTGGAAGCGCATTTGGCCTGAATTTCATGGGCCTGGAACACGCCATCATGCCCGTACTGGCCGATTACCAGAGCCTGGGAGTTGTCCTTGAAGGTGTCCGGCGGCGGCTCAGAGCCTTTATAGCTCACGCGCAGCTCCTGGCTGTCACCCGTTTTGGGGTCCTTTTCTACCAGGACGAAATCGGCATGCGTGCCGGACTGGTGGATGGTCCCAGGAACCACGTTTCCGGCCACGCGAAGATGTTTGGACTGCGCGGAGGGGTCACTGTGCAGCTCTTTGATGGTCACGTAATAGGTTTTGCTTTCCTGCACGCCTGTCCAGGCGGCATAGCCCAACCCGAGCACGATTACGGAGATCACCAGGCCAAATTTAACGGTCTTATTATTGGATTGCGACATAACGCCTAAAAGCATATGCCTGCCGGTAATGGGGGTCAAGGAGAAAGGACGAATGGCGGGTATAATGAAATTTTATCCGACTTAAGGTGAAGCCATGAGTACAAGCAACGGCCATCAGCAGCCCAAAATTCGCGAAGAATGGATCACACGACGCCGATCCGAAGCAGCAAAGACCGGCAATGGCAATTTTTCCCAGATGCACTACGCCCGCAAAGGCCAGGTCACCGAGGAAATGGTGTACGTGGCGGAGCGGGAAAAGCTGTCACCCGAGGTGGTGCGGGATGAGGTGGCGTCCGGGAGGATGATTATTCCGGCGAACATCAATCATCCGGAGCTGGAGCCGATGGCCATTGGCGTGGCTTCTCTGTGCAAGATCAATGCCAACATCGGGAATTCAGCCATCACGTCGGACGTCAACGAAGAGCTGCGTAAACTGCATACCGCAGTACACTTTGGCGCGGACACCGTCATGGATCTTTCCACCGGCGGCGATATCCATGAGATCCGCGAGGCCATCCTGCGGCATTCGCCCGTGCCCATCGGTACCGTGCCGATTTATGAAGCCGTTTCCCGCGTCAAGCGCATTGAAGATCTGAACGCGCAGCTCATGCTCGAGGTCATTGAGGAACAAGCACAGCAAGGCGTCGATTATATGACGATCCATGCCGGTGTTTTGGTCCAGTATCTTCCTTTGATATCGAAGCGCATTACGGGAATCGTCAGCCGTGGCGGCGCGATTCTGGCTCAGTGGATGGCCCATCACCACAAGCAGAACTTTCTCTACGAGTGTTTTGACGACATCACCAAAATCATGAAGAAGTATGACGTCTCCTACTCCCTGGGTGACGGTCTTCGCCCTGGCTGCCTGGCCGATGCCAGTGACGAAGCCCAGTTCGCCGAGCTTAGGACTTTAGGCGAGCTGACCAAAAAAGCCTGGGAGCACGACGTCCAGGTCATGATCGAAGGTCCCGGCCATGTTCCGCTCGATAAGATTAAGGAGCAGGTGGACAAGGAAGTCGAGTGGTGCCATTCCGCCCCGTTTTATACCCTGGGCCCGCTGGTCACTGACATTGCTCCTGGATACGACCACATCACCTCCGCCATCGGCGCCGCCATGATCGGCTGGCACGGCGCGGCCATGCTCTGCTACGTCACGCCCAAAGAGCACCTTGGACTGCCCAATGAAAAGGACGTCAAGGACGGCATCATCGCCTACAAAATCGCCGCCCACGCCGCCGACGTCGCCCGGCACCGCCCCGGCGCTCGCGACCGTGACGACGCTCTCAGCTACGCCCGCTATACCTTCGACTGGGACAAGCAGTTCGCCCTCTCGCTCGACCCTGAAACCGCCCGCTCCATGCACGACGAAACCCTGTCCGACGACTATTACAAGGAAGCAAAATTCTGCTCCATGTGCGGACCCAAGTTTTGCTCCATGAACTATTCGCAGAAGGTCGACGAGTTCAACCGCCAGGTACACGGCATCGAAAAGAAGGACTACTCGCAGCTGATCGAAAAAATCGTCGCCTCGCGCTAACCGGTTTTCAGCTCAGCGGTCGAGGTCAGAATAATGCTTCAGGCTGGCCTGCTGCGGACGCGAAACAGCTTTGTTGTGCGGATAATGCCGGACGATCACATCGTCCACCGTCACATCATCATCGGCCTCGCTTACACCCCTGCGCCGTACCCGATGCCGCGACGGTGACGCAGCCACCGCGTGCGTACTCTGTATCGGGTGATTGGCGGTAGCCGGTGGCTGAGTCACGGTTTGCCGCGCGGCAACTCCCGCGCCTGTCGATTGCAGCGTAACTCCGCCCGTCTCCACCGTCGCACCCGGAGACGAGGTGCGCGACACACTCTCCGGCAGTGGCGCGCGCGGATGGAATCCCGCCAGCACCATGCCCACAATGAACAGAGCGCTGGCGCAGGCCGCGCCCGCAAGCGCCGACCTGAGTTGCGGACGAAAATAAGCGCGCTTCGCCGCCTTTGCTTCTGCTGAATCCAGCTCCGCTGCCGGAAGTTGTACTGCATGAATTCGCCGGCGCTCACCATACTTGCGCGCCCTCTGGTACACGCCGGCGGATACAGAAACCGCAGCCGCCCTCAGCATGCGGCCTGCTGTCCTCGCGCCTCGCGCCGTGCCGAATGCCGCTGCCCGCCCGCCCCGCAAAAATCGCGCACTCGCCGCCTGCACTCGCTCGGCAAATCGCGCCAGGGCGCCTGGGCCGCTCTCTTCGAGTTCGTAGCGATGCACCGCCTCCGGCATCTCCTCTGGCGGTGGCGCCGGCTCCGCGGCCCATCTCGTCTCGGGAAGGGAAGCAGATGCCGCGTGAAACTCCGGCGTCGCCATCGGTTCCTCAACCGGCATGGCAAAATCAAAGCTTTCTTCCTTATTCTGCACTTCCGGCACGGCTTCATCCATCATCGGCTGCTGGACCAACCGCAGCGCCCCAGGAGCAACCATCACTCCAGCCTTCAGGCTGGCCGCCAGTTCGGCGGCGCGCTGCAGTGTGGCATCCTGGCTGTAGACTTCGAACTCCACGGTAAGGTCGGCGTCATAGGCGCACACCTCTTCCGGTGTGCGAATCTCCACCGCGTATCCCAGCCACTTCAGCTGCTGGAAAAGGGTGGTAGTGCGGTCGGCATGGCGGGTGATAATACGAGCCAGGGGCATGGGCAATCTCCGAGTAGCAGAGCACGCGAACGGAATAGCGCCCGGCATCGGCGCACCCTCTCCGCACCGCGGAAGTAGCGTCTTCATTTAGACGCGGCCCCGCCGCTCCAGGGTGCCTGCTCTGGCTTAATTCATCTCGGAAAAATCCATGCCATCGGCATACTGCAGCCCGGCAATCTGCTTCGCCCGGCACTGCACTTCCAGATAAGCCTTCAGGATGGCAATATGCATCCACTCTCTCTGCACCGGCGTCAGGCATTCGGTACGGCGGCGGTCAAGTTCCAGGTAACGGTCGTGGGCTTCTTTGAACTTATTTACAGCGGTATGCATGATATGGATTATTTCGGCCCAGCTCACAAATACGATATCGTGCAAACACCTTAAAAGGGGTGGCTCCCTAATCTGAGCCGGACGTGTCTTTAGCTAAGAAGTCGAACATCCCGCCGACAATGGACCGCACGTCGTAAAATCAGATTAAGAATGCCAAAGTTATATATATGGATACTGGTTGCCGCTATTTGTGCTGTTCCCCTTTGGTGGGCTGCGGATTTGTATATAAGGATACAAAGTGAACCGAAAGGCACAGTGCATACGACCTTTGTGTTGGAATACTCCGGCCGCCTGGGTGATTCAAAATCGGTGGTGCATCTCAAGATTTATAAGATCGAAAAATTCTCCACTGGTCTGGCTGATGCAAACAGTATTTTTCAGAATAGAATTGAGCTCAATGAAGCATCAAGGCATGCTGAATTCATGTGGCCCTCAAATACCAACAGTGCATTTGCAGGCAGTGATGCTGCTGTTCAGGATTTAAACGGCGACGGCGTCAGGGAAATCGTTGTGTATAACGATGATCGTGATGCGCGCGTTGTGACATATGAAAACGGACAGCTTCGATTTAGAACAAGTGCTGATGCACTGAATTGCCACCAATATGATGTAAAGCCTGTTCAACTGAAGGGCAATTTCATATTCGTTTGCGGGGTCCCTTTTCCCAATGGTGAGAGCCATACTGCCATTTTTATCCCGCGATTGTTCAGATGGACTCCAGGCAATGGATTTTACGATGTAAGCAGGAACCATGCGGATTACTATCGAACTAAACTTCTTCCTGATCTGCGAGCCCGGATGGCAGCTGAAGAAGACGCAGACAGAAAACGCCTGTATCAAGCTGCAATCAAACAGTTAAGTAACTCTGACTATTGATGTTCGCATAGATTAGTCACACGTTCTCCATGGCCTGGCCGGTGGCCACTCAAGCTGTTTTGCTTGAGTGGGACTCAAGCGATACCGCCGCAAACTTGTCATGTTGAGCGCAGCGCCTGAAAGATATTTTGCTTCTGTTAGCCCCACAAGCGCGGAGTCGAAACATCCCGAGAATGTCTAAATAGCCCAGGCAGATACAGGGACTTCTCTCGGCTTAGCCTGCACTCTCTGGTCAAAGGGGTACACAGCCCAGTTCTGAGTCTTACCGAAAATCGTTAAAATTTGAAGCTGGAGTGATTTGAAACCCGGATGGGAATGGATGAAGCGAAGTACGTCTTCCGCAATTACGACATTCTGATGACGCGGCAGGAGAAACTGGCGTTCAGGCATCTTAGTGCAACTATAAAAGCCGCGGATGGCCGCAGCGATGTGCCGGCGCAAACCGAAGTAAAGGGACCGTCAGGTCTCTATCGCAAGCTGTTGTCCCATGACCCGGAAGTGCTGCTCCTGGTGCACGATGGGTATGATGCGTTCGTGTTGCGCACCGGGCAGAGGATTCTGGACGACAACCGGCACCGTATCTTTCTCAATTACTGTCCGGAATGCCACAAACTGGCGCGAACACCCCGGGCCAAACAGTGCCGGTTCTGCCGTCACGACTGGCACGAGTAAGCGGAAATAAACTATGTCAGTGCGAAGGTTCATGTTCTTCATTTTGCTTCTGCCCGTGGCAGAGATCGCGGCGTCCTGGGTGTTATGGAGATCCTTCCCGTCTGACACCATTCGCGTCGCTTATCCCGATTTGCTGGCATTTGAATCCGGCAGGTTCAAGAGCTGGGTACCAGTGTTTGCGGCCATGGTGATGATCTCGATGGCGTGGCTCTTTTGGCGGCCGAACCGGGCGCCCAGCGATCATGTGGATAAGCTGCGACATGGCAGCGGCTGGATACTGGTTGGCTCCGCTGTTCTTGTCGAAGCGCTTACTTCCGCGGTGTACTGGTTAACGGCTGCATCCTGGCATGTGCGTATCTTTTACCAGAGCATGTATTACTGGAATTGGGTGCCCAAAAGCAGTGACCTCGTATGGCCTGCCTTCCGAGGTTATCTGTTGCAGCACTTCATTCCCTGGGCCTCGGTCATGCTGGTTGGAGTAACTCTCTGGTTAATGGTTGAAAAAAGAACAAGCAGTACACCGAAAAAATAACCTTTTCCGGGCAATGCAGCCGCGTGCTTGTCATGTTGAGCGCAGCGCCTGAAAGATGGTTTGCTTCTATCAGCCCCGCAGGCGCGAAGTCGAAACATCCCGAGAATGCCTCAATAGCCCAGGCTGATACAGGGAGTTCTCTCGGGAACTTCGCCTCAGGTCTTCCGGCAAATCAGAAGAAACGCAGACGTAGAGACGCGGCACTGCCGCGTCTCCCTGGCCCACCACAACACGCTGCAATGGTCCGCGACCTGTTTAAAATCCAGGAGAACGTGCCCCTAAAGGCACAAGTCCAAAAAGTAAACGCAATCAAACGACACAGCCCTAACCAGCCATATTCCAGCCCCGGAGGGGCGGAAAAAGTTAGCCCAGTCCGTGCGGTTGGCGTGCGCGGCCACGCGCACGCCAGCGGCTAAGGGCTGGGACAGCAAAGAAACAATCTCCTCACCTCTCTGCCGAAGGTCGGCGCCGGCGCAGAATAAAGTCCAGCCTCCAATTGCTCAAAACCCTCGCCATGCTGCCGCAAACTTGTCATGTTGAGCGCAGCGCCTGAAAGATATTTTGCTTCTGTTAGCCCTACAAGCGCGGAGTCGAAACATCCCGAGGATGCCTAAATAGCCCAGGCAGATGCAGGGAGTTCTCTCGGAACTTCGCGTCAGCCTTCTGGCAAATCAGAAGAACGCAGACGTAGAGACGCGGCACTGCCGCGTCTCCAGGCCCACCACAACACGCTGCAATGGTCGGAGAAATGTTTAAATCAGGCGCAAGCGCCCCTAAAAGCGCAGGTCCAAAAAGTAAACTGCAAGCAAACGACACAGCCCTAACCAGCCATCTTCCAGCCCCGGAGGGGCAGCAGAAGTTAGCCCAGTCCGTGCGGCTGGCTAGCGCGGCCACGCGCAAGCCAGCGGCTAAGGGCTGGGATAGCAAAGAAACAATCTCCTCGCCTCTCTGCCGAAGGCCGGCACCAGCGCAGAATAAAGTCCGACCTCCAATTGCTTAAAGCCCTCGCCATGCTGCCGCAAGCTTGTCATGTTGAGCGCAGCGCATGAAAGATGTTTTGTCTTGCGAAAGTCTCAGGCGCGGAGTCGAAACATCCCGAGAATGTCTAAATAGCCCAGGCAGATGCAGGGAGTTCTCTCGTCATCGCAGGCTTTTGTAGCAGGAACATGTGATGAAGTGCCAATCGCCTGCACCGTGGATTCGCCGTAATCCGCTGGGCATGGTTAGCCATTTGAACTCACCAGGAATCTTTCGTAGACGACAGCAGGTAAAGCAAACATTCCTGAATCCCACCTTTCGCAGAAAGTCTGCGAAAGGCAGGGCTCCGTTTTCTCTTAAAATAATTAAGTAAGCTTTTTGCCTCTTTCCCGTGCTGGTTCCTTTCGTCGCGTCCGCCTGTCGAGCGATCTTATGAATGCTTTGTCGTGTTTGTCCATATACGCAATGAATAGCGCGGACCTAAGAATGGGATTCGGCAGACGTGCGTTCATCTCCTCGAAGGTTACAGGCTCTGGCCAGCGCAGTTCTCTGCTCAATTGAAGCGAAAGCCGTGTTAGTCTCTTCATAAACATACCGTCAAAGCCGAGTTGTGAGTAGAACGCTTCGCACAACAACGAAAAGAGGTAAACCCCGTAAACTTGATTCACTTCCAGGTAATATTTACAGAAATTTTTCGTGCCAAACTCGATCTTATCCAAAGGCCCCCAACCATTCCTGAGCGCAACACGAACGTTGAAGTGGACCGTCTCGGAGGTTATCCGGTAGAAGAAATCGTAAACTTCGGCCATGCCTACATTCACGGCCATTTGTTCGACGGGTGGCAATTTTCTTGAATCATCTTCAGGCCGGTCTGGATGCCTATAGTTCTATAGCGATCTTTTATGTTTTGAGTTTTAACCTGCTCTGACGTAAAGGTCACAAGGGGCTGGAATGGCCTTATCTTTTTAAAAAAGTTATTTTGCGCTTGCGATGCCTTACTGACCGTTGATGCCATCTCGATAACAATGATCTCGCGCCGAATCGAAGGATCGAACTGATTGATGAATTTTAGCGTAATAATGTCTTCGCAAATCCCTCGCAGCCCCGCCGTCATGAAAAAGGAACCCTCATCTGCTTTAGCCGCGGTAATGCTATTTGCATAATGGGCGAATTCGAATGCCTTGACGAATGCTGACTTTAGAACGGCACCGTACAGATCAGGGTCTGGAGTAGTAAGGTCAAACCTTCCAGCCGTGCGGACTTCGTTTTTTAGCAGACATAAAATGCGAGCAAATGACGATAGTTTTGCCATTTAAAATAGACCGACTCGTCCAGATTATATCGTTATCGCCATTCCATAACCACCTCGCTATTGGACGAGGATTTGTATTGTAAAAACTACAGCAAAATATGGATTTGGTGCCTGTTTCTGCTAAAATACTTCTGCATAACTCACCTAACATAGATATTTAGTATACGCGTTATAGCCGGAAAAATTGGAGGGGCGATGGCGGACGCAAAGATCGACATCAAGGTTGGAATTGTTTCGTTTTCCGCAGAGGGCACTGAAAAGTGGCTCTCTGGTGAACTGGACAAGGTGCTAGAAAAAGCTCAGGAGCTTGCAAACATCGCTACATCGAACAGGGGTAGTAATGGCGCGGATCCGAGCAGTAATGTGGTGGAGCCCACAAGCATTGTCTCAGGCGCGGGCAAGAAGTTGAAAGGTACTCTCGCAGGATTTCTAAGGGAACGCCAAGCGACTACAAATCAGGTGCGGAAGTTCCTAGCAACCGCAACTTGGCTGCAAGAACATGACGACAAAGAGCGACTCACGACAAAGGAAGTTACTAACGCGCTGAGTGATGCTAAGCAGACGGCTCTAACAAATCCGTCACAATGCCTCGCCCACAACGTAAAGCAAGGTTTTTGCCAGAAGGATGGGAAGAAACAGTTTTATGTGACTCCCGAAGGCATTGAAGATCTGATGGGGCAGACGCAAGAGGAATGATTACCGCATCACAAGCGTTGTCGGCGATCCCTGCGGGGTTACGCGATCCGCTGCTCAAGGAATACCAGACCATCGTGCAGAACTGGCTTGAGCAGCGATGGTTGCCATCCGAACTATACGGAGGGCGACTGAGCGAAATTGTCTACACAATTCTCGATGGCCACGCCAAAGGTAAATACGCGTCTGCGCCATCAAAGCCAGCCAATTTTGCCGACGCCTGCAAGAACCTGGAGAACAACAAAGCTGCACACATTCCCCGCAGTTTCCAAATTCTGATTCCACGCATGCTGCCTGCTCTCTACGAAGTACGGAATAACAGAAATGTTGGGCATGTTGGCGGTGATGTCGATCCCAACCACATGGACTCAGTGATGGTCTTGTCTATGGCGAACTGGATCATGGCGGAACTTGTGCGCGTATTTCACGGGCTTAGTATCGTAGAGGCGCAAGATGTGGTCGATATTCTGGCCGAAGTGCGGATTCCGGTCGTGTGGTCTGATGGAGGCGGGGTCAAGCGAGTGCTTCGCCCAGAGCTGAAACTGCACGAACAGATTCTTATTCTGGTTTCAGTTTCGGTGCCCGACGTTACATCGAAGGAGCTAATCGAATGGATCGAAGAGGACAACAAGGGTTATTTCATTCGCACCATTCGCAATCTCCACAAAAAACGACTTATCGAGTTTACTGAGAGAACAGACAAGGTGAAAATCCTGCCACCCGGAGCAAACTTCGTTCAGGATTTGATTCGAAAGAATAAGCTTACTGGAATCTGAGCCAAACGCAAATAGCGACGGGAAAAACTGTGGACAGGCGCGATATTCACCAATTTCCAATCGTCGAAAACTGTGATATTCCATCTGTCACCGATTCCGCTAGATCATTGACACTATAGTCGTCGCGCACAGAAAGAAATCGGCAACCGAGGAGGACTATTTTTATCTCAACTCCTTAAGTCGCCATGGCGAGTACCTTCTCATACGAAGCACGGGTTTGCTTAATACGGGCAGCGACCATGGTGTAATTGTCTTGCCGCAAAAAAGCAGGCACACGGACCGACTTTCATCAGTGATGTTATGCCGCAGCTAATTCGACGCGGCATTTTGGTAGAAATTGATAATCGCGGCAGTGGGGAGCAAAGATGGTTTCGGCTTGGTGTGCCACTGTCGAGGGTAGAGAGCGCCCTGATGGGTTCCCACGGTTTGTTCACTAAATTTATTGGCCAGCTTTGAGAAGACGCTATTCAGGTCTTAGCCTGCGTCACTGCATCGAAATAGCCCCACTTGGTCAGCGCGCACCCTGACGACACCACTTCAGAGCATGGACGAGGATGCCGCCAGGATGTACGAATGGTTAGACCATGTCGGCTTTGCGGTGGATCGCGCCGCACTCCGCCGCGAGTTTCCCGACGTTACCTTTCACGACTTCGAGACCTGGGCGAAGATGCAGGATTGGAATGAGCTTCTGCAGAGTGCAATTGTAGTCCTGCAGCGGAATGGATGACGTGAGTCAAGGTGGAATGGATTCCTGCCGGATCAAGCCCCAGTCCCCCACACGATCAAATCGGTTACTAAAGTCACATTCCTTCGTGTCTTTTCATTGCCTGCCTGATTGGAGAAGATTAACAGGAAAAATTAACTGGATTTCTATCTCCTCCAGATCGAGAATGCTTGTGCAAAAATCATCTCTGACCATTGGATTCCTGTTCCTCGCGGCGCTCGCGTCCGCGCAAACGCAGGGCAGTTCTCCTGCGCCGACTGCTGCCCCGGCAGCAACTTCGGCGCCCGCGGTTGTTGCTGCGCCGGCGCAGACCACCGTCTCGCGCACCATCAAGGCGATGCATTATCGCCTGCAGGGCGGATCGACCAACGTGAGCTTTCACGGCACCGATCTCTCGCAACGCGCGTCGGGTGAAGCCAGGGTCGAAGGCAGGAAGGTCAATTTCGAAATCGAAGCGAAGTTTCAGGGTTTCGAGGACGCGACCAAGTTCGGGCTGGAGTATCTGACTTATGTTCTCTGGGCGGTTTCGCCGCAGGGGCGCCCGGTGAATCTGGGCGAACTGAATCTCGATCACCACGGCAACGCGCAGCTGAAGGCGTACACCGATTTGCAGAGCTTCGGCATGATCGTGACGGCCGAGCCTTATTTCGCCGTGACCCAGCCCGGCAATATGGTGGTCGCGGAAAGTTCTTCGATCAGCGGAACAGCCACGGAAAATATCGACGCCAGGTACGAGCTGGTGACCCAGGGTACCTACTCTGCGACCAACACGCGTATCAACGATGCGATCTTTGGCAT
>Ga0070730_10003007_pt1 | contig 15249 bp, 13 predicted proteins | sample Coa_R1_3_FD_66447 | JGI IMG/M metagenome (GOLD analysis project Ga0070730, IMG submission 66447) | Surface soil microbial communities from Centralia Pennsylvania, which are recovering from an underground coalmine fire - Coalmine... | ecosystem: Environmental > Terrestrial > Soil > Unclassified ...
CCGACCTTCTTCTGCTGGTCGCCGCCCCTGAAGTTGAACGAGCCGACGTACGAGCGGCTGACGATCTCGCGATTGCCGACCTTGATGACGTCGAGCCCGCCGCTGATCGCCTTCCACACCGTGTCGTCCGGATTGAGATCGTCGCGGCTCTGGTCGACGTAGGCGAGCTTCACGGTCTCGCCCAGGCGGATCGTCCCCTGGTCGGGCTTCTCCTGGCCGGTGATCAGCTTGAAGAGGGTCGACTTGCCCGCGCCGTTGGGGCCGATCACGCCGACGATGCCGTTGGGCGGCAGCTTGAAGCTGAGGTCCTTGAAGAGGACCTTGTCGCCGTACTCCTTCTCCAGGCCCGTGACCTCGATCACCACATTGCCCAGCCTGGGCCCGGGGAGGATCTGGATGGTGGCGAAGCTCTGCTTCTCGCGCTCCTGCTGGTTGACCATCTCGTCGTAGGCGGCCAGGCGCGCCTTGGACTTGGCCTGCCGCGCCTTGGCCGAGGAGCGCACCCACTCCAGCTCGCGGGCCATGGCCCGCTGGCGGGCCTCGCTCTCCGACTGCTCCTGGCGAACGCGCTTTTCCTTCTGCTCCAGCCAGGCCGAGTAGTTGCCCTCGTAGGGGATGCCCTTGCCGCGATCGAGCTCCAGCGTCCACTTGGTGACCTGGTCCAGGAAGTAGCGGTCGTGGGTGACCAGGATCACGCAGCCCGGGAAGTTCTCCAGGTGGTGCTGCAGCCACGCCACCGACTCGGCGTCCAGGTGGTTGGTCGGCTCGTCGAGCAGCAGCATGTCGGGCTTGGAGAGCAGCAGGCGCGCCAGGGCCACCCGGCGGCGCTCGCCGCCGGAGAGGTTGGTGACCGGGGAGTCGTCGGGCGGACAGCGCAGGGCGCCCATGGCCATCTCGATCTTGGAATCGATATCCCACAGGTCGCCGGCGTCGAGCTTTTCCTGGAGGACGGTCATCTCCTCCATCAGCGCGTCGGTGTAGTCCTCGCCCAGCTTGGCGGCGACGGCGTTGTAGGCGTCGAAGGTTTTCTTCTCCTCGCACCAGGCGATGACGTTGCCCCAGACGTCGAGGCTGGGATCGAGGTGGGGCTCCTGCTCCAGGTAGCCCATCTTGGTGCCGTCGAGGGGCTCGGCCTCGCCGTTGAACTCCTTGTCGAGGCCCGCCATGATCTTCAGCAGCGTCGACTTGCCCGAGCCGTTGACCCCCACGACGCCGATCTTGGCGTCGGGATAGAAGCTGAGCCAGATGTTCTCGAACAGCTTCTTGCCGCCAGGGAAGGTCTTGGAGAGACCCTGCATCTGGAAAATATATTGAGCGGCCATGGGGCTCCGCGACGGGGTTGGCGAGTTGTAGGGAGGTCGCGCCGGACATAGCGACGGCGCCCGCCCTTGCCAAGCGGGTGCGACGCAGTCGAGGTTGCGGCATGGCGAAAACGCTGGTGCGATCCTTGGCGCGGTCTGTGGCGTTCCAGGTCGCGGCGGGCCTGCTCATGGCCCACCTTCTCGTGTGTGGCTCGGCGGAGGCGGGGGACATGAACCAGAGCCGGTCCATCGAGAAGCTCCGGGGCCTCCTGTGGGCCGGCCGGGCGACCTCCGCCCAGCTGGTCGCCCGCTATCAGGCGGCGATCGCCGCCAACGACCGCGCCGGGGTCAACCTGCACGCTCTGATCGCCCTCGATCCCCGCGCCGAGGAGACCGCCCGGGCCCTCGACGCGGCGCGCCGGCCGCGGGAGCCGGCCGCGGCGCTGGACGGCATACCGATCCTGATCAAGGACAATATCGACGTCGAGGGCGCCCTGCCGACCACGGCCGGCTCCCTGGCGCTGAAGGACAATGTCACCGGCCGTGACGCGCCCCTCGTGGCGCGGCTGCGGGCGGCGGGGGCGGTGATCCTCGGCAAGACCAACCTCTCGGAGTGGGCCAACTTCCGCTCGACCGCCTCGTTGAGCGGCTGGAGCGCGGTGGGCGGCCAGGCGAAGAACGCCCGCGATCCGCTGCGCAGTCCCTGCGGCTCCAGTTCGGGGAGCGCGGTCGCCGTGGCGGCCGGCTTCGCGGCGGGGGCGGTCGGCACCGAGACCGACGGCTCGATCACCTGCCCGGCGGCGGTCAACGGGCTGGTAGGGCTGAAGCCCACCGTGGGCCTCGTCTCGCGCACCCACGTGGTGCCGATCAGCGCCACCCAGGATACGGCCGGGCCGATCGCCCTCACGGTCCGCGATGCGGCCATCCTGCTCACCGCCATGGCCGGGAGCGATCCCGCCGATCCGGCGACGCGGGAGGCCGACGCCCGGCGGGTCGACTACGCGGCGCAGCTGGACGGCGGCGCCCTGCGCGGCGCGCGGATCGGCGTCATGCGCTTCGCCACCGGCTATCACGGCCCTACCGACGAGGTGTTCGAGGCCGCCCTCGCCCGCCTGCGCGCCGCCGGCGCGGTGATGGTGGAGATCAAGGACGGCCCCGACCGCAAGGCCCTCGGCGCGGCCGAGCACAAGGTGCTGCTCACCGAGTTCAAGGTCGGGGTCGAGGCCTATCTCGCCAGCACGTCGCCCGAGAGGGTCAAGGCCCGCACCCTGGCCGATCTGATCGCCTTCAATCGCGCCCACGCCGCCGAGGAGACGCCCCTGTTCGGCCAGGAGCTGTTCGAAGCCGCCGACAAGACCACCGGCCTCGCCGACCCCGACTATCGCGCCGCCCTGGCCAGCGCGAAGCGCCTCGCGGGGCCTGATGGGATCGACCGCCTGCTGGCCGAAGGGGGCGTCGTGGCCCTGGTCGCCCCGACGATGGGGCCGCCGTGCCTGATCGACCCGGTGCTCAAGGACCAGTTCGTCGGCGCGGGCGTCGGCCAGCTGGCCGCGGTCTCCGGCTACCCCCACCTCACCGTCCCCATGGGCGAGGTCAGCGGCCTGCCCGTCGGCCTCTCCTTCCTCGGCCCCGCCTGGTCCGAACCCACCCTGCTGAGCCTCGGCTACGCCTTCGAACAAACGCGCTGACGATCCAGGATGCACCCGGAGCGCGGGCTTCCAGCCCGCATCTTCGCTTTCAAGCAAGAGCGGGCTGGAAGCCCGCGCTCCGGGGTTCGGCCCTGACGCCCTGGCGCGATCTAGTGTAGACGCCGGCCATGCCCTTCTTGCCCGGCGCCCTCGTGCTCTTTTCCGGCGGCCAGGATTCCACCGTCTGCCTCGCCTGGGCGCTCGAGCGCTTCGGCGCGGTGGAGACGGTGGGGTTCGACTACGGCCAGCGACACGCGGTGGAGCTCGACGCCCGCGCCGCCGTGCGCGCGGCGATCGCCGGCCGCTTCCCGCGCTGGGCCTCGCGCCTGGGCGAAGACTGGGTGCTCGACATCCACGCCTTCGGCGCCATCGGCGATACCGCGCTGACCCAGGACCGCGCGATCGAGATGACCGAGCGGGGCCTCCCCAGCACCTACGTCCCCGGCCGCAACCTGGTGTTCCTGACCTACGCCGCCGCCCTGGCCGACCGGCGGGGACTGGCCTCGCTGGTGGGCGGCATGTGCGAGACCGACTTCTCCGGCTACCCCGACTGCCGGCGCACCACCCTGGACGCCATGGAGCGGGCGCTGAACCTCGGCATGGAGCGCGACTTCGTGATCCTGACGCCGCTGATGTCCCGCACCAAGGCGCAGACCTGGGCCCTGGCGAAGGGCCTCGGCGGCGAGGACCTCGTCGACATCGTCATCGAGCACAGCCACACCTGCTACCTGGGCGTGCGCGACAAGCGCCACGACTGGGGCGCGGGCTGCGGAACCTGCCCCGCCTGCGCGCTGCGGGCGAAGGGCTGGGCCGAGTGGACGGCGGCCGGGCGCCCGAGTCTGACGTCATGATGGGCCTGACCTCATGAGGGGCCCGGCGATGACCTATTCGGTGAAGGAGATCTTCCTCACCCTGCAGGGCGAGGGCGGCCAGGCCGGCCGCGCGGCGGTGTTCTGCCGCTTCGCCGGCTGCAACCTGTGGTCCGGCCGTGAGGCCGACCGGGCGAAGGCCGTCTGCACCTTCTGCGACACCGAGTTCGTCGGCGTCGACGGCCCCGGCGGCGGCAAGTTTGCGACCCCAGAGGCCCTGGCGGAGGCGGTCGCCGCCCAGTGGACCGGCCCGCCGGAGCGCCGGCTGGTGGTGTGCACCGGCGGCGAGCCGCTGCTGCAGCTGGACCCGCCGCTGATCGCCGCCCTCCACGCCGCCGGCTTCGAGATCGCCCTGGAGACCAACGGCACCCTCCCCGTCCCCGCCGGCGTCGACTGGATCTGCGTCAGCCCCAAGGCCCAGGCCCCGGTGGTCCAGACCCGCGGCCAGGAGCTGAAGCTGGTCTATCCGCAGAAGGACGTCGATCCGGCCCGCTTCGAGGGCCTCGATTTCGAACGCTTCTTCCTGCAGCCGATGGACGGGCCGGACCGCGAGGCGGCCACCGCGGCCGCCATCGCCTACTGCCTCGCCCACCCGAAGTGGCGCCTGAGCGTCCAGACCCACAAATACCTGGGCCTGCCTTGACCCGGAGCGCCGGCGCTCCCTGAGGTTGAAACCATCCTTAAACCGTGATTTCACGCCCGCCCTCATGAACCCACCTCTCTTCGAGATCACCAAGGCCGCGAGCTTCGACGCGGCGCACCGCCTGCCGGGCGGCCCGGCGGACGGGCCGTACATGCGCCTGCACGGCCACTCCTTCCGCGTCGAGGCCAGCGTGCGGGGACCCGCGGCGGCGCCCGTCGGCTGGGTGGCGGATCTCGCCAGCCTCGACGCCGCCCTCAAGTCCGTCGCCGCCGAACTGGACCATTCCCTGCTCAACGACCACGCCGGCCTGGAGAGCCCGACGCTCGAGGCGCTCTGCGTCGTGTTCGCGCAGCGGCTGAAGCCGGCCTTTCCGGGCCTTTGCCGGGTGGTGGTGTCGCGTCCCACCGTCGGCGAGAGCTGTTCACTGACGATCGCCTGAAGAAGGGACCTGAGCGATATGCCCTACCTCGCCGACCACGCCCGCCTGACCCCGGACAAGCCGGCGGTGATCTCGGCCGACACGGGGCGGGCGGTGACCTTCGGCGAGCTCAACGAACGCTCCAACCGCCTGGCCAACGCCTTCTTCGACGCCGGCCTGCGGCGCGGCGACCACATCGCCATCCTGATGGAGAACAACCTAGCCTTCATGGCGCCGGTGTGGGCGGCGTTCCGCTCCGGCCTCTACGTCACCGCCGTCAACCGCTACCTGCCGCCCGACGAGGTCGCCTACATCGTCGGCGACTGCGGCGCGAAGGCCCTGGTGACCTCGTGGGCCAAGCGCGAGACGGCGGCGGCGCTCGCCGACCTGATCCCCGGCGTCTCGATCCGTCTGATGGCGGACGGAACCATCCCCGGCTGGGAGTCGTACGAGGACGCCCTGGCGCGCAGTTCGCCCGAGCCGCTGGAGCGGGAGTGGATGGGCGATTCCATGCTCTACAGCTCGGGCACCACCGGCCGGCCCAAAGGCATCCTGCGCCCGCTGCCGGAGGTCGGCCCGGCCGAGGGCTTCGCGGGTCGCCAGCTCGCCAACCGCTACGGCCTGAGCGCCGGGGCGGTCTACCTTTCCCCGGCCCCGCTCTATCATGCCGCGCCGCTCGGCTATGTGCTCACCGTGCTGGGGTGGGGCGGGAGCGTGGTGATGATGGAGCGCTTCGACGCGCAGCAGGCCCTGGCCCTGATCGAGCGCCACCGAGTGACCCACAGCCAGTGGGTGCCGACGATGTTCGTCCGTATGCTGAAGTTGCCACCTGAGGTGCGCACGCGCTACGACCTTTCCAGCCACCGCGTGGCCGTCCACGCCGCCGCGCCGTGCCCGGTGGAGGTGAAGCGGCGGATGATCGAATGGTGGGGGCCGATCCTCTACGAGTACTATGCGGGGACGGAGGCCTCGGGCTCGACCTTCATCACCAGCGAGGACTGGCTGGCCCACCCGGGCTCGGTGGGCCGCGCGGCGCTGGGCGTGCTGCACATCTGCGACGAGGCCGGAAACGAGCTGCAGCCGGGCGAGACCGGCCTCATCTATTTCGAGCGCGACGCCCCGACCTTCGAATACCACAACGACCCGGCCAAGACCGCCGCGGCCCGCCACCCGCTCCACCCGGGCTGGAACGCGCTGGGCGACGTCGGCTACGTCGACGAGGAAGGCTACCTCTACCTCACCGACCGGCAGGCGTTCATGATCATCTCCGGCGGGGTCAACATCTATCCCCAGGCCATCGAGGACGCCCTGATCACCCATCCCAAGGTGCACGACGTGGCGGTGTTCGGCGTCCCCGACCCCGAGATGGGCGAGGCCGTGAAGGCGGTCATCGAACCCGCCCCCGGCCATGCCCCGGACGAAGCGCTGGCGGCCGAGCTCCTCGACTTCGCCCGCGGCAAGCTCGCCCACTACATGGCCCCGCGCTCCATCGACTTCATCGCCGAAATGCCCCGCCTCCCCACCGGCAAGCTCTACAAGCGCCTCCTCCGCGACACCTATTGGAAGGACAAGAAGATCTGAACCCCCGGAGCACGGGCTTCCAGCCCGCCCTTGCTTCTGGTTCAGGACGAAGAGCGGGCTGGAAGCCCGCGCTCCGGGCCCTTCCGGCTATGCCCGGGAGCCGTAGCGCCTTGACCTCTCACCCTCCCCATATGGGCGCCATGGCCGCCTCTTCTCCGGGAGAGACGTTTACCCCCCCGTCTGCCCGCGGTGGCGGAGGAATGCGTCGGCGAGGACGCAGGCGGTCATGGCTTCGACGACGGGGACGGCGCGGATGCCGACGCACGGGTCGTGGCGGCCCTTGGTGCGCATCTCGATCTCCTCGCCGGCCTCGTTGATGGTGCGGCGGGGGGTGAGGATGGAGGATGTGGGCTTGAAAGCGACGCGGGCGACCACGCTCTGGCCGGTGGAGATGCCGCCGAGGACGCCGCCGGCGTGGTTGGAGAGGAACGTCGGGCCGTCGTTCCCCAGGCGCATCTCGTCGGCATTCTCCTCGCCGGTCAGCTCGGCGGCGGCGAAGCCCGAGCCGATCTCCACCCCCTTGGCGGCATTGATCGACATCAGCGCGGCGGCCAGCTCGGCGTCCAGCTTGCCGTAGATCGGCGCCCCCCAGCCGGCGGGGACGCCCACCGCCTCCACCTCGACGACGGCCCCGGTGGAAGAGCCGGCCTTGCGGATGGCCTCCAGGTGCGCCTCCCAGACCGGGACCATGGCCGCGTCGGGCGACCAGAACGGATTGGCGCCGGTCTCCTCCCAGTCCCAGCGCGCGCGGTCGACCGCGTGGGGGCCGATGCGGACCAAGGCCCCGCGGACGGTGACGCCGCTGAGGATCTTGCGGGCGATGGCCCCGGCGGCCACTCGCGCGGCCGTCTCCCGCGCCGACTGCCGTCCGCCGCCGCGGTAGTCGCGCACGCCGTACTTGGCGAAGTAGGCATAGTCTGCATGGCCGGGGCGGAAGGCGGTGGCGATCTCGGAGTAGTCGCGCGAGCGCTGGTCGACGTTCTCGATCATCAGCGAGATCGGCGTGCCGGTCGTCACCTGGCCGCCGAAGCGCTCGCCCGTGCGCTCGTCCGCGAAGACGCCGGAGAGGATCTTCACCGCGTCCGGCTCCTGACGCTGGGTGACGAACTTCCCCTGCCCGGGCCGGCGCTTGTCGAGCCACACCTGGATGTCGGCCTCGGTGAGCGGGATGCCCGGCGGGCAGCCGTCGACCACACACCCCAGCGCCGGCCCGTGGCTTTCGCCCCAGGTGGTGACACGGAACAGGTGGCCGAAGGTGTTGTGCGACATGGCGCCGTTTCTCTCATCCCGGAGCGCGGGCTTCCAGCCCGCATCTTTTTCGGAGCGCCGGCGTCCCGCCGCCATCCTACCTTCAAGACAAGGGCCGGCGAGACGCCGGCGCTCCGGGGCAGGCCGGCTTGTGAGGGGAACGCGCCGCGCGTAGCGTCCGCGGCGCGCGCCGGAACGGGCGGCCAGGGAGGATGCGGGCGATGGATGACCTGTCCACGCGGGCGACGCCGCTCGATCGCGCCCGATCGCTGCATGGCCTGATCAGCGGCGAGGCGGAAGCCTCGGAGCGCCTGGGCCGTCTGACCGACCCCGTCGCCTCGGCCATGCTGGACGCCCGGCTGTTCGAGATCCTGATCCCCGAGCGCTACGGCGGCTGGGGCGCCAGGATGGGCTCCTTCTTCGAGACGGTGGAGGAGATCGCCGGCGCCGACGGGTCGGCCGGCTGGTGCGTGTCGCTGTGCAACATCATCAACTTCACGGCCTTCCTGGGCCTGCCGCCGGAGGGCCGTGAGGAGGTGTTCGGCCACGGGCCGGTGGCGTGCTGGGCGGCCCTCGCGCCCAACGCCGTGGCGACGCCGGAGGCGGGCGGCTACCGCGTCACCTGCCCCGGCGCGTTCGGCTCCGGCAGCTCCCTGGCGAGCTGGGTGCTGGTCGCCACCAACGCCGGAGCACCGGGCGCGGGCGAGTATCGCGCCTTCCTGGTCCCCAAGGCCGAGGTCGAGTTCGAGGAGGGAAGCTGGGACGTCATGGGGCTGCGCGCCACCGCCAGCCTCGACTATGCGATCAAGGACCGCTTCGTGCCCGCGCGCCGCTCCTGGACCTATCGCTGGTCGACGCCGGTGGAGTCGGGCGCCCTCTCGGCCACCGCCTCGGTAGGCCTCAACGCCGTCGGCCTGGCGGGGTTCGCCTCGGGCATCGCCCGGCGGGCGCTGGAGGAACTCACCCAGTCGGCGACCCGGACCAAGCGCGTCGCGGGCGACGGCCGCCAGGCCGACGACCACGTCGTCCAGTTCGGCGTCGGCGAGTTGGACGGGCGACTGCGCGCCGCGCGCGGCCATCTGACCCAGCTGGTCGCGGCCCTGGACGAGCGCGCGGCGACGGGCAGGCCGGCGACGTTCGAGGAGGGGATCGAGCTGTCGCAGGCGACCCACACGCTGGCGCGGGCGGCCCGCGAGCTGGTCATCTTCGCCTTCGACTACTCGAGCACCTCGGTGGTCTACGCCCGCCAGCCGGTGCAGCGCTGCCTGCGCGACCTCTTCACCGGCCTGAAGCACGCCGCCTTCACCCCTTCTCTCCTCGGCCGCATAGGCAAGGTGCGCCTGGGCCTCCCCTACGGCGGTTCGGCGCTCTGACTACCAATAAGCGTTCATGATCTCGCGAGCCCAGACCGGCTCGCGGATCTCGCCGCGGGGGAGGAAGCCGCTCATCACCGGCTTGAGGTCAAGGACCGGCGTGCCGTCGATGGCGTCCAGACCCTCGACCTCGATCGCGAGGCCGTCGACGCGCAGGATCTTGCAGGAACACAGGCCCAGGCGATTGGGGCGGTTCTTGCCACGCTGGGCGAAGATGCCGACCAGCGGCCAGTCGGCGCGGCCGCGCGGGCGGCGCGCGCCGTACTCGATCTTCTCGTCCGGCACGCGGTCGAAGAGGAAGATCACCTCGATGTGGGAGAAGTCCTCCAGCGACGCGAGGGCGTCGGCCTTGAAGCGGGCGGGGTCGAGCTCGATGCGAGCGCGGCTCGCGCCCCAGTCGTCGTCGACAACGTCCGAACGGCCGCCCCGCACGTAGCCTACTGGCGTGAGAACGAAGGTCTTGGACATCGCTGGTCTCCCGGCGCCGGGACGCAGGCGCACAGGGCCCGCGAACGTCGCCTATTGGGCGAGGCTTAGGCTTCAGTATGGCGGAGGGCAAGCGCCGGCGGGGGTGTCCCGGAGCGCGGGCTTCCAGCCCGCATCTTGCGTTAGGAAGAAGGGCGGGCTGGAAGCCCGCGCTCCGTGCCAAGCGACCGTCGAGGCGCTATATCTGGCCCATGAACGACACGACCCTGATCCCGCCGTCGCCGGCCGAGGACGACTACGTCCAGGCGGTGCAGGCGGCCGAGCCCCTGCCGCTGCTGCCGGAGGACGGGCCGTTCGCCCTCTTCGAGGCCTGGCTGCGCGAGGCCGGCCAGTCCGAACCCAACGATCCGCACGCCATGACCGTCGCCACCGTGGACGCCGAGGGGATGCCGGACGCCCGCATGGTGCTGCTGAAGGGCGTCGATGAACGCGGCTTCGTCTTCTATACCAACACCCGGAGCGCCAAGGGACGGGAGCTGGCCGCCAACCCGCGCTGCGCCCTGATGTTCCACTGGAAGTCCCTGCGCCGGCAGGTGCGCGTCCGCGGCGAGGTCGAACGCGTGACTGACGCCGAGGCCGACGCCTACTTCGCCACCCGGGCGCGTTCGGCGCAGATCGGGGCCTGGGCGTCGGACCAGTCCGAGGTGCTGCCCGACCGCTTCGCCCTGGAGAAGCGGATCGCGAAACTGGGCCTGAAGTTCGGCCTCGGTCCTGTTCCTCGGCCGCCGCACTGGTCCGGGTACCGCGTCCTGCCGGTGAGCATCGAGTTCTGGCGTGACCGGCCGTTCCGCCTGCACGAGCGCCTCGTCTACCGCCAGGGCGGCGAGGGCTGGACGACAGTGCGTCTCTATCCCTAGACGACGACGCCTCTCTATCCGTAAGAGTCTTCGCGGCTGACGTAAGGGAGACGCGCGATGCTCGGCTTGATGCAGGACTGGCCGCTGACGGTCGACCGGATTCTCGACCACGCCGCCGAATGGCATGGCGCGCGCGAGGTGGTGACCCGCTCGCTCGAGGGGCCCATCGTCCGCATCACCTACGCCGAGATCCGCGCGCGCGCCAAGCGGCTTTCCAACGCCCTGCTGGACCTCGGCATCCGTCCCGGCGACCGCGTGGCGACCCTGGCCTGGAACTCCGCCCGCCACATCGAGGCCTGGTACGCGGTGATGGGCATCGGCGCGGTCTGCCATACCTTGAACCCGCGCCTTTTCGCCGACCAGCTCTGCTACATCATCAACCACGCCGGCGACCGGATCATCTTCACCGACACCACCTTCCTGCCGACGCTGATCGAGAATCGCTCGCGCATTCCGACCGTCGAGCGCTTCATCGTGTTCACCGACGAGGGCGGCGTCCGCGACATTCCGCTGGACGGCGTCCTGGCCAGCGAGACCTTGATCGCGCGGAACGATGCGAACTGCGCCTGGGGCGGCTTCGACGAGCAGACCGCCTGCGGCCTCTGCTACACTTCCGGCACCACTGGCCACCCCAAGGGCGTGCTCTATTCGCATCGCTCCAACTTCCTGCACACCCTGGTCACCCTGCAGACGGACGTCATGGGCCTGTCGGTGCGCGACACCGTCCTGGCGGTGGTGCCGATGTTCCACGCCAACGCCTGGGGCCTGACCTTTTCCTGCGCGGCGGTGGGGGCCAAGCTGGTGCTGCCCGGCCAGAAGCTCGACGGGGCCTCGGTCCTCGAGCTGCTGGAGACCGAGAAGGTCACCTTCTCGGCCGCTGTCCCGACAGTCTGGCAGATGCTGCTGGCCCACATGCGCGAGACCGGGACCCGGCTGACCACCCTCAAGCGGGTGGTGATCGGCGGCTCGGCATGTCCGGAGGCCATCATCCGCGCCTTCCACGACGACTACGGTGTCGACGTGGTCCACGCCTGGGGGATGACCGAGACCTCGCCGCTCGGCACGCTCTCGACGCCGACGCCGGAGATCGCCGCCCTGCCGTTCGACGAGCAGATGCCCTACAAGCTCAAGCAGGGCCGCCCGCCCGTGGGCGTGCAGCTGAAGCTCACCGACGACACCGGCGCTCCACGGCCGCGCGACGGGGTCAGCTTCGGGCGGCTGAAGGTGCGCGGTCCCTTCATCGCCGGCGCCTATTTCAAGGGCGAAGGCGGCGACATCCTCGACGAGGACGGCTTCTTCGACACCGGCGACGTCGCCACCATCGACGAGGCCGGCTACATGCAGATCACCGACCGCGCCAAGGACGTCATCAAGTCCGGCGGCGAGTGGATCAGCTCCATCGAGATCGAGAACATCGCCGCCTGCCATCCCAAGGCGCTGATGGCGGCGGTGATCGGCGTCGCCCACCCCAAGTGGGACGAGCGGCCCCTGCTGCTCGTCCGGCTCAAGGACGGCGAGAGCGCCGAGCCCGGCGAGTTCCTGCGCTTCCTGGAGGGCAAGATCGCCAAGTGGTGGATGCCCGACGACGTCGTCTTCGTCGACGACATCCCCTTGGGCGCCACCGGCAAGATCGACAAGAAGCTGATCCGGCAGCGGTTCGAAGGCTACCTGCTGCCGACGGCGACGGCGAAGGCGGGGTAGGAGGAGGAACCTCCCTCCCCCTTGTGGGGAGGGAAAGCCGCGAAGCGGCGAGGGTGGGGTACGCGGCGCCGTTCCCCACCCTGACGATGCTGCGCATCGCCGGTCCCTCCCCACTTCGGGGAGGGAGGAAGCTCGCACTAACCCGCCAGGCGGTAGTCGGAATCGAGGGCCGGAACCCCTTCAGTCACCACCCGCCCGCTCTTCACCAGTTCGATCATGTGGGCGAGGACGGAGTGGGCGGCGGCCGGGTGTAGCCTCGCGTCGACGGCGGCGTAGATCACCGGGACCATGGCCTTGATGCGGGTGTCCCCGGCGGCCAGTCGGTCCAGGATCTGCCGCTCGCGATCGTGGCGATGGGCGGCGTAGGCGTCGATGAACGGCTCGACCTCGCGGATCGGCGGGCCGTGGGTGGGCCAGAGGGTGGAAAAGCCCCTCTGCCTGACCCTCTCGAGGCTACGCAGATAGTCGCCCATGTTTCCGTCGGGCGGGGTGACGACGGTCGTCGACCAGCCCATGATGTGGTCGCCGCTGAAGAGGGCGTTCTCCTCGCGCAGGGCGTAGCAGATGTGGTTGGAGGTATGGCCGGGGGTGTGGACCGCCTCGAACGTCCAGCCCGCCCCCTCGATCACCTCGCCGCCGGCCAGCGGGATGTCGGGCGTGAAGTGGTCGTAGCCGGCCTCCAGCTTGACCGCATCCTCCACCACCGGCGTCTTCACCGCCCGCCCCCACACCCTGGCGCCGGTGATCTCCGAGAGTGGCCGGGCCAGCGGCGAATGATCGAGGTGGTGGTGGGTGACGAGGATGTGGCTGACGCGCTCGCCGGGGATGGCGGCCTGGATCGCCTCCAGGTGCTCGCCCATCTCGGGGCCGGGATCGATCACCGCCACCTCGCCGCGACCGACGATGTAGGTGCCGGTGCCCATGAAGGTGAACGGCCCCGGGTTGTTGGCGGTAACGCGCCGGATCAGCGGCGAGACCTGGTCGCAACGGCCGTAGGCGATGTCGATCTCGCGGACGTAGGGGATGACGACGGCCATCCTAGACCACCGGCGATAGGTCGTAGCCGGCCGCCGCGCCCAGGCGCAGCAGCTGGTCGCGCTCGACCGCGCCGGCCTGCCCCATCGCCCAGGTGCAGATCGACCGCGTGCCCGACCGGCAATAGGCCAGGACCTTGCCGCCGGCGCCGGCGACGGCTTCGCGCACCGCCTCGACCTGGGCCGGGCCTGGGCGGCCGACCACCGGCGCGCTCAAATAGTCGAGGCCCGCGGCGCGGGCCGCCGCCTCGATCTCGGCCCCGGTCGGCTGGCCCGGAGCCTCGCCGTCGGGGCGGTTGTTGATGATCAGGGTGAAGCCCTGCGCCGCCGCGGCTGCGACATCGGCGGGGGTGATCTGCGGGCTCACCGAGAAGGTGTCGGTGACGGGGCGAAAGTCGGTCATGCTGTCCATGGGAAATCGGCGGGCCGGCGAGCCCGCGTTGACATCATTGGGGGCGCGGGTGAGTTTCGCAAGGCATGTTGCGCTTCCTGGTCCGCCGTCTCGTCGTGGCGATCCCCACCCTCTTCGTGGTGATCACGGTGGCGTTCTTCATGATGCGGGCCGCCCCCGGCAGTCCTTTCGACAACGACCGCCGCCTGCCGCCTGAGATCAAGGCCAACGTCGAGAAGAAGTTCGGCATGAACCGGCCGCTCGGCGTCCAGTGTGTCGACTATCTGGGCGGCGTTCTGCACGGCGATTTCGGCCCGTCGCTGAAATACCAGGACAAGACGGTGCTCGACGTGCTGCGCGAGAACTATCCGGTCAGCCTGAGGCTCGGCCTCACGGCCATCGTGATCGCCACCCTCACGGGCGTGAGCCTGGGCGTGCTGGCGGCCCTGCGACAGAACCAGGCGGCCGACTATGTGACGGTCGGCGTGGCCATCGTCGGGGTGACGATCCCCAGCTTCGTCACCGCGCCGCTGCTGCAACTGGTGTTCGGCTCGAAGCTGGGCATCCTCCCCATCGCCGGATGGGACAGCGGCGCGCTCCCCAACATGGTCCTGCCGGTGGCGGTGCTGGCCCTGCCGCAGATCGCCATCATCTCCCGCCTCACCCGGGCCGGCATGATCGAGGCCCTGCATTCGAACTGGGTGCGCACCGCCCGCGCCAAGGGCCTGCCCGAACACCAGATCGTCACCCGCCACGCCCTGCGAGCCGCGATCCTGCCGCTGGTGAGCTACCTCGGTCCGGCCTGCGCCGGCCTCCTCACCGGCTCGCTGGTGGTGGAGCGGATCTTCAACCTGCCGGGCCTCGGCAAGTTCTTCGTCGTCAGCGCCCTGCAGCGCGACTACACCGTGGTGATGGGAATGGTCATCGTCTACGCGGTGCTGATCCTGCTCCTCAACCTGCTGGCCGACCTGCTGCAGGCCGGCCTCGATCCACGGGTGCGGCTGGCGTGACCCAGATCTCGCTGGTTCCCGGGTCCGGTCGCGGCGCGGCCCTGATGGAGACGGCCGTCAAGGGCCGCGGCCTGTGGGACGACGCGCGCCGGCGCCTGGCCCGCAACCGCGCCGCCGTGACCGGGGCCCTGGTCCTGGCGACCCTGATCCTGCTGGCCATTGTCGGCCCCTGGCTGGTTCCCTATCGCTACGACGAGATCAACAAGGACGACGTCTGGCTGGCGCCCCTGGTCCACGGCCACCTGCTCGGCTCCGACGCCCTCGGGCGCGACCTGCTGGCGCGCCTGCTCATGGGCCTGCGGGTGTCGCTGGCGATCGGGGCGGTGGCCACCAGCGTATCGCTGGTGGTGGGGGTGATCTGGGGCGCGGCGGCCGGCTACCTCGGCGGGGCCGTGGACGAGGTGATGATGCGCATCGTCGATGTCCTCTATTCCCTGCCGTTCATCTTCTTCGTCATCCTCCTGATGGTGACCTTCGGCTCCAACATCATCCTGATCTTCGTGGCCATCGGGGCGGTGGAGTGGCTGACCATGGCCCGCATCGTGCGCGGCCAGACCCTCTCGCTGAAGAACAAGGAGTTCATCGAAGCCGCCCGCGCCGCCGGCCTCGACCGCACCGCGATCATCGCCCGCCACATCATTCCCAACCT
>Ga0070730_10003009_pt1 | contig 15247 bp, 14 predicted proteins | sample Coa_R1_3_FD_66447 | JGI IMG/M metagenome (GOLD analysis project Ga0070730, IMG submission 66447) | Surface soil microbial communities from Centralia Pennsylvania, which are recovering from an underground coalmine fire - Coalmine... | ecosystem: Environmental > Terrestrial > Soil > Unclassified ...
GGTTCCATGTGCAGTGCTTCGTTAAAGCGATTAAAGTAGTTAAACAGCCCCACCGCGGCCGCGATCTCCACGACTTCGCCATAATCGAAGTGCCGGCGGAGCGCGGCCCAGGTCGCGTCGTCCACCGAGTGGGCATCGCGGGTCATGCGGTCGGCGAATTCCAGGGCCGCCTGCTCAGCGGGGGTAAACAGATCGCGGTGGGCGGTCCACTCGGCCAGGGCGGCAATTTTAGCGGCCGGCGTGTCGAGCCGCCTTAACAAGGCGGTATGGGAGGCCAGTCAGTAGGCACAGCTATTCAGGTGGGAGACGCGCACCACGCAGAGCTCTTTGAGTTGCGTCGGCACGGTGCCCTCGTTCAGCACGGCCGTCATATGGGCATTGGCCGTGCGCGCAATCGCCGATCGGTAGGCCATCGTGCGGAACATGTTCGGGATATTGCCGCGGGTGGCGAGGAAGCGGTCGAACACCGCCCGCATCTCGGGATCGACAGCACCAGGGTCCACCAGGGGGATTCGGGGGCCAGACATCGCGTGTTGCTCCTCTCCAGGCTGGACGGCAGCAGCCGCGCTGAGGATCAGCTGATCGGTTGTCGATCGTAGCTTACCAGGCAGGAGCCACGCTGTCAAGCCCGGGTGGGCGTCCTCCCGCCCTGCTCTCCCTATACAAGCGGACATTTGCCGTGCCGGGCACCCCGTGGGCATCCTGCGGCGAACCAGTTGCGCGCCGCCGGCGATCTGTGTACACTATGGAACAGGCGAGTTGGCTGAATTAAGCAATGTCAGAGGTAAGCTGTGAACACGCCGCAAGACAGCGACCTGGCGGGGTTCAAGGAAGCGGTGCGCCGGGAATGGGCCGACAGTGAAACCGTGAGGGCCTGGCGCAAATGGCACCTGTTCTTTGCCCGCCAGAGCGCGGCCGCCACCGTGGCCATCGTCGAAGCTGCCCAGGTGGGGCCGGGCATGGACGTGCTGGACCTGGCGAGCGGCACGGGCGAACCCGCGCTCACGCTCGCGCGGCTGGTAGGGCCCGCCGGCCACGTCACCGCCACGGATCTGGTTCCCGAGATGCTGGCCATCGCCGCCGAGACCGCCCGGCAGCAAGGGCTTGGCAACCTCACCTGCCAGGTCGCCGACGCCGAGGATCTGCCCTTTGCCGCCGCGCGTTTCGACGCCGTCACCTGCCGGCTGGGCGTGATGTTCTTCCCCAATTACGCCCAGGCCCTTCGCGAAACTTACCGCGTCTTGAAGCCAGGCGGCCGCGCCGCTTTTCTGGCCTGGGGACCCTTCGACCAACCCTTCTTCACCAGCACGGCCGGGATCGTGATGCAATACAGCGCCATGCCCGCGCCCGCCCCCGGCACGCCCGGACGCTTCCGGTTCGCGGAGGAAGGCACGCTCGCGGCGGCCTTGCGCGACGCCGGCTTCCAGGAGGTGCGCGAAACCAGGCTCAACATCCCCTGGCCGTCGGGTTCGGTCGCCGAAGCCTGGGAAAGCACGCGCGACATGCGCGCGCCGTTCCGCCACCTGCTCAGCAGCCTGCCGCAAGACGAACGCGACCGGGTGCAGGCCGCGATCTACGCGGCGATCCACCAATACGAGACCGGTGGCGAAGTCGTCTTTCCGGTGGTTATGGCGCTGGTGTCGGGACGGAACGGCTAGATCAATACCAGGGTGTTTCAGAGCCGCGTTGATCGTCGACAGGAGTGGATAGGGCGGTACGCTTTATGCTGAGTCTGCTGTTCACAGCGCACATTGCGCCTACAGCTAAGAAGGAGGCAAAACTATGGCTGATGAGATGAATAATCCACCCGACGACGCCGCGGTCCCGGGCGAGGAGCTGGGCCACCAGACCCCGCGCCAGCCGCACGGGCTCGTCGACAGTATCATGAACCTGGGGAGCGAGGCGGGGCAAAAGCTCGGCCACGCCCTCGAACACCTGGTCCACGGCGCCGAGAACGTGCCGACGGACCTGGGCCACGAGGTGGCCCACGACTCGCACAACCTCGCCGTCGGCATCCATAACACGGTGGTCGGCGGCGCCCAGCATGTGGAGTCGGGCGCCGGCCACCTGCTCCATCCCGTCTCCCCCGCCCCGCCGACCGGGAACGCGGCGGACAGCGTACAGGCGGCCGATGTGCCGCCGGCGGACGGCGAGACCACTGTGTAGCGCCCACCCCGACGCACAGGCCGGCTGCGCAGGGCGGCCGGCCTGTGGTCATCTCGGGGCTTGCGTAACGCGATCCGCGCCACTAAATTGGAGTACTCTTGGACTCAGACGGCAATGTCGATGGCTTCCCGCCGTTGCAGATCACACGAAAAACCGGCCAGGAGCCATTTTTGCGAAACGGGCGCCGCGTTGATGCTACGCTACTCGATTTTTGGCGCTGGGCGATGTCGAATCTGGTCGGGAACACGGCGCGGGGCGTCCTGGCCGAGTACATCGTCGGGTGCGCCCTCGGCTTAACGGACGGCGTCCGCATCGAATGGGATGCTTATGACCTCAAGACCCCGTCCGGCATCAAGGTCGAAGTGAAGTCGGCGGCGTACCTGCAATCCTGGTATCATAAGAAACTCTCGCGTATTATCTTCAGTATTCGTCCGGCGCGGAACTGGGATGCGGCCACCAACGTGCTGGCGTCCGAGACTCGGCGGCAAGCCGACATCTATGTCTTCTGCATCTTGAGCCACCAAGACAAATCCACGATCGATCCGCTGAACCTGGATCAATGGGAGTTCTATTTGCTGCGGGCGGCGGCGCTGGATGCACAGCTTCCCACACAGCGCACGCTCAGTCTCGGCCGCCTGCTGACTCTGGCGCCCCTGCGGGCCACCTACGACGAGTTGGCCGCGGGGGTGGCGGAGCTCAGCCGATAAGGGAACCGCCAGGGACGACACCGCCATTACCGGCGGGGGAGAGCCGTGCAGCATCCCGCCGACTATCTGTGGTATAATGAGCTAGAACATTTGAGCGTCTGCCGCCCTAGCAGGAGAAGGCCGCCCCATGCCCGCCCGCCCCCAGAGCAAGATCATGTATGTCTGCCAGCAGTGCGGCAGCGAATCGCCGAAGTGGCAGGGCCGCTGCCCCGATTGCGGCGAGTGGAACAGCTACGCGGAGATCACCGTCGAAGGATCGTCGGCGGGAGCCGTCACGCGGGCCGCCGCCCTCCTGCGCGCCGAGGGCGGCAAGCCGATCGCGCTGCCCGACGTCAGCGCGGACGCCTTTCCCCGCCTGGTCGTGCCGGGCGCGGAGTTCAACCGGGTGCTCGGCGGCGGCATCGTCCCTGGCTCGCTCGTGCTCATGAGCGGCGACCCGGGCATCGGCAAGTGCGTCGCGGGCAGCACCCGGGTGCTCGACCCGACCACCGGCGACTTCCTGCCCATCGGGGCCTGGCAGGCGCGCCTGCGCCCGGTCGTGGCCATCAACCCCGCCACCCGGGACCTGGCCCCCGCGCCGGCCAGTGCCTTCCACGCCCGCGGCACTCATCCCATCGTCGAGGTCACGACGGCGCTGGGGCACACGCTCCGTTGCACCCCCGACCACCCGCTCCTCACCCCCGCCGGCTGGCAACCGGTCCGCGCCGTGCGGCCGGGGGACCGCATCGCCGCGCCCCGCGCCCTGCCCTATTTCGGGCAGGAGCCCTTGCCGGACCCCACCATCCGGCTGCTGGCCGCGATCCTCGGCCACGACACCCCGGAACACTGGCCGGCCGCGACGCAGGCCGTCCCCTCCTGCATCTTCCGCTTGCCGCGCCCCCAGCTCGCCCTCTTCCTCCATACCCTGTTGACGCGCGGCGGATCGGTCGCCGTCCCTACAGCGGAGGGGGCCGGCATTTCTTATGCCACCCCCAGCCGGCAGCTCGCAGCAGATGTACAACACCTCCTCCTGCGCTTTGGGCTCGTCGCCACCTGCCGGCGGGTCAATCACCCGGCCGCGACCGCCTACGAGGTTACCGTGCCGGGCGCCAGCCACATCCAGCGATTCCGGGTCGAGAGGGGGATGCGGGGCCGCGCGGATCGCCCCGTGCGGCCGGCGGCCCCGCGGGCCACCGGCGCGGATGATCCCCGGCTGTGCCCAAGCCGGGATCTTGTCACGCTGAGCGCCGCGCAGACGGACTCTACACGGGTCCGAGACGGATTCTTCACTGCGTTCAGAATGACAATTGCCGCACCCCCCGGCGGCCGCGCTGACTTGGTCACAGCCCTGCTGGATGATCCCGAAGCGCCGGTCGACGGCGATGTGTACTGGGATACGCTCGCGGCGATCGAGCCGGCGGGCGCCGCCCCGGTCTATGACCTGACCGTGCCGGGGCCGGCGAATTTCGTGGCCAACGATCTCCTGGTGCATAACTCCACGATCCTGCTGAGCGTGAGCGCGCAGCTGGCCACCGGCGGGCGCAAAGTGCTGTATGTGTCGGCCGAGGAGTCGATCCAGCAGATCAAGCTGCGCGCCGACCGCCTGGGACTGGACCAGCGCGATCTTTACCTGCTGGGGGAAAGCGATCTCGACACGGTGCGCACCCATGTCGCCAACATGAAGCCGGGGCTGGTCGTCATCGACTCGATCCAGACCGTGTTCCTGCCCGAACTGACCTCGACGGCCGGCAGCGTCACCCAGGTGCGCGAATCGACGGCCGCGCTGATGAAGCAGGCCAAAAGCTCCCATATCCCCATGTTCCTGGTCGGCCATGTGACCAAAGACGGCAATATTGCTGGGCCGCGCGTGCTGGAGCATATGGTCGACGCCGTGCTCTACCTGGAGGGCGACCGCTTCCACCAGTACCGGTTGCTGCGCAGCGTCAAGAACCGCTTCGGCTCGACCAACGAGGTCGGCGTGTTCGAGATGGCGACCGAGGGCCTGATCGAAGTGCCCAATCCCTCCGCGGCGTTCCTGGCCGAGCGCAGCAGCGGCGTGCCCGGGTCGACGGTCGCCGTGACCATGGAGGGCACACGGCCGCTGCTGGTCGAAGTGCAGGCGCTGACCACGCCGAGCGCCACGGGCATGCCGCGCCGCACGGCCAATGGTATCGACAACAACCGCATGCACCTCTTGCTGGCCGTGCTCACCAAGCGGATGGGCCTGCCGCTGTATAACCAGGATGTGTACGTCAACGTGGTTGGGGGCCTGAAGATCGACGAGCCCGCCGTCGACCTGGCCGTCGCCGTGGCCATTGCATCCTCGTTCAAGAATGTGCAGGTCGATCCCGAGCTGGCGGTCATCGGCGAAGTGGGCCTGTCGGGCGAGCTGCGCAGCGTCGGCCAGCTGGAGCGGCGCCTGAACGAGGCGGCCAAGCTCGGCTTCCGCCGCGCCATCTACCCGAAAACGGGCCGCACCCCGCGCGTCGACAGCGGCATCCAGGCCCGCGCCGTCGCCGGCCTGCCCGACGCCATCGAGGCGGCCCTCACGGCGTGACGAAGGACCGGGGACGAGTTTTGAGTTTTGAGTTTTGAGTTTTGAGTTGTCGGATACGGACGACTGACGACTGACGACTGACGACTACCGACTGACGACTGACGACTACCGACTGACGACTCGTCCGAGGAGCAAGCATGGACCCGTGGGCGCGGTATGCCCGGCAGATGGTGCTGCCGGGCGTGGGACGGGCGGGGCAGGAGCGGCTGGCCGGGGCGTGGGTGGCGATCCTGGGGCTGGGCGCGCTCGGGTCGGCGCTGGCCGCCAGCCTGACGCGGGCGGGGGTCGGCGGGCTGCGGCTGATCGACCGGGATTACCTGGAGCTGCATAACCTCCAGCGCCAGAGCCTCTACACCGAAGCCGACGTCGCCGCGGCCCTGCCCAAGGCAGTGGCGGCCGCCGCGCACCTGGCGGCGATCAACAGCGGCGTCGCGCGCGAGTCGCGGGTGGTCGACGTGACGGCCGAGAATATCGCCGACCTGCTGGCCGGCACCGACCTGGTGCTGGACGCGACCGATAACTTTGCGGCGCGCTACTTGCTCAACGACGCCTGCGTGCAGGCCGGCCGGCCCTGGATCTATAGTGGGGTGCTCGGCACCGCCGGTATGGTCATGGCCGTGCAGCCGGGGCAGACGGCCTGCCTGCGCTGCGTCTTCCCGGAGCCGCCGCCGCCGGGCAGCAGCCCGACCTGCGAGACTGCGGGGGTGCTGGGGCCGGCGGTGCAGGTGGTGGCCGGGCTGGCCGCGGCGGCGGCGCTGCAGTTGGTGCTCGGCGCCACGCCGCCCGCGGGTCTGCTGGCCCTGGACGTCTGGACCGGGCACTTTGATCGCCTGGGCCCGGGCGCGCCGGACCCGGCCTGCCCGGCCTGTGGCCGGCGCGAGTTCGCGTTCCTCGGCGGCGGCGCCCGCGCCAGCCTGGCGGACACCCAGCTCTGTGGCCGGCAGACCGTCCAGGTGCGCGTCGCCGGGGGCGCGATCGACCTGGCGCCGCTGGCCGCCCGCTGGCGGGCCACGGCGCCCGGCCAGGTGCTGGCCAATCCCTACCTGGTGCGCCTGACGCTCCCCGCGCCCGCCGGCGCCGCGGACCAGACGCTGACCTTGTTTCCTGATGGCCGGGCCATCGTCCAGGGCACCGACGACCCGGCCCTGGCCCGCAGCCTGGTCGCCCGCTATGTCGGGTATTGAATCGGTCGCAAGACCGATGCCCCGCCGCGCGCCTGCGGCTATACTGAAGAAGGCGGCGCGATCCGCGCCCACCCCCAACGACCCCGGCGACACTCTCCAACCGCGAAAGGAGCCGACAATGAAAACAATCGCTTATGGCTCGTACTCCCCTGGCGTGACCAACGCGGGGGTGCTTCTCTAGCAGAGTGCGCCTGGTAACGATACGCATGTAACTCCGGCCCCAGCGGGCTGGATCCTGCGGCCACGGGTGCAAGTCTGCTCCGTGGCCGCGTTTTTATCGCCGGCCGCGGATGCCCTGTGCTCCGTGGCCGGTGCCTTTCCGCCGGCCCTGGAATCGCCCAGGGCCGGCGATGTTTTACCGAGATCGTGCTTACTCGTGCTTTAAGGAGCAACGCATCCATGAGTTTGAAATACTTCGCGGATTATCTCCAAGAGTGGGAAAAGGATCCGGATTCGCGGCCCCGCAGCCGGCGGGCGGCGAGCATCAAGCGGCGGCACCGCCAGGCGGAGATGCGGGAAACCCTGGTCGAGTCGGGGGACAATGCCGGGGGCGGCTTCAACCCATCGTTCTCCTCGTCACGACACGAGCGCGAATGGATCCTGACCTACCTGGGGCCGTTCTACGACGACCAACTGATCGCCGATGTGCTCCGCCAGGTCAAAGGGGGGAAAGAGGCCAATGTTTACTGCTGCCAGGCGCATGCCGCCACCGGGCTCGCGCTGATCGCCGCGAAAGTCTACCGGCCACAGATGTTCCGTAACCTGCGCAACGACGCCCGCTACCGGCAGGGGCGCGCGGTGCGCGACGAGGAGGGCAAAGCGGTTTGGGGCCGCCGCGAGCAGGTCGCCCTGACCAAGAAGACCCGCTACGGGCAGGACCTACGGCATACCGCCTGGCTGCTCAACGAGTTCGAGACGCTGCGCCGGCTCCACGCCGCCGGGCTGGATGTGCCCCAGCCCCTGGCGTACAATGACAACGCGATCCTGATGGAGTACCGCGGGGCCGCGCTCCAGCCGGCCCCCCTGCTCAGCGAGGTGTCCCTGGCGCCGGACGAGGCCCGGCCGCTTTTCGATCGCCTGATCTGGAACGTCGAGCAGATGCTGGCCTGTGACCGGGTGCATGGCGACCTGTCCGCCCACAACATCCTCTACTGGGACGGCACGGCCACGATCATCGACTTCCCGCAGGCGGTCGACCCGGCCATTAACCCGGACGCCTTCGAACTGCTGGCGCGGGACGTCGTGCGCCTCTGCCAGTACTTTGCGCGCTGGGGCGTCGTGGCCGATGCCGCGGCGCTGGCCGCCGACCTCTGGCAGCGCATGATCCCGGCGGAGCGCGACGCCCGCCTGGCCGGAGAGGTCCCGATCTAAGCACGCCGGTTGGCGGCCGCGATTCTTACCAAATTTTAATCTCGCTTTGTGGCGATTCTGAGTTTGCGGCGGCATAATAGACTTCAGACGAATGTGAGACGAAGGCAGACAAATCGCGTGACATGAGGACTCCTTCCTGTAGAGCAGAAACCCCCGCGTCTGGGCCGGCGCGGGGGTTTCTGTATCCATCCCTCCGCCTTTTGACCCATCCGACCCCAGTGGCGACCTGCTATAATATCCACAGATGTCTGGCATCCCGAAGCACAAGGTTTTCGCCTATATCACCCACGGCGGCCGACTGCTGGTCTTCCGGCACCCCGACGTGCCGGCGGCGGGCATCCAGGTGCCGGCCGGGACGTTGGAGCCCGGGGAAGACCCGGCGGCCGGCGTGCTCCGTGAGGCCTATGAGGAGACCTGGCTGTCCGGGCTGCAGCTGGACTGCTTCCTCGGCCTGCAGATCTGGGACATGACCGCCTACGGGCGGGCCGAGATCCACCACCGGCATTTCTACCACTTGCGCTGCCCCGGCCGGCCGCCGGCCGCCTGGCGCCACTGGGAAACAACCCCATCCGACGGCTCCCCCGCGCCGATCGCTTTCGACTTTTTCTGGGCCCCTGTGCCCGCCGGCGTGCCCCGGTTGATCGCCGGGCACGATGGGCTGGTGCCCGAACTCATCCGCGTGCTCGGCCTGTAAGCCGGCCCGCGCCCGCGCTAGGAGGTTTCCATGCGCTACGGTTTCGTGATTCCCCATAACGATGTGCAGACCTGCCCGGCGCTGGCGGCCGAGGCGGAGGCCGCGGGCTGGGATGGGATCTTCATCCCCGACTGCATCGCGATCGATGTCGCCGGCCTGGATGCCATGCCGGCCTATGATCCCTGGATCGTGCTGGCCGCGATGGCGCTCCAGACTCAGCGGATCGCCCTGGGGCCCATGCTGACGCCGCCCGCCCGCCGGCGGCCCTGGAAGCTGGCGCAGGAGGCCGTGACCCTCGACCACTTATCGCATGGGCGGCTGATCCTCTCGGTGGGGCTCGGGGCGGCGGCCGACGACGCCGGGTTCTACCGGGTGGGGGAGCCCATGGATCTCAAGGTTCGGGCGCAATTGCTGGACGAAAGCCTGGCGATCGTGAGCGGGCTCTGGAGCGGACAACGGCTCACGTACCAGGGGCTGCACTATCAGGTGCAGGACATGCAGTTACTGCCCCGCCCCGTGCAGGTGCCCCGGATTCCGATCTGGGTCGTGGGGCGCTGGCCGGGGCCGAAATCGATGCAGCGCACCCTGCGCTGGGACGGGGTGCTGCCGGCCAAGCAAGCGGGCGCGCTGACCCCGGACGATATCGCGGCCATCCGGGCGTTCGCGGCCCAGGAACGCGGCGCGGCCGGGGCCTTCGATATTGTCGTCGAAGGGAGCACGCCGGGCGACGATCCCGCGCGGGCCGGCGCGATCGTGCGCCCCCTGGCCGCGGCCGGGGCCACCTGGTGGCTGGAAGCGATGTGGTCGGCGCCCAACGGGCTGGAGGACCAGCGCCGGCGCATCCGGCAGGGCCCGCCGCGCAGCGCCTGACCGCGCTGTGGGTTACGGCACGCGCGGAGGCGTGACCCGGGTCGCCGGGAGGGCGACAACCTGGTCGTGCCCGTCCGCGCGGACCGTCAGCAGGCCACTCACCGCCTCGTTTACCGTGAGCGACGGGGTGCCGGGGCCGCGCACGGCCATATAGCTGTAGGGCCGGCTCATGCCGGCCGGGAGGCCGGCCATGGGCCGCATATCCATGACCCCCCCTTGCGGGCTGGTGTCGAGCACGGTCTGGCCCTCGCCGTTTTTGAGCACCAGGCGGGTGGCCGTCAGATCCTGGATGGCCGCGGCACTCGTGTTTTGGGCCGTGAACTGGATGCGGACTTCGAGGTTTTGCGCCACACTAAAGCTGGTCACCTCGATCGCCACCGCCGGGGCGCCGGTCGGCGCGGCCGCGGCGGCCGGCGTCGGGCTCGCGTCGGGCCCGGCCGGCCCGGCCGGCGTGGGGCTCGGTTCCGCGTTGCCTGGGGCGGTGGGCGTCGCCATAGTGGCCTCCGTGACGGTAGGCGCGGGGGTCGCATCGGCCGGGCCGCCCCCGCTCGACGTCCCGCAGGCGCTCAGAATCAGCCCCGCCACGGCGAGTGCCCCGAGCCCTCTCCAGCGCTGTGCGATCGGCATCGCTATTCCCCCCCTGGCTGCGCGCGATGGCGCGGTTCCGAGCGCCCTTAATGGACGCGGCTCGCGTAGCCGGCCCAGTACTTTTCGCGTAACTCCGTCTTGACGACCTTGCCCGTGCCCGTCTTGGGAAACTCGGGGACGATCTCCACGGCTTTGGGATGCTTGAAGCGGGGCAGCCGTTCGCCGGCAAACGCGGCCAGTTCCTCCGGCGTCGCGGTATGGTCGGGCTTGAGCACAATCAGGGCGATCGGGACCTCGCCCCAGCGATCGTCGGGGGCGGCGATCACCGCGGCCTCCAGCACGGCCGGATGCTGGTAGAAGACATCCTCGATCTCCACAGACGAGATATTTTCGCCGCCGCTGATGATGATGTCTTTCTTGCGGTCTTTGATCTGGAGGTAGCCCTCGGCGTCGATCGTCGCCAGGTCGCCGGTATGGAACCAGCCCCCGGCCAGCGCCCGCTCCGTATCATCGGGGAGGTTATGATAGCCTTTCATCACGTTATCGCCGCGGGCCAGGATCTCGCCGATCTGCTGGCCGTCCGGGGCCACGTCGTGCCCGTCGGGGTCGACGACGCGGATCTCGATGCCGACGCCGGGCAGGCCGGTCATCGCCTTGCGGTCATAGAGCTCGGCGGCGGGGTGATCGGCCAGGGTGCTTTTGATCGTGGCGACCGTGAGCAGCGGGCAGGTCTCGCTGAGGCCATAGCCGACAAAGCAGTCGACGTTCATCTGCGTGCGCGCGGCGGCGATCAGGCTGGGGGGCGGCGGGGCGCCGCCGATCAACACCCATTGCAGGCTGGAGAGATCGTACTTGTGGCGCTCCGGGCAGTTGAGCAGGGCGCTGAGCATGGTCGGCACCATGCCCATCGCGGTGACCCGGTCGCGCTCGATGGCCTGGCACACGAGCAGTGGGTCGAACCGCGAGATCACTGACATGGTGCCGCCGACGCAGACCATGTAATGCGGGGTGCCCCAGGCGTTGACGTGGAACAGCGGCACGGAGCCGACCAGGGCGATATCGCGGTCGGTGATGCCGAGCGTAATCAGGCAACTGTAGGCGTGCAAGAAGAGATTGCGATGGGTCAGCTCAACCCCCTTCGGCCGGCCGGTCGTGCCGCTGGTGTAGAACAGCTCGGCGACGGCGTTCTCGTCGATCTGGTCAAAGGCGATGTCGTCGCTCGCGGCGCCGGCCAGCAGCTGCTCATAGCTCAGGGTGTGGCCGGGCACGTCCTCGCCCAGCATGATCAGGTGCTTGAGTCCGGGCACGGCATCGCGCAGCCCGAAGCCGAGCGCGGTGAATTCCGGCCCGACGATCAGGGCCTGGACGGCGGCATCGGCCAGGATATAGGCCAGGTCTTGCGGACGGAGGCGGACGTTCAGCGGCAGCAGCACGAACCCGGACGGCAACACGCCAAAGTAGGCTTCCAGAATCTCGTGGTTGTTCAGGCCGAGGTAGGCGATGACCGCCCCCCGCGCCAGGCCCAGGTCCTGCATGGCGTGGCCGAACCGGTTGGTGCGCTCCTTGTATTGCCGGTAGGTGAACCGCTTCTCGCCGTTGATGATCGCGGCCTTGTCGGGATAGATCGCGGCGGCGCGGTTCAGGAAACGCGTCGGGGTCAAGGGCAGTTCCATCGTCAACCTCCTTGTCGCTGAGCGGGGCCGGGTGCTGGGTATTGGGCATGTTGGGCATGTTGGTGCTGATGCTGTTAGTATAGAACCCGCCTTTCGGGCTGTCAAGCCCGGCCCGTCCCTGGGGGGCGCGGCAGCATTCCTAGCCCCCCACCCCTTCCCGAACGCAGTTCAGGAGCGGACCGATCGTGGCTGGCAAGAGGCGCAGAACACGAGTCCGCCGGCAGCACTCATGCGGACTGGGGGAGAGGGCTCGGCCCTCGACGCTCGTGCCGCGCGGGTGGGCGGCGGGAGGACGCCAGGTCGTGAGGCGAGTATTGCGAGGGCCGAGCCCTCTCCCCCAGACGCTTCCGGCGCAGGCCCTGGCCCAGCACCGCCGCCCCGTTGCAGCTCCGATCGGTCCGCTCCTGAACCGAACGCAGGAAGGGGCGCCGACGGTTGCGTCAGCCGCTCATCCCGATCCCCGGCCCCTGCCTTCTGATCCCTGGCCAGTCCCCGCGCCGGCGCGCGCGCCGGCGCGGGGACTGGCCAGGGGCCATTGCAAGACGACGATGGCCCCCAGGATCAGGGCGGCGCCGAGGATCTGGCCGGGGCCGATCGTTTCGCCGAGCACCAGCGCGGCCAGGATCAGCGTGACGGCGGGCTCCACCGTGCTCAAGATGCTGGCCCGCGCCGGGCCCAAGCGGGCGAGGCCGGTGACGAAGGCGGCCACCGGCAAGACGGTGCAGACCAGCGCGATAGCGATTACGGCGGCCCAGCCGCCGGGGGTCACGCGCCAGTCCAGGCGGCCGGTGGCCAGGCCGGCGCCGCCAAACACGGCGGCGGCCGCGCTGATGATGTAGGTCGCGGCGACGAGCGGGGGCACCCCGGCCGTGATCGGGGTCCCGGCGATGATGTAGAGGGAGTAGATGATGGCGGCGGCCAGCGCCCAGGCGACGCCGGCCGGGTCGAGGGACCCCTGGCCGAGCAAGGCGGCGGGGCCCCCGAGCACCAGGACGCAGCCGGCCGAGGCGAGCCCGAGCGCGCCGCCACTCGCGCGGGTAAACGGGTGCTTGAGCAGCAGCCAGGCGAGCACACTGACCAGGGCCGGATAGGTGTAGAGCAGCAGGCCCGTCGTGGCCGCGGGGATGGTTTGCAGGGCGGTGAAGAACGAAAAGGCCTGCCCGACATAGCCGAGCGCACCCATCAGCAGCAGCCCGGCCAATTGCCGGCGCGTGACCCACGGCGATAGGCGGCGCACGGCGACCAGCGCCCAGAGGACGACGGCGGCCAGACTGAAGCGCACGGCCAGCAGCGTCGGCACGGTGAGCCCGCCGCTATAGGCCAGCTTGCCGAAAATCGCCATGGCACCGAAGCCGGCCGCCGAGGCCAGGAGCCAGAGCACGCCGGGATCGAGCCAGCCGGCACGGGCGGTATCCGCTATGTGGGCGCTTGCCGATCGGGCCACGGGGCCACCTCCACCCTCAGTGTACAACAAATGGCACACTCCTTGCTTTTAGGGCAGGAGATGAGTGCGAACAATTGGAATAAACCGCGGCATGGCACCGAGCTGCAGGATGCCGAGAAGCCTTTCGGGGTGCCGAGCATGCTGCCGAGCCCGACCAAGCCGCCGGATCACCCGGTGAGCATCACGACGGGCACGGTGGTCCGCATCTGCCTGGTGATCTTAGGCGTCCTGCTCGGCGCCTATGGCATTTACCGCATTTTGCCCGTCTTGCTGCTGCTGCTGATCGCCATCATGCTGGCGACGGCGATCGAGCCCGTGGTCAACAGCCTGCGCCGGGGGCCGTTCAGTCGCAGCCAGGGCGTGCTGATTGTCTATAGTGGGATTTTTGCGATCCTGGTCCTGATCGGCTGGCTGGTGATCCCGGTCTTCATCAACCAGGTGGGCGAAGTGCTGGGCCGGCTGCCGACCTATATCCAGAAATCGCACGACTGGGCCGCCAGCATCCACGATCCCTTTTTGCGCGCGCGGGCCCTGGACGCCGCGGACGCCATCAACTCGGTGATGCCCAGCGCGGCGCCCACGCCCAAGACCGGGACCGCGGCTGAGCAGGCGGCCAGCTTCAGCCAGGCTGTGTTGGGCCTGGCCGAGGGGGCGCTGTCGGTGATCATCGTGTTCGTCGTCGCCTTCTACTGGATGACGGAGCGCACGCTGATCAAGCGCTGGTGTGTGTCGCTGCTGCCGGCCGACCGCGGCAATCGGGTGGGCCACGTCTGGGATGAGATCGAGGTCAAGGTGGGCGGCTGGGTGCGCGGGCAGCTGACGCTGATGGGGCTGGTCGGGCTGATCAGTGCCGTCGGCTACTTTGGCCTGGGCGTCCACTATTGGCCCGCCCTGGCCCTGTTTATCGCCGTGGCCGAGGCGATCCCGCTCGTCGGTCCCTATATCGGCACGGCGCCCGCCATCCTGATCGCGCTGGTGCAGCCGGGCAATGATGGGCTGCCCGGGCTGCTGAATATGGGCGATTTTGGGGGCGTCCTGCGGGCGGCGCTGGTCGCGGTCTTTGCTGTGGTCCTACAGACGATCGAGGGCAACGTGCTGGTGCCCCGGGTCATGCGCAACAGTGTGGGCATCAGCGCGCTCGCGGTCATCGTGAGCCTGCTGATCGGCTCGGCCCTGGCCGGCCTGGCCGGCGCCATCCTGGCGGTGCCGCTGGCCGGGGCCATCCAGGTCGTCGTCGGCGATCTACGCACGGCAGCCCAGGTCAAGGCGCAAGAGGAGCGGCGCCTGGTCGTCGACGAAGCCGAAAAAGCGGCAGTGTCCCAGATCATCCTCCCGGGGGCCGACGAGGGCGCGCCGGGCTACCAGCCGTAGCGCTCTTCTTTCCAGGGGTCGCCGCGCATGTGGTAGCCGGCTTCTTCCCAGAAGCCCGGGGCATTTTGGGCCATGAATTCCAGGCCCCGCACCCACTTCGCACTCTTCCAGAAATAGAGGTGCGGGACGACCAGCCGCAACGGCCAGCCGTGCTCCAGCTCCAGCTCCTGGCCCTCCGCCTTATGGGCAAAGAGCACATCATCCTGCAGCAAATCGTCCAGCGGCAGGTTGGTGGTGAAGCCGTTCTCGGCATGGACCATGACGAACTGCGCCGCGGGCTGCACCTGGACCTGGCGCAGGACTTCTTTGAAGGGCACCCCCTCGAAGTTGAGGTCAAAGCGGGTCCAGCGGGTGACGCAGCTGATGTCCCGGTTGATCGTCATTTTCGGCAGGGCCTGGAATTCGTCCCAGGTCCAGACCACCGGCTTGTCGACCAGGCCCCAGACGCGGAAATTCCAGTCCTTGAGCTGGCGGCGGGGCACCGGGCCGTAATGGAGCACCGGCCACTTATCGGTCAGCGTCTGACCGGGCGGCAGCCGTTTCTTCAGCTCGTCCGGCGTGTACCGGCTTTTCGGACCGCGCCCAAACAGGTCAAACATAGTCTCGACTCCTACTGCGTACCGACTGTGTACCGACTGCGTAC
>Ga0070730_10003011_pt1 | contig 15245 bp, 18 predicted proteins | sample Coa_R1_3_FD_66447 | JGI IMG/M metagenome (GOLD analysis project Ga0070730, IMG submission 66447) | Surface soil microbial communities from Centralia Pennsylvania, which are recovering from an underground coalmine fire - Coalmine... | ecosystem: Environmental > Terrestrial > Soil > Unclassified ...
GGCCGTGACGCCCGAGGCGGGGACCGCGGGCGCGGTGATGGCGACCCCGGCCGTCAGCGTCGGCGTGCCGCCTGTGTAGAGCGCCGCCTCGCGGAAGTGGAAGACGGACATGCCCAGGCCGCTCGTGTTCGGCACCCAGGTCGCCAGCGCGGGGACAGAGGCGTTTAGCGGGTCGCTGTTCCCAGCGCCGCCTAGCTCGTTCCTAGCGTCGATGTGGTGCGTCAGCGAGGCGATGGCGCCAGTGGCGACACCCATCTCCCAGCTAGTCAGCTTGCAGCCGACGTAGGTCAGAGGCTCGACTGTGGCATCGGCGGCAGGGGCGCCCTTCTGAAGAGTGAAAGAGTGCCCCTTCAGCCCCGACACGGGCTGAAATACGGTCTTGTAGATGCCGGTCGTCCCAACCTGCACAGGCGTCGCTGCGAAGTCGCCGACCATGTACCGCAGCCAGAAGCCGAGGTTGCGCGTCGGCAGCTCCATCACTACGTCGCCGTTGGCGTCGTAGTTGGTGAGCACGCGGCGCTTGAGGCGCTTGTAGACGCGCCCCGCCGCGAGGCCCTCGCCATCGACGGTCGTCTTCTTCAGCTCAAGCGTGTCGCTCTTGAACTCGAAGCTGTCGATGCCGCTCGTCAGGCTCGGGGCGACGCCGTAAGTCGCCTCGTCCTTTACGACGAGCTGGGCAGCAAGGCCCGAACCGACTGGGATGCTTCCCATTGCTTACCTCTCCTCGGCTTCGAGTTCCTTTGTGAGTGCGCGGAACTCGCCCGGATTCACGACTTCCGGCACGAACGCTCTCTCGAAATGGGCACTGTCGAACACTGCATCGTCCGGCACCTCGACCTCATCGCCCGGCACGAAATTGCCGAAGGCGTTCGTGCAGCGGAGTAGCATGGACACTCCTAGGTGAGGGATGTGACGCGCGCCTGGCACTGCACCTCGAAGTTGAGGATGCCGATGCTCCAAGCGTTCGGGGTGTACGTCGGCGAGTAATCGAGCTGCCGCGTCGTTGCCAGCCGGACGGTGTTGTTCAGGCGCGGGTTATTCGCGATGGCGACCGAGATGCTTGCGTAGAGGCCATACGTTTCCGCTAGGCGCGAGGATTGGTTGTCGTCCCCTGCCGCGCTGCAAAGCGAGCAAGAGATTGTGTAGTGCTCTTCGTGCTCGTATTGCGGGCTCGACACCGCTATCTGATCTTGCGTGAAGCGGACGCCGGTTACCAGCAACGTTTGCTGCTGAGGGTGGACGCCGACAATCGCGCCCTCTTTCACCTGAAAGCCCGAGGGGAGCGCCGCGGCGAGGATCGACATAAGTGCGGGGACCGCGGACGGGACGCTGCTGCTCACTGCCCCAGCGGCCAGAGGCGCCGCTGAGTCGCGCGGACCTCAAGCAGCTCTTCGCGGGTCAGGCCGATGGCCTTCGCCTCGTCCTCGTCGGGGTCGGCCTTGGACTCCTCGCGCACCTTCTTCGGCTCAGCCTCGGGCTCGGCCCGCTCGAACTCGTCGTACTTCTCGGGAGTTTCCATTACCGTCCTCACGCGATGAAGGGCATGTGCCGGTGGCGCTTGAGCGCTTCGAGAATCCGGTACGGCACGCCGATGTTTATGTTCTGGTTGCCGGTTTCGGTGTCACGGGTGTAGGTGGTGCCAGCCACCGCGTCATACGAGATGTTGGTCCCCGCCATCGCCACCGCGCGAAGCTGCGAGTTCCGCCACCAATGCGCGATCAGCTCAAGCTCGGCGAGGATGATGGAAGCGGGCGTCTGCTGCCTGCCGGTCGTGTACTGCACGCGGATATTCGACGTTCCCGCGCGAAACGGAATCTGCACGTTTCCCGCACTGCGCCGGGAGATGGCGCCGTTCTCGTAGTTGTCGATCGAGTAGGCGAACATCGAAGTGCCCGTTGCCGGGCTGTTGACTTCGACGTAATCCAGTTCGTACGCGATCCACCCCCAGCCCTCCTCGATGTTCTGAATGCTGAGGAGCGGGATGTGGCGCAGGTTGATGACGAAATTGCCGCCGTCGTACATTTCGTCGTAGCGGTGGGCGAGAACGTCGCTGCACTCATATTCGAGCACTTCGTCCGCTGCGTTGACGACGATCTGAAGCGCGGCGTCGTCGCTGCTCGGCTGAGTAGGGTCGGTGTACCGGAGCCAGGCCTTCGCTTGCGCCAAAGTGACGATGTTCGCCACGGCCTGCCCTTCCTACTCGGGGACGAACTTCTTGCCCTCCGCGTCGAGCGGCTGGGCAGGCATGTTGCCGATGTACTCGGCCGGGACGAGCCAGCACGGGAAGTTGTAATGGGCCTTGACCCACGCCTCCGCGGCCTCGCGCGACTCGAACGCGCCGTGCCGGTGCGCGGACTGGCCGAGCTGGTTAAGGACGAAGAAGTGGGTGATTCTCTTAGCCGGTGCGGCCATGTCTGTGTGCCTCCGCTGGCCTCAGAGGGTGGAACAGGGGCGCCCGAGGTGAGGCCCGCCAGGGGCGCCCCCGCTCGGTCAGGTGGCCGCGAACTTGACCTGGGTGACAGCCCGCATGTCGTTCGAGCGGATGTCGTACCGCATGTAGCCCAGGTAAGCGATAGCCAGGAAGTCGGCGTACCGCTCGACCAGCCGCATCACGCCGGCCTGGCGCACGTTGCGCGCGACCATCGCGTGATCCAGCGAGCCGAAGACGGGACCGGACAGGGTGGACGCCGCGATCTTCGGCGCGTTGTTGTCGATGTGGACCGGGTAGCCGTACAGGCGGTCGGCCTCGGTGCCACCGACCTGCACGTTCGGCTGCCACAGCGGGTGGCCGAAGGTGTCCGACACCTTGCGCTGGTTCTGCAAGTCGGTGTCGCACATCACCCACGCGCAGTTCCCGGCCTTCCGGTACGCGGGGTCAACGTAGGTGATGAGGTTCAGCACGGTGTCGAACGCCAGCGCGCCGATGCCCAGCTCGGTGCTTGCCGTGTTCGAGCCCACGACGTACGCCGGGTGAGCGGCGATCGCGTTGTAGAAGCCGCCCGTGCCGACAGCGCCCGCACCCTTAGCGGTGATGGCGGTAGTCAGCCCGAGGGGCTGGGACGAGCCGGTGCCGCTCCACGCAGCCGCAGCCTGGGCTCGGCCGATGGCCTCGCCGATGCGCTCGTTCACGAACGACTGCACGTTGAACGCGGAGTCGTGCTCGACCTGGATGGATGCGAAGAACGGCCCAGCGACGTAGGTGTAGGCGTTCAGCATCCCCTGACCGAAGGTGACGTCCTGCGGGGTGACCTGCGTGTTCTCAGTCAGCAGCACAGCGACGATCGAGGTCGGGTCGGTGGTCGGCCACGGCATCTGGTTGCCGGTCTCGGTGTCCACCTGGCGGAACAGCGGGTAGACGCCGCCGAACTCCTTCAGAGCGATCTGAAGGTTGTGCCAGAAGCCCTGCGGGATCAGGTATCCACCTTCGGACCCCGGAGTGGTCTGCATGGGAGCCGTGTCGCCACCAGGGCCGACTCGGGTCTCCAAGCCGTTCTGCGGGATGCCCCGGTGCTGCGGGGCCAGCAGGCCGCGGTCCTCGGAACGCAGGCCGGCGTCGCCGTGGCGCAGGTAGCGCTCGAACGCCTCAGCAGCGCGCTTCTCCTCGTCGGACCCACCGCGGGCACCGCGAGTGTCGGCGTCGGTAGCGGCCTCGCGCTCTTCGCGCTCGCGGGCCTGCATCGACTCGTTCTGGCGCAGTTCCTTGTCCAGCGGGATCAGCTCGGCGTCGAGGTCGTCGTACGCCTTCCGCTCTTCGACGGACAGAGCCTCGCCGCGCCCGGCCTTGGCGACCAGGGGCTTCATCTTCTCCCACAGCGCGGCGCGGGATTCCTTGATTTCCCGCTCGCGCTCTACCAGTCCAGCCATAGCTGGATACCTCCACTTTTCTAGGGTTGCGAGTTGACTTTGCCTCAGTCGAAACCGAGTTCGCGGCTGCGCTCTAGAAGGTCGCGAGCCCTCAATCGCAGTGCGAAATCGTCTTCGGGGTCAGGAGTGGAGGCTTCCGGCTCCTGGGTGTTCCTGGCCGCCTGATTGGCTGCCAGAGTCTTTTCTGCGCCCTTGACGTCCCCGGCCTTGATCTGGCGCAGGGCTTCGTCAATGGCTTCGTACTCGTGGCCGTCCGGGTCGTCGCGACTATCGGGGCCGCCCGTGGGCTCTGTCTCCGCGCGCTCGTAGAACTCGTCTTCGTACGGGTCGGCCTGCGGCTCATCGGCGCTGCGGTCGTCGTCCACGTCGGCGCCGATGCCCTTCATCGCCGCCCTGATCTTGCTCTTGACCTCCGACAGTGTGACCCCGTTGAGCGGGTACTTCGCCGCGTTCTTCGGCATGTTGATGTAGCTCCACGCCGCGCGGATATGCTCTTCGGTGTCGATCGGGTACTTGCCGTTCTTCGGGTCGGCGTACTTCACGTTCCCGTAGGGCTTGGCGGCGCGCGCTTCGCCCGCCTCGGCGGCGCGCTGGCGCTGCTCAAGCAGCGCGGAAGACTCATCGCGAGCGGAAATTGAAGTCCCCCCATAGGCGGGCCGGGTGACCGGCGAAACTTCGATGAGCTGCCCTTCGAGCAGTTCGCGGCGAGTGCCGTTGAAACGGTCGCTCGGATTGCCGTTGTCGTCGTACCAAGCGTCTTTGACGACGTTGAAGCCGAAGGACATCCCGTTGATGACCTTCGCGCGGACCAGCGCCATGCAGTCGCGCGTGTAGCTCGTGTCCACCGGGTCGGCGTCCACTGTGAGCCCGCGCTGCCCGTCGCGCTCGCCCTCGGCGAGGTCGAGGTTCCCCGCGCTCTTGCGCGCCATCGGCTTTGACAGGTCGTGCTGATAGACCATCAGCGCGTCGCCCTCGTCCAGCGTTTTCTTGAAGAAGCCGGATCGCACCGTCTCGCGCCAGCCACCGCGCTTCAGATCGCCGATGGTGGTCTCGCGATCGAATGGCGTCACAAGGCCGGCGAGCTTACCGCTGTCGTCACTAGCGATGCCCTCGGCGCGGTACTCGCGGTATTCCATGAGTTGTCCTCAGAACTGGGCAGGCCACATAGAGGCCATCTGCGCCACGACGGGCAGCGTGCTGAACCATCTGCCAGCGCCCGCGACGTCGGCTGCGGCGCGCACGGTGATGGACAGCGTTCCCGACGTGACGCCGCCCGCGGTGTCGGTCATCGTAAGCGTGAAGGTGTACGTCTGCGCGACCCCGGCGCCCTTCGGCGTTCCGGTGATGCGAACGAAGTCGGCGGAAATCGCCAGGCCGGGCGGCAGGGAACCGCTCGCGACAACGCAGTTGGTGACGGCGGACAGAGAGCCCGTTTCGGCGAGGCCCGCCTCGTACGCGACGCCAGCGATTGCGTCGGGCATCGAAGCGGTACGCCAGGTAATGTCAGTCAACGCTTACTCCTCGGGTGAGTTGCCCTTTTTGGGCTTTGCCTGGCCGGGCGCCTCATCCATCGGCCCAATACCTTGCGGTGGGAGCAGCTCGTCGTACTCGGGGTCATCCTTCGGCGCGAGGTTCTCGATCTTGCGAGCCTCGGTGCGCGTCATAAACGGGCCGCCAGTCGCGGTGATGAGCGCTTGGTAGCGCTCGGCGAGGTTCCCCCGGACGAGCCGGTCGGTGTTGAACTTCGCTTTGTGGCCGCGAGTCCCGACAATCTCCCGAGTGACACGCTGCTGAATCGGGATTGTGTGCCCATCGAGGGTGAAGCTGTTGAGGCCGAGGTTCTGCTGCTCGATCCCAGTGCCCCAGCTCGTGCTCTTCTCGACGTCGCCGACGATGTGAGGCGGAATGCCGAACCAGCGCGCGACCTCGGTCGTGCTCCACCGCCGCGACTCAAGGAACTGCAACTGGTCGGGCGGGATGGTGATGTTCTGGTAGTCGGTCTCCGCGTCCAGCACGGCGATGTCGCCCGCGTTGTCCACCCCGGCGTGCGCGTCGTTCCATCGGTGCTTGATGCCCTCGGCCTGGTTCTGGCTCGACAGCGGCACCTTGACTTTGATGATGCCGCCGAGCTGCGAGCCCTTCGAGTAGAAGCGCGCGGCGAGCCTGTCGGCCGCTATCGAAGTGCCGAGAGTCTGCGCCATCAGCTTGACCACCGGCAGGCCCTCAAGCCCGTCGTACCCGAGGCCGGGGATGTGCATAATGTCGCGCTCGTAGAACGTCAGCGGCGGCTTCGTGTTGTCTTGCGTGCCGTCCGGCTTGCGCTGCTTGACTTTGAAGCACTTGACGCCGTTTTCGAGTGCGACCTTAACAAAGTCAGGGTGCAGCGGCTTTAGGTCGATGATGCTGCCGCTGATTCCGCCGCGCTTTTTGAAGACGAACGAGTTGCCCCACACAAGCCGGTAGACCATAACCAACTGCCACAGCTCGAACTGCGTGTAGGTCATGTCCGAGTTGGCTTCGTCAAGCAGCGGATGGTTGCTGGTGACGTCTTCCTGCTTGCGGTACACCTCGATCGGGCTCGCTGCGACCAGGGTGCTTAGCACGCTGATGCAGCGGAAGAATGTCGCGACACCCATTGCGGTGTCGGGCGTTACCGTCTGCCCGGCGTCGTTGTTCCGGGTGCTCCATACGTTGTCGAAACCGACGCTGGCGAGCGGGACGGACGGGTTCTCGAACGGGTTGAAGGTGGCACTCCCCGAGACGACTGCGCGCGTTTCACCGCGGAAGAGAGTCACCTAACCTCCATCGCGACGATGCCCGCCAGCCCTCCCACGATGAGTGCGGCCGGTACAGACCAGAATGAGATGCCGTACAGCACTGAGAAGGCGCAAACGCACTGGAAGAGCGTGCGAGCGTTCTCGCACCTACCAGACGAAGCGGACTTTTTCGATAGGAACGCCGTCGATCGTGTCAAGCCCCGGCTCGTTGAGCCAGAAATCCGCACGGTCAAGCGCCATGACGCCTGCGACAGCGAGGTCAATCTTGCGCGGGCTGTTGCGAGCGTCCTTTTGCAGGCGCGAGCCACGGGCATCAGTTTTGAGTTGCGCATTTTCCAGGTGCCTCGCTAGCCTCGGGTCGCCGTTGTGCCGGATGCGCCCGGTCGTCACAGCTTCGTAGAAGCGCTGCGTCGCTGGCGCCATTCTCACAAGCGTCTGCGGGAACTCGACGACGGGAAGCCCTTCGGCTTCCAGTTCTTCGAGCGCGTCAACCCACTCGTACCTGTCGGCCGCTATCTCGCGTACCCGGTATTCGCGGCACGCCTGGCGAATCGCGTCCTTCACCTCGGCGCGGTCAACGCGCCAGTCCTCGCGGCCTGCGGGGCGTTCCCACAAACCGAGAACCTTTATCCAAGGTGCGGAAGATACGGACACTGCCACTAGTGCGGTGGAGTCGCCGCTCACCGAACCGTCGAAGCCGAGGACGACGCCCTTTCCAGGCTCGGCCAGCTCCGCGTCTGTCCGGCACTTCGCCCACGCGCCTTGCGGCAGCCAGGCCTGTACCGAGGAGACCCACTGGTTGAGCCTCTTTGTGCGGAACTCGTTCTCTGAAACTCGGCCGATAGCGGCTTTGAAGTCGTCTGGGTCAAGGAAGTCGCCGTAGCCGGGGTTCGCCGCCGCCCACACCGCGGGATCGCGGTAGTCGGCGCCCTTCGGTGCCCCGTACCAGCACATATAGAAGTACGGGTCTGTAACCTCGCCAGAGGCGACCTTGCAGCCGTACTGGTAACGCTGGTAGCAGGTGGACTCGAAGCCTGTTGTGTCGTACTTCGTGCCTGCGGTGGTGATCGCGATGAGCAGCGGGTCGCGGCGTGTGCCCGAGCCCAGCGACATAACCGCGTACAGCTCGGGGTTCGGCGCCGCGTGCAGCTCGTCGTAGACGACGACTGAGGGGTTGAGCCCTTCCTTTGAGAAGGCCTCGCTCGACAGCACTTTGTAGACAGAGCCGGTCGCAGCGACTTCGAGCGCGTCGCGGTAGCAGGTAATCATCTCGGACAGGTCGCTGTCCAGTTCGACCATCCGCTTTGCGACGCCGAAGACGATCCGCGCCTGCTCTTTGTCTGCGGCGCAGGAGTAGACCTCGGCGCCTTCGCCGCTGAAGAGTAGCCCGTAGAGCCCCATTGACGAGCCGTTGGCTGACTTGGAGTTCTTGCGCGGGAGCCCGATCAGAGCTTCTCTGTGTCTGTACCGGCCGTCGTCCCTGCGCGCGTAGACCTTCCCGTAAAGGTCGGTCATCCACGGGCGAAGTTTAATGAGCGAGCCCGCGTGAGCGGCCACGCCGTCCTTTGTCAGGCGGCAGACCGTCTCAACAAACTCGCAGACCGCGGGGCCGTCTCCCCGATCGATGTCTGCCTGTGGAACAGGCGTCTCGATCAGTGGCCTCGCGCTCATTTACTCTCTCTGACTCGTCAGTTCCCCTCGGGGCTTCGCAACGCCGGGCGAAGGCCACAGGCGGGCGATGTCGGTCGTGTTCGCGCGGATGCGCTCTTCTGCGACGCCGAGGCGGTTGGAGTGCTCGGTCACACGCTCGGAAAGCGCTTCGTGGCGCTCTTCGTAGCGGGCCATGAAAGCCTCAAGCCGGGCAGAGAGTTCTCGCGTGGCTTCACTGTTGTCGCGCACAGCCCTGGCTAGCTCGCGTTCGTCCGCGCCGCGCCGGAAGAACCAGCTCATAACCGCAACGATGGCGCCGAGCAGTGCTACGAACGCGATGATGGCGGTCGCGATATTCGCTATGGTCATCACATGGGCCATTGCGTACGCTCGCCGGACTGGCTTTTCATGTGCTGGTGAATCTCTTCCAGAAGGTCGGTCTGGTTCTTGACCAGCCTTGTGAGTTCGGTGTTCTCGGCTAGCAGTGCCTCTATCTTGCCGGTCTCCGCGTAGTGAGCGAGAGCTTGCTCGGCTGATATGCGGTCAGCGCGCTTGGCGGCGATCAGGATAAGCGCTCCCTGAAGGCCTGCCATCATCGACAAGGACAGGTTGAGCAGAATGTATGGGTACTTGTCGAACGCGGCGCTGCGAAGCATGAACGAGTTGACGGCTATCCACACGGTCATGAAGAGCAGGAAGCTGCCGACGAACGTCCACGATCCAAAGGCGTTCCGCATCACGTCAGCGGCACGCTCGCCGAAGGTGAGCTGATCGCCGCTGCGGACATGTGGATGCCCGTGCCAAGGGCTGAGTTTCAACTTCTAGCCTCCTATCAAGTATAGCAGCCGGGTTATTGACTCAGCGCCTCGCGCCGGCTGTCGATCATTCGCTGGACAGCGTTCTGCGCCTTCTCTTCGACGATCGCTAGTTTCGCGCGGTCGGTCGGCGAGAAGCCGAGCACCTGAAGGCACTTCTGGATTGTGGCCTCTAGTTTGCGGATTTCGGCGATAAGCGGGTTGGCGACCTGCTGCCCCGCATAGCCGGTGACAATGAGCCCGGCCTCAGCGACCGCGGCGCGGTACACCGCGATATCGGAATAGGCGCGGACGATCATCTCGACCCAGTGATAGTCCTGGTCCCGCTTCAGCCAGAAGCCCGCAGTCCAAACGCGCTCCCACTCCTCGGCCCCGCGGCCAGTGACGCCCTCGGGCAACTCGGGAACGGCACGCTCAGGGCGCGTCGGCGAGGTCGGGACAAGCAGCTTGCGGTGACCCGGAGTCGTCCCGTCCGGCGACCTGGCCTTCATCTTCTCTATCGGGGTCTTCGGCCTGCCTCGGGCCATGAGGGATGTCCTTCCATTTACGCCACGCCCTGCTCGCGATGACGAGGTTCAGAGTGCTGACCACTACAAAGCCGTACTGCCCGGTGAAGGTGTCGTAGGGAATGCCGATCAGGTTCGCCAGAATGCTGAGCGCCCAGCCGGATCGCCTCTTACCCGAGAGAAGCTGGCTCGACGTGAGCTGGATAACGGCTAGCAGGATCGAGCCCGGTAGCAGAACGGTTGTTACGCTCACGTTTGACCTCAGTAACATGTAACAAGTAACAAACGGGCCGTTTTATGCCCTCGGGACACCCTCGAAAACAGCTTAAAAACGCGCGAAAACCGCCTTTGACCTGCAAAAACGCCTCGCTACGCCGTGTTACGGGAAAAAACGCCAATTTCGAGGCGCTGCGCGCGTGACCGGCGCGCGGTCCCGTAACATTCGCGGCGCGCAAGTTTTGGGGCGCCCCCCGAGCTGGCCGCGCGTTTGCGCTGGTGAGAGCGTCGCGCCGTCCGCGCGACGTGCGGCCGATGCTGCGAGCTGGCGAGCTTGTTACCGTTATCAACTTGTAACAATCAAGGGATGGTTGCGAGTTGACAATGTGACGCGGTTGCGAGGACACTCGGATGTGCAAGCTCTTCAGTGCAGGCGAGTGGCCTTGCGGGCTGTGATGGCCCGCGCGTGATGCCCGTGCAGACCGTTGGAATCGGGGCGCCAGTACGTCGGGATGACGGAACGCGCGAACGCGCGAACGCGCGAAACGCTGTCGGAGGCGGCAGTCGAGAGCCGCGCGGCTTGCAAGTTGTTCTGAGTGCTGGCACTAGTCGGTGCGTGCGGACGCCTCACAGAGGCGCGCAACGTCAATAAGGCCACGGCAGGGGACCGGCAACGCCGGGCGCGAGCGGGCCGATCACCCGCAAACCTGCGTGCCGTACGTACCGGCCAGTGTTCGCACTCAACCAACGGGCAACCTCGCCAGTACCACGGCCTAGCCGGTAACGCGCATCTCAGTACGGCCGATCGGCCGTAACGATCTCTGCCTGCCGTGCTAGCTACCGTGGGAGAGATTGCCCGGCACGAGACTCTGAGGTCAACTCATCGGTAATGGTCCGCTACGGCTGGATGGGACGGGCGCGCGACTACCTCAGAGCCTTACAATGCACTCAATCAACTCGCAACGGAGGTAGCAACGATGATGTCAGACGCCTACATGCCACGTCCCGAACCGATGTCCGGCGCGCAGATAACCGCACTCTCGCAGATGTGCAGCGATGGCGGGTACGATTTCCAGCTTGCGCTACGAACCGCACAGCGCGACGGAGAGCCGATGCTCCGCACCGTCAAAGAATCGTTCGAGTACCAGCGCGAGCTTGCGATGCTCGCGCTTGAGCGCATGTCGCGCTAGCTCGTTTGCGTCGCACTCAGATTCAACTCGCAACCTGAGTGCGGCCATGCCAGCTAGGGCAACCAAACGGGAAAGGATCGATCAATGCCGAACAGCACTGACAGATGGACGGCGAACTACTTGCGCCAGAGGGGCTACCGGCCAGAATGCGGCGATAGTGAATGCCAGGACTGCACACTCCGCGACGGGCACGGGTACGACCACAACGGTTACGACCAGAACGGGTACGACTCCGATGGTTACGACCAGAACGGCGAGGACGCTCGTGGCAACACGCGATGTGCCAACGGCGAGTGCGACTGTTACGAGTGCGAATCGTCACGCGACGCGCGACTCTACGGTTACGACTACACGCCATCCTTGCGCTTCCGTGGTGACAAAGCGCCGTACTACGGTATGGAGCTTGAGGTGACGACCGACAACGTTAGCTCTATGCTTGACGTAGTGGAGTCGCGCGCCGGATCACTGATCTACGCCAAAGAGGACTCAAGCGTGCAAGGCGCCGAGCTCGTCACTCACCCAATGTCATACCAATGGGCAATGGAAAGCTTCCCCTGGTCCATGCTCAGCGAAATCCGCGAGACAGGCGCGACTGTGATTGCCGAGGAGAACGGTATTCACATTCACGTCGGGCGCGATGGCTTTGACAGTCCCTCGCATCTCTACCGATGGATGAAATTTTGGTATCGCAACCCACGCGATATTCAGCGTATCGCGCGGCGCCGCGCGGATCACTGGGGAGCGTTCAACCCGGATCACCGTAAGGCGCAAATCGAACATGTCAAGCGCGACAAGCCAGGGTACAACTACCCCGCCGATCAAACCACGCAGGAACGCTACGCTGCGATCAATACAACGAACGACGCGACGCTAGAAGTGCGAGTGTTCGCTTCTACGTTGCGTCCGCAACGCGCGCAGGCCGCGTTGCAGCTAGTGGCCGGTACGGTGGAGTACACGCGCGGCCTGACCGCCGACGTCATCACTCACCGTCACGGGTGGGATTGGCAAGCGTTCACGTCATGGGCAGGCAAGGGCGGAGAGTATCCCGCGCTCATGGCCGAGAATCGTCTTCGCCGGTACTTCTGATTCAACTCGCAACTAGGGAGGATTCGGCGGTTAGCGTCTTGCACGCTAACCGCAGTGTCCAGCTAGCGGCAACCAGGAAAGGTCCAATCGTATGTGTATGCTCAGCTACTTCCCTGATGGCGTCATGCCCGTAAGGTCGCACATCGCCAACGGCGCGGACCTGAATCCGGACGGGCACGGGTACGCCATCGTAACGTCCGGGCGTCAGCTCATCATCCGCAAGAGCATGGATGCCGACGAGCTGATCGAGGACTTCATGCACCAGCGGCGCGACAATCTAGACGGCCCGGCGCTCTTTCACTCGCGCATAGCGACTAGCGGATTGGTGGACATCACCGAATGTCACCCGTTCAAAGTCGGCAGCGATAGCCGCACGGTCGTCGCACATAACGGAATCCTGTTCACCCCGCCAGCCGGATCAACTCGCAGCGATACGCACATATTCGCAGAGGATATGCTTCCGAGGATGGGAAGCCTAGACCACAACCGTGGATTCCGCGCGGTAGAACGGTTCGCCGGGCGCGGAAACAAGCTCGTCATCCTGACCGTCAACCCGCTACGGCGCCGGAATGCCTACCTTGTCAACGCGGAGGCTGGTTGCTGGGTCGCTGGCGCCTGGCACTCGAATTACGACTACGAGGGCTCATGGTGGACCGACTGTGAGCCGGCTGGATTCCAGCACGGCGCTGGCAAGACAGGCAAGCCTACGGTGATTCGCTACGGTAAGTCCGTCTTCCGATGCGAGATATGCGGCGCCTACGACGCTGTGAGTCTCGGCGATGGTATCTGCGAAGTGTGCAACTCGTGTAACGACTGCAAAATGCACATCACACAATGTATGTGCTACGTGCCTGTTGCGTCGCGCAAGCCACTACCCGTCATCACCGTAGGCGGGTGGGAACACAACAGCTAGGCGCGTTTGGTGGCAGTCCGGCCGCATAGCCGGACTGCTTGCCATGTCCGCCTAGACACAAGGAGGTAAGCGCGTGAGAGCGCAAAGCTATGCGAATATCGACCCCCAGGAGCCAGAATGGCTAATCCCCGGCTGGGTCATGCAAGGCGGCGTTACATACGTCGCAGGCGACGGCGGGGTGGGCAAATCGTTCCTTACCGCAGATTGGGCTGCGCGGGTGACGCGCGGGCTGGCGATGCCAGGTGATGACCAGGAACCGCTCCCCGTAGGAAGTGTGGTCCTCGTTAGCGCGGAGGATGATCCCCATATGTCTATGGCGTACCGATTGCGTGCCGCTGGCGCCGATCTGTCGCGCGTGTACGACATGACGGACGATTTTACTCTGCCCGATGGCCTAGCGACGCTACGAGAGGACATGGCCGAGATTGGTGATGTGAGGCTAACGGTAATCGATCCGCTAGCAGCAGTGTCATCTATCCCGATCACGTCCGGCAACGTCCGTATCCGGCGCAGTCTGACCGCGCCGCTAGAACGGTTCGCGCGGTCTACCGGCGTAGCGGTTGTGGTGATCCACCATCGCACCAAAGCCGGGCGCACGGCTGGCGCCAAAGCCATCACAGACGCGGCGCGTCAGGTACTCGCCATCACCCGCAGCACGCAAGACGAGCGCATTCGAGTCGTAGCGGTGGAGAAGTCCAACATCGCTAGCGACTCTGGCGGAACCATCGCTTACACGCTCACCGGCGCCGGACTGGGGACGCATGTCGCCTACGTTGACGCGCCGTGCGACGAGCTAGCGCCGTCACGGGAACCGACCGTACTAGAGAAGATCGTTGCTGAGCTACGGCGCAACGGCCCGCGCGGGTCGCAGGACATCGCGCGAATCATCGGCTCGGATTGGGGCGCCGTCCGCACGGCGCTTACGCGCGGCAAGGCGACCGGGGAGGTGGTGAGCCCTAAGCGCGGGGTCTGGACTGTGCCAGAGCCGGCCGAGATGCCTACAGAGGCGCCTAGCCTGGCAGCGGTCAAGTAGGGAGGTGACACACAAGCGCGGCACGCTACGGCGTGCCGCGCTTTTTTTTTGCCCTGACGCCTGAGCTTGTTACATGCGCGGTAGCAGTAACATGTAACAAACGCGCTAGGACGAACGCTAACAAGATCAACTAATAGGGGTATGGGACCCCCCCATACCGGGATGGTGGCGTTCGCTCGCCTGCGCGTGCGCCAGCGGCGCCTAGGGGCTATCGCGGCTTGCGTTGCCAGCCGTAGTTACATCTCGCGTGAGCATGGCCGAGGTTCGACAGGTCCGAGCTACCGCCGTTGCGAATCGGGACTAGATGCTCACAAGTCCAGTCGCTCAATCTGTGAATCACAAGTCCGCAGATCACACATCGCGATTCGCCAGGTACGAATCGGGACTTGAGAAGCCCGCGGGCCGCGTCGTAGGCGGCGTCGTACCCGCGCGTGGCGCGCGAAGCGCGCGCGCGCGCTTGGGAGCTAGCGCAAGTAGCGCAGATAGCCGAGCCCGAAGGTCTTCCGCAACGACGGCAAGACTTTCGCATAGGAGTATGACCTAGCAATCGGCTAAGCGCTAGCACAATTATGGCGGGGGGGTATGGCCCCTAATTATGGCTTGATGATTAACACGCTAGCGCTGTCAGCAACTTTTGAAAACTTTTGACCCCCGCCCCCTTAGCGCTAACGCGCTAGCGCTGTCAGCGACTTTCGGAAAAGAGGGGTGGTCAGGTATCCCTGCTGATGAGCGCTGACCTCGACGCGATACCCGCGCTTGCGCAACTGCTCGATCCAGGCAATCTCCTGGTTGCAACGCAGATGCACGAGCCCGCGGACGCATCGCAGGCAACACTTCCCGCTCGGCAGGTCGCAGCAGGCGTGATCATGGTCCACCGTCCCCTGCCCTGCGAGTTTCTTGAGGCACCAGCCGCAGGCGTGCTGGCTGAACAGATGGCGATACCTCCGCGCCTCGCGGAGAATCTTCCGGCCGTCCGGCCGACATGCCTGCAACTGCCTCATGTCGCCTCTCGTAACATACAAATGGCCTCTGACCTGCGAATGTTACATGTTACAGCGTTTCGCGCATCACACAGCTAGCACCGACAGGTTGCCCACCATCAGCGTCGTCCGGTTGTTCGAGGCGTCTACCGCGTCGATACGCCACCACTGCGTACCAGGCGTGCCGGTGTTCGCGTGCGGGAGCTTCCATGTCA
>Ga0070730_10003014_pt1 | contig 15240 bp, 15 predicted proteins | sample Coa_R1_3_FD_66447 | JGI IMG/M metagenome (GOLD analysis project Ga0070730, IMG submission 66447) | Surface soil microbial communities from Centralia Pennsylvania, which are recovering from an underground coalmine fire - Coalmine... | ecosystem: Environmental > Terrestrial > Soil > Unclassified ...
CCGATCATCGCCGTGAATGACGCGCTCACCAAGCACATGTTCGACAATCGCTATGGTACCGGTCAATCCACCATGGACGGCGTGATCCGCTGCACCAACTCGCTGATCGCCGGCTCTAAGTTCGTTATTGCTGGGTACGGCTGGTGCGGGCGCGGCCTGGCTTCGCGCGCGCGCGGCATGGGCGCCGACGTGATCGTCACGGAAATCGATCCCACAAAAGCGATTGAGGCCGTAATGGACGGCTACCGCGCCATGTCGATGGCTGAAGCCGCCAAGATCGGCGACATCTTCGTCACCGTTACTGGCAATAAGAATGTCGTCCGCGGCGAACACTTCGATCAGATGAAGAACGGCGCCGTGGTGGCGAACTCCGGCCACTTCAACGTCGAAATCGACATCCCCGCACTCGAGCGCATGTCGTCCTCCAAGCGTCAGACTCGCGATTTCGTTGACGAATACGTGATGAAGGACGGCCGCAAGATCTACCTGCTGGGCGAGGGCCGACTCATCAACCTGGCTGCCGCCGAGGGGCACCCGGCCTCGGTGATGGACATGAGCTTTGCCAACCAGGCGCTCTCCGCCGAGTATCTGGTAAAGAACCACCAGTCGCTGGAGCGCAAGGTTTACCCGGTGCCGGAAGAGCTGGACAAGAAAGTGGCGCGGCTGAAGCTTGATTCCATGGGCGTCAAGATCGACAAGCTCACGCCCGAGCAGGAAGAGTATCTGGCATCGTGGTCCGAAGGCACCTAAGCTGGCAGATTTCAATTTGCAAAACTGAAACGGCGACTCGCAAAAGTCGCCGTTCTTCTTTGCGAACGCGAGCTCGGCCATGTAATTCAGTGAAGGACTTCAATCCGCGTCACCGGATGAATCTCATTCCATCCATTGTCTCGGTCGGTGACGTAGGCGCCGGTCACGCGGATACGAGCGCCAACATTGGGCGCGGTGACGGTGGACGTGAATCCCTGGCACGTGGCAGCGGGCTCGCTCTTGGTAGAAGAGTGATCGCAGACGACTTCAACAATCAGCGTGCGCTGCGCGTGCATTACGTTAATCAGGTTCAAAACCGACTTCTTGTCCGGATCCAGCCCGATGTGCAGGTCGCCATCAGCCGCCCGATGCACCGTCGACACCAAGCCTTCTACCGCTGTGCACGGCTCGATGACTTTAAGCCTTTCCGGCTGATACACATGCTTCCACAGATCGGCGTTGCATTCGCTCGCCGCCAACCTCACCGGGGCTTTGCCGCGATAGCGGAATGTAAACGCAACGAATGCGGCAATCAGGAGCACGATCACGGCAAGCAGGACTCGCCTTACTCTTCCACCCAAAGCCTCTCCTCGGTAGCTATTTGCCTTCCAATATACGGCGGACCATCACGATCTGCCCAAGATGATAGGCATTGTGGTCGGCCACGAGCAGGGCCTCTCGTAGAAGTATCTGACCGTCGCCATGAGGAATTTTGGTGAACAGGTCTTTTTTGGGATCGCCGACCAGCTCGCATATCGCGTTAAGATCAGCCATCGCCTGCTTCACGCTCTTATTCCACGCTTTGTCGTCGGGCGGCGCTTCGGTCTTGGGCCAGTAGCCTTCCGGCCACTTGGGCGATTTATGGTTCGCGTCGCGGCAGAACTCCAGGATGTCCCACTGTGCAATGCGGATATGTTCCAGCATCTGCCACGGCGTATGCGGGGCGCCCGGGGGCTTGCGGCCGCGCAGCTCGAGGGGAAAATCCTTAAGCTCGCTCTCCAAGTTGACGTGCGCTTCACCTTTGGTGAGAAGATTGATGAGGTGCTGGCGGAGGGGATCGTTGGTCTTCATGGCAATCAGGTTGGATGATCTCCTTTGTCGATGGGCGCAAAATGTCATCGTCGATCGTCGCAATCCAGACAGGCCGCTCGGCGCTGAGGGAATTCGAGTGTATGAAGGGACTCAGCGCCCTGCTGGACCGGGATCGTCGGGCAGCCGCAGGTGCAGACCGCGATCGTGGTCTTCGACAACAACGTGGAGCTGGCACAGGATTTCAGCTCTGATTCCGCACACACGGAAGCCTTTCTGCAGAGCATGGTTCGCTACCTGCTGCGCTTCGAGCCGAAAAATCCTCATCCCGGGCTGCACCAGGTAAGGGTCAGGCTGCGGGAGCGTGGAGACGCCTTTATCATCGCGCGGCGCAGCTACTGGGTGCAGGTGCCAACAGACGTCTCAGAGGATAGCCATCGCTAACCTACTGACCGGTAGAGGGTTACAGTGCGCGGTACGGAAGATAAAGTGGGCAATCATTTTTTTGTTCCAGGAACCGTTCCTGACTGTCCTATATATTCAGCAGGCTCATCCGTCGACTGCTAGAGGGGTCATGGACCCGGAAGCCGTGACCCTTCGCTATTTTTTCACGCCCGGGCGTACACTTAATAATTAGAGTGACACGGATCGCACTGCGGTGGTGTCTCTGAATGGAGTCAAAGAGGCGGAAGACCGAGTTCAAGTAGCTGAATAAGCCCGTTCCAGTGTGATGAAAACCACTGTCAGCATTGAATGGCGCGATTCTTGTCCTGGTCTTACCGCCCAAGGGATCTGCACAGGCCTGGTAGGGAGCAAAAGTATGTGGAACGTTAGGTGTCAAGAGTCTGCGCGAGTGGCAAGACTATGGGTGGTCTTATTGGCTCTGGCTATTGCCGGGTCGTGGGGTTGCGGCGGTGGCGGCTCCGTCTCAGCCGGTAGTCCCACACCGACGCCGGTTCCTACGCCCACACCGACGCCTACTCCCACGCCGGCTCCCCTGCCTCCCGGCACCATCGGTATGAAAGTGCTCAATACGAGCGTGCCTGCGGGCGGAATGTTCCAGTGGCAGTTGTCCAACACTGAGCCCAAGCCTATCGGCCACGGCAGCACGCGTCCCCAGGTCCCCTCCGGGCCGGTGCGCGGAGTGGCGGTGAATGACCCCTCCGGCCTGTCCGTAGGGATTGCGCTGGTCCCTCCGGGCGGCGGCAACACCAATATTTCTATCCAGCTCAGCTCGCCCAACAATTTGTTGGGTACTGATATCACCTATCCCGTGGTTACCATGTCCATTCCGTTGAGCGCCAGCCTCACCGCAGGACAGACATTCCCAATCAGCATGGACACGGCGAGCTCATCATTCTTTCAGGATGCAACTACGCCGTACACCACGCTGGAATTCGCGCCCGGCACATTGACCATCGCCGCTGCCGGCAGTCCTTACGTCACGGACGTGCTTCCCGGCGGAGGACTGCTGCCGGACCGCTCTACGATCACGGTACTTGGCGCTAACTTCACTGGCACCACCAAAATCGCGATTGAAGGCACGACCATTGTCCCGGCAGATCAAACCCTGGTGAACCCCGGCAGAATCGATGTAAAGATATGCAACGGTACAGTTGCAGATGGCGCCACTGTCTGCCCCAATAACGGGACATCTTTCCAACTGGATGGCGAGCGCGTGCGCGTGAAGGACGGCACCTTCATCCTTGATTACTACACCTACCTGCGCGCCGATGATGACCCCACCCTTTCAGCAAGCGGAAATACGCTGGTGACAGAGGTGCATCCGATGTTTTCCCGCCAGACATATCTGGCGGCCACCCTACCGCTGGTGCAGACCGCAACCCAATTCACCGGCCTGGCGCTGCAAAACACTTCGGCCGTCGACGACGGGGTCAAGATCGAACTGCTGGATGTGAACGGCGCCTCGTTGAATCCGGCGGCAACGGTTTCCTTCATCCTGCACGCGGGAAAGAAGGTTGAGCGCGACGTGATCGAGGACTGGTTCGGCGGAACTGTCCCCAAGGACGCTGCCAAAGTGAGAATGACCGTCACTTCCGGCAATGCGGCCGTTCAGGCGCTTGGCATGCTGGGCGACACTTCGGCCGGAACGGTAACGCCGGTCATTCCGCAGTAGGTCGCACGCAGTCGATTGCCGCGCTCGGTTCCTTCTCAATGACTTGAGATTGCCGCTGCCTGCGTGACCTTGAGTTGCTCGACTTCGAGCATCGTCTTGTTCCATTTATCACGATGCTTCCTCATCGTGTTCGGAGAATTGGGGTCCTGGTAAAAAGCCAGTATGTTCTTCCGAAGTTCCTCATCCGTCCCGGAGAACCTGGCGCGCGCCAGCTTGTCCAGAAGCTTGGCATAAGCTTCATCAGTCAGCGGATACTCACCCGGACGCGTCTGTTTCCCGGTATCGAAGTCTTTGTTGTCAAGCCGCAGTGTTCCCTGCTTCAAATCGCTCACATGTTTTTTGTATTCGTCCAGCGTGTCATTCACGCTTTTAAGATAGCGAGTCTCGGTGTCGGGGTACGGCATTTTGATGGCGATCGTTCTGAACGGCCCCACCTTCGGCACGATTCTAAAAATCACTGCCAGAACTTTTGCGCCGAAACCCGGCCTGTGATATTTTTTCCCCCATTGCTTCTCGTACTCAGAACGCTTCAGGTTGTAGAGAAACTTTTTCTTCGCGAAGCTTGGGTCTTCCTTCACCATCTCGTCGCTTTTCGTCAGCAGCGCGACCTTCGTCAGCTCAGGAATGGCGCGGCTGACCGCCCAGCGAAAGCTTCCGATTGAAAGATCCACATCAGTGAATAGATCCTCCAGCTTCATGCCGTACGTCTTATAAAACGCGCGTTCCAGCACCGGCTTGGCAACTTCAAACCCGATGAAATCGTGATACGCGTCTGAGCTGTAGCGCTCCTTGGCGACCTGCACCACGTCAAAACCGAATTCCGTTCTGATGTGGGCTTTCTTGTCCTCCGCATAAGTCACGGAAGGGCCGTACTTGGCGCGCAGCTTGGGAAACTCCTGCGCCACGGCCGCATTCACGATTGGGTGCCCGGTATTGTCGGCCGCGTAATGCGTCAGCGCTCCCAGAGCGAAGGCGTACTCATTCACGTCACCGGCTTCCTCCAGTAGTGCGATGACAAAATCCCCGCTGCGCACGTAATGGACCAGGTCGCTGAACGTCTTGTTGCCGAATGGGTAATATCCCATGTCCTGGATCAGGCAGCCGCCGTAGGCGTAAGCATGCGCTTTGCGCAAGTCCTCGTCAGTCGTCTTGGGGAATTTGGCCAGAAGCAGCGGCTTGATCTGGTCCCCCCACAGAAGGTCCACGATTTGCTCATGCGTCAGCACGGAATAGCCGCTGCATACCCGGCACATTCCGCAGACCAGCAACAGAAATAGCAAACCACCTCGGACCGATTTTGGCATGGCTCCTTCTCTCGTCAGAACTGCTGCCCAAACCAGCTTAGATGCAAAACGGGTGACCCAGAAAAGCAGCCGATCGCCCCCGGATAATTAGAGTCCTTAATCACACTCCTCAAAAACGGCCTGCGCGAAGCTATTCACGCATGATTCACATGGGTCACGTATCCCATTGAATCTGAACTTGTTAGCGATCGCCAGCGGCACCGCTGCGGAAGCAGGTGTGATGGCCGTCACACTTTCAGTCCCGCCTTGGAACCTACCATTGCGCCATTCCACCAACGCAAGCGAGAACCTTGAGAAGCATTATGAAAACCAAAATCGACACAAAAAGCACCCCCTGGATAACTATTTGGGAGACCACCCAGGCATGCGACATTGCCTGTCTTGATTATGGAGATTGGATTCAGCCGGAACCCAGCCCGCTGGAGCTGACCACGCAGGAAGCAGAGCAACTGGTCCGCGAAATCTCGGAATTGCGGCCGCGCATCTTTGTTTTGTCCGGCGCCGATCCCCTCAAGCGCCAGGACATAAACCATCTTGTCCGTTACGCCGCCTTTCGCGGCCTGCACCCGATTCTGGCCGCACGCGCCACGCCCTTGCTCACCCGGGACGCAGTCTTCGACCTGAAAGAGGCAGGCCTTTCCCGGCTCTCACTCACTCTCGATGGCTCGACTGCCGAGTTGCACGACCTGATCACCGGAGTCTACGGCTCCTACGCGCGCACCATCGAAGCCACACAGTGGGCCGACGAAGCCAGGCTTCCTTTCCAGATCACCACCCAGCTTTGCGAGCGTAATCTACACGACCTGGAGAACCTGGCAGCGCTGCTCAAGCCATTCCGGATCGCGCAATGGAACGTGGTCTTCCCGGTACCCACTCGCCCCGGGCAAATTGAAGAGCTGCCCTCTGCAGGGGAGTTTGAAGAGGCGTTCGCCCGGCTGTACAAGCTGGCGCAACATGTTCCATTCAAGATCAAGACCACAGAAGCGCCGCACTATCGTCGCTACGTTCTGCAGCAGCAGGCGCTGGCAAGGGCTGAGGGGCCGGCGCAGCCGCCGCAATTCGCTGAAGGCATTCCCGGCATTCTTCCTGTCAATGAAGAGCGCGCAACCCTCTTTATCGCGCATACGGGCGAAGTTTACCCCTGCGCGTCGCTGCCGATCGTGGCGGGCAACGTCCGCATCCAGAACCTTGGCGAAATCTATCGCGGATCGAAGGCCCTGGAGGCTCTGCATGATGTCGCCAATCTGAAGGGCAAGTGTTCGACCTGCGGCTTTAAGCAGGTCTGCGGCGGGTCCAGAGCAAGGGCATTTGCGATCGACAAAGATGTTTTTATGGAAGACCCATCCTGCATCTATCACCCACCGCAACCCACGCGTGTCCGCACGGATTCACCTGAAACACTCCCGCCCGTCGGGATTGCAGACTCTTTGGAGGATTGACCACCGCAGCCAAAAGAACCGGCCTCTACCGAGTGGTGGGGGCCGGTTTTCTTGGAGACTACAACAAAACGATGGTGATTCCTTTGTTGCTCTTGCCCAGGTCCTGGTCCTGCTTCCACTCGGGGTAGCGCTGCAGCAGCGGCCAGGCGCCATCGTCAGAGACGCGCCAGTTCTCTCCGGCGATGAAAGCCTGAATCGTTCCGCCGGCTGCCAGGCGTGCCAATTCTTTTTGCAGCTCCACCCGTAGCGTCCCGCCCACGCCGCTGGAGCCATAGCCGTGAATCAGCTTTACCGCCGCGTAACCCTGCTTTTTGGCAAGCTGCAGCTCGTGCTGCATGCGCAGCCGCGCCGCTTCTACCTGCGGCATGCCTTCTTCGAGATTGATGTTCTTGATTGGGGACGGTTTTCGCGACATATGCTTCTAGTCTAGGTCAGCCCCGTCCGCGGCAAAATCATTTATCATCGAAGTTTGCTATGAGCATGAAAACGATCGCTGATTGGGCATTGAACATGGCAACGCAGCGCGGCGCGGATTACGCTGACGTGCGTATTGTTGACCATCGCCAGCGCTCGCTCGCCACGAAAAACGGCAAGGTAGGCCACGCTTCGAGCGGCGATTCCCTGGGCATCGGAATACGCGTCCTGGTGAATGCCGCCTGGGGCTTCGCCTCTACCGATGACCTGGGCCGCGATGCCGTCGAGCGCGCCGCAGCGCAGGCCGTTGAGATCGCGCGCGCCTCGGCCACGGTTAAGGAGCAGCCGGTGCGGCTGGCGCCGGAGCCGGCGGTGAAAGTCGAGTGGGCAACGCCGTACAAAGTCGATCCCTTTTCCACCTCCGTCGAGCAGAACCTTGACCTGCTCACGCGCATTGACGCCGAACTGCTCGCCGTGAAAGGGGTAACGCTGGCCGAGAGCAATATGCAGCTTGGCCGCTACGAGCAGTGGTTCTACTCGACCGAAGGTTCCGACATTCACCAGACGCGGGTCACGACCGGCGCCGGCTTTTCTGCCCTGGCCTTTCAAGGCCACGAAATCATGAAGCGCTCGTACCCGAATTCTTTCGGCGGCCAGCACCAGAACAAGGGATACGAGCTCATCGACGAGCTCAAGCTGCTGGAAAACGCCCGCCGCATCGGCGAACAGGCGGTCGCACTGCACAAAGCCGAGCGCTGTCCGGAAGGAAAGATGAGTCTGGTGCTCGATTCCTCTCAGCTGGGCTTGCAGATTCACGAATCGATCGGGCACCCGATCGAGTTGGACCGCGTGCTCGGTTACGAGGCGAACTTCGCCGGCATGTCTTTCCTCACCCTGGAGAAGCTGCGCACGCTGCGTTACGGCAGCGACATCGTCAATGTCGTTGCCGATGCGACCGAAGCGCACGGCCCCGGCCTGGGAACGTTTGCTTACGACGATGAAGGGGTCCAGGCACAGTGCACGCCGATCATCACCAACGGCCTCTTCACCGGCTACATCTCTTCCCGCGAAACCGCACACGCTATCGGCGAGGACCGCTCTAACGGCACCATGCGCGCCGAAGGCTGGAACCGCATTCCCCTGGTGCGCATGACCAACATCAGCATTCTTCCCGGAGAAAAGCCGCTCACCTTCGACCAGCTCATCGCCGGCACTGACGATGGAATCTACATGGAGACAAACCGCTCCTGGTCGATTGACGACAAGCGCTACAACTTCCAGTTCGGCTGCGAAATCGGCTGGGAAATCAAAGGCGGCAAGCTGGGGCACATGTTCAAGAATCCGTCTTACTCCGGCATCACCACGGAATTCTGGAACTCGATGGACGCCATCTGCTCGCGCGACCAGTGGACGCTCTGGGGCACACCCAACTGCGGCAAAGGCCAGCCCATGCAGACCATGGGCACTGGACACGGCGCTGCGCCGGCGCGCTTCAAGAATGTGAAGATTGGCACGGCGTACAAAGGAAATTAGACGGAGGCACGGAGAAAGCCAGATGCTGGATCAATCGCGAGCCGAACAGATCTTCGACAAGGTGAAGAAGTTCTCTTCCGTGCCGCAAGTGGAAGTCTTATTCTCTTCGACGAATTTCGCGCTTACCCGTTTCGCCAACAATACGATTCACCAGAACGTCTCTGAACTGAACGAGATCGCGTCCATCCGCGTTGCCTTTGACGGCAAGACGGCCCGCGCCACCACGAACCGCTTCGACGACGAGAGTCTCAAGCGCGCGGTGCAATCCGCCGAGTCGATTGCCAGAGTGCAGGAACCCGATCCTGACCTGTTATCCATGGCGGGCGCTGCTGAAGGTAAAGGCGCAGGGGCTCCCTCGCGCTCGTTTGACCAGACCGCCGCGCTCACTCCCGCCGATCGCGCAGCGGGTGTGGGCAGAATTGTAGCTGTCGCCAGGAAGAACAAGCTGGTGACCGCAGGAATCTTTTCCAGCTCACAATTCGCCGAAGCAGTGGTGAATTCAAACGGGCTCAGCGTCTATCACCGTCAGACTTCGGCCGAGGTTTCCATTACGATGCTGGCTGAGAGCTCTTCCGGATGGCAGAAGGCGAATTCTCCTGACGTGAACAATGTCGATCCCGTAGGCCTGGCGGAGATCGCCGCACAGAAGGCCCGTGAATCGAGCAATCCTCAGGAGCTGCCGCCAGGAAAATACACCGTCATCCTCGAACCCGCGGCCGTGCTCGACCTGATTGGTTTCATGTTCTGGGACTTTGGCGGCCTGGCGATTCTTGACCAGCGGTCGTTCCTCAATAATCGCATCGGCACAAAGCTTTTTGGCGAGAACATCAACATCATCGATGACGTGGCGCATCCGTTGCAGTCGAACCCTCCGTTTGACGGCGAAGGCGTGCACCGATCACGCGTGACTCTGGTCGACAAGGGTGTGGTCCGCAACCTGGTTTATGCCCGCGGCACAGCGGAGAAGATGCGCAAGTCGGAGTACAAAGAAAACGTCGGGGAGATCCGCGTCACCGGCCACGGCTTCCCACTGCCCAATGAGATCGGCGAGGCCCCAACCAACATCGTCTTTGTCACGCCCGGCGGCGAGCAGACCGTCGAGCAGATGATCGCGGGCACAGAACGCGGAATCCTGATCACGCGGCTCTGGTACATTCGCGAAGTTGATCCGTACGAGAAGATTCTCACCGGCATGACGCGCGACGGCACCTTCCTGGTCGAGAACGGCAAGGTAAAGCACGGCCTGAGAAACTTCCGCTTCAACCAGAGCCTGATCGAAATGCTGAACAGCGTGGAAGCCTTGGGCAAAGCGGTGCGCGCCAGTGGTGAAGAGGCCTTTGACATGGTGGTTCCCGCGATGAAAGTTCGGGGGTTCAACTTCACCGAAGTAACGCGATTCTGAACAGGTTTCACGCGGGTTTTAGGGCAGCGGCTCAAGCGCATGTCCTTCTGGTGCCGCGTGAATACCAAAGTAATCTTGGGCGACGGAAGGGCCGGGTGTAGCCTCACGGTAGAGGTGCAGGGGTGAACCCAATCAAGACTCCCGTCGCGGGCTCCGGGCCGGCCGACACCAGAAGTTCAGTGCGCTTTCCGCTCCGGCTTCCCATCACCGTGCGCACCGCGGATGCGCATGAATATTTTGCCGAAACTGCCGACATTTCCGCCGGCGGCGTGCTGTTTCACACCAACAGCCAGCTGGAGGTGGGTACGGTGATCCGTTTTCGCATCGTGCTGCCCGCCTCGGTTCTGGGCACCGATACTGACGTCCAGGTGAACTGCACGGGACGCGTCGTCCGCTCACTGGATGAGAAAGGCAAGCAAGCAGTGGCTGCCGTGATCGACGAATACTGCTTTGAGCGCCTCCTTGCAGGCAGTCTGGCAACAAGCTGCTGATCGATCACAACCGGAATGGCATGAAGACAGGCGGCCGATTGGCCGCCTGTTTAGTTGGGAATCTGACAGGTATTAGGCGCCAAAACCTTGTTGCTGCATCATTTTGATAGTGCTGCTCAGGCGTTCATGGTCCTGGTCACTCAGCGCGATAAACCGGAACGGATAGGTTTCAGTGCCGTCGGGCGAGGGCAGGAACTCGACCAGCCCGCTCACCTGGCCGGCGATGGTGTTCAGCTTGGCCTCCGCGATCGTGGCGCTCCCGATGCTGGTGTTGAACTCGGCCAGGCCGCCGGTAAGCGAAATCTTCTGCAAAACTGCCAAGACCTGCCGGCCGCCGAGATTGAAGCGGATCGATTCACTGTTGGGAACTCGGACACGCGGAGAACGTGTCTTACTCTGTAGTTGGGGAAAATAGGGCATGGAGAAATGGTGGCACGCCGGTTCAGCGAGCTTAAAGATTACTGAAGCCTCTGTACGCCGTGCCGAAGGTGAACGTGCTTTCGGGGACTCGTTTTACGGTGCTCGTACCGCGACCTCTGCCGATAGAATGGATCATCCATGAACCTGCAGATCGACAAGCTGCCCATCGATAAACTTTTTTCGCTGATCGACTTCCTTGGCGTTTTTGTCGGCGCATTGGGCGGGGCGTTGGCCGCGGTGCGCGACACTCGGTACAGGTACGATCTCGTCGGCGTGACCGGGCTGGCGCTGGCCTCGGCGCTCGGCGGCGGCATCACGCGCGACCTCATTCTTCAGAAAGGTCCGCCGCTGGCGTTCGCCGACGCGCGCTATCTCATGGTCGCGCTCGCCGGCGCAGTGATCGGCATGGTCTTCGCGCACCGGATTGGAAAGAGCACGGAGCGGGCCATTATCTTCATTGACGCGGCGGCGCTCGGGCTGTTTGCCGTGGCCGGCAGCACGCGCGCGATCAACGCCGGACTCACTCGCCTGCCAGCCCTGCTTCTCGGCGCGACTACAGCCGTGGGCGGCGGCTCTATCCGCGACGTGCTCAGCGGGCGCACGCCGAAGATTTTTGAACGCGGCGAACTGTATGCGATCGCGGCCGCGTTCGGAGCGGCAGCCTTCCTCGTCTGTGACGCGCTCCATCTGCCCCGCGAAGCTTCCACGGCCATTGGCACCGGCTGTGGTTTTGGGTTGAGATTACTGGCGCTGCGCTACCACTGGGAGACGCGGTCAATCAGGACCGACAAGGCTTAGCGATAGCGCCACTGCTCCGATAGCGAGTTTGGCAAAATGCACGCCAGCTACTACGATAATCCGCTAGCCTTTTTCTGCAACTCTGGTCAAAAACACACATCTATGACAAAGCTCATCCGTCTGTCTTTGCTCGTCTTCGCGATCACCAATATATCTCTAGCGCAACCTTCACAGGCACCCGAGCCGGTACTTCCCTACTCACCCAGCCTGGACATGAGCGCGATGGACAAGACCATCGACCCATGCGTCGATTTTTATCAGTACTCCTGCGGCGGATGGCAGAAGAAGAATCCCATCCCGCCGGACCAGGTCGCCTGGGGTGTGTACGGCAAGCTCTATCAGGATAATCTGGCGTTCCTTCGCGGAATCCTGGAACAGTCTGCCGCAGCCAAAGGCCAGCGCGACGTCGTCACTCAGGAGATCGGCGACTTTTATTCTGCGTGCATGGATGAAAACGCGGTGGAGAAACTTGGACTCGCACCGCTGAAGGCCGAGCTGGCGCAGATCACGCAGCTCAAATCGGTCAGGGAACTCGCGCCGCTGGTGGCGCGATTGCAACTCGATCTCGGCGGCTCAATCCTTTTTCAGAGCGGATCGTTGCAGGACCCGGACAACTCGGAGCAGCAGATCGCCGGCATGACCCAGGGCGGCATCGGGCTTCCCGATCGCGACTACTACACCAAGGACGACCCCAAGTCCAGGGAGATCCGCGAGCGTTACCTTCAGCACGTGCAAAAGGTGTTCGAGTTGCTCGGCGACAAGCCTGAGCTGGCAAAGCAGAATGCCGAAAACGTCATGCGCATGGAAACCACGCTGGCCACAGCTTCGATGACGCGGGTGGAGCGCCGCGATCCCTATAAGCGTAAGAACAAGATCAAACTGGCCGACCTGGAGCAGATGGTCCCAGGCTTTGACTGGCCGGCGTATTTCCGCACGTTAAAGACGCCACCGTTTGAGATCATCAATGTCGCTCCGCCGGTCTTCTTCAAAGAACTGGACGCGCGCCTGAAAGCCGAGCCGCTGTCAAATTGGAAGAACTATCTGCGCTTCCATGTGGCCAACGGATACTCGCCGTATCTTTCAGCGGCCTTCGTGCAGGAAAGCTTCGACTTCTATACCAGGTACCTGCGCGGCGCGAAAGAGCTGCAGCCCCGCTGGCGGCGCTGTGTGCAGTTCACTGATCGCGATCTGGGCGAAGCGCTGGGCCAGGCTTACGTCCGCAAAGTGTTCTCGCCTCAGCTGAAGGCGAGCACGCTGGATATGGTGCGCCGCATTGAGGACGCCATGGCGTTGCGCATCTCGCAGCTGGACTGGATGTCGCCGGAGACGAAACAGCAGGCCCTGGCCAAGCTGCACGGCATCCGCAACAAGATCGGCTATCCGGAGAAGTGGCGCGATTACAGCTCAGTCAAAATCGCGCGCAATGATTTTCTCGGCGACGTGCAGCGTGCCACTGAATTCGAGCGCCACCGCAACCTCAACAAGATCGGCCGGCCGGTGGACCATGGCGAGTGGGGCATGTCTCCGCCCACGGTGAACGCCTACTACAGCGGACAGATGAATGACATCAACTTCCCTGCCGGCGTCCTGCAGCCGCCGCTCTATGACGCCAAAATGGACGACGCGCCCAATTACGGAAACACCGGCGGGACCATCGGCCACGAACTCACCCACGGCTTTGACGACCAGGGCGCCAAGTTCGACGCCAAGGGCAATCTCCGCGATTGGTGGACAAAAGAGGACAAGCAAAAATTTGAGGAGCGAACCAAGTGTGTGGCCGACCAATACGCGCAATACGTGGTTGTCGATGACATTCACATCAACAGCCGGCTTACGCTGGGTGAGGACGTAGCCGACCTCGGCGGCGAGATCCTAGCCTACATCGCGTGGAAAGATGCAACGAAAGACAAGGACCTGAAGCCGGTCGATGGGCTCACCCCGGAACAGCGCTTCTTTATCGGCTTTGCCCAGTGGGACTGTTCCAACGAGCGCGAAGAGAACCTGCGCGTGCGCGCGCTGACCGATCCCCATTCTCCTTCCAAATACCGCATCAACGGCGTTGTGGTGAACATGCCGGAGTTTGCGCAGGCTTTCGCTTGCAAGGCCGGCCAGCCCATGGTGAATCCGCCGGAGAAGGTGTGCAAAGTGTGGTAGCCAATCGCCGTCCTGAACCTGAATGAGGCAGGTTCACCCCGGCACGGCCAAACCTGTCGCAGGCGGTGAACTTAGGGCTTCGGATGCGACGCGCTGAGCGGATAGCTCGCAATCAAATACTCGGCCTGATCGCTGTCCACGGGATCAAAATCCAGGACTGGATTGTCGTTGCTGCCCAAAGCGCGCGTGCGGAAGTAATAGACCTTGCCCGGCTCGGCGTTGAAATGCGCGAGCGCCAGATAACGGTTTCCCGCAGCGAAGCGCGATTGCACGTTGGCACACAGGTGGTGCTCGCCCGGTTCAACAGAGACAGAGAAATACGAATTGTGCTGATTCGCCCCGACCCATGCGCCATCGAGCCCAATCTTGGTGGTGAGGCAGCTCCCAAGACAGCTCACAAAGCCCAGGTCCTGGATAAAGTAGACGCGCGCCTTGCCCGGCTCGGGCGGTAAAAGCGAGTGCTGGGATTGATCCAGTTTCACATCGAAATTGGCGCTCCTGGAGGCACAGGCGGCCGGAGCCGCTGACTTCGGTTTATTCTGGGCCAATGCGCTCGTTGCAAGGAGAATGATGACAAGAAGGTTTTTCATACTTTCCTCCGTACCAGTCAGATCACACGACAAAATTACCGCCATTGATCCGCCACCGTCAATCAGGGTAGCTTCGGCAGCGGCCGGCTAACCTCGAATCGTCCGTCCATGTACAATATGCGCTTTTGAGTTGGAAGCTGATTGATGGCAATTACCATTGTCCAAGCCGGCGAGCCCGTTCTGCGCAAGCCTGCGCGCCCGCTCCGGCCCAATGAAATTCGCAGCCGTGAGATTCGCGAGTTGATCGAGCAGATGAAGGAAACCATGCACGCGGCGCCGGGGGTAGGCCTGGCGGCGCCTCAGATCGGGCAGGGAATCCAGTTGGCCGTCATCGAAGACCGGGCGGAATACACACGCGAGTGGACCGCGGAGCAGCTGGCTGATCGCGAGCGCCAACCGGTACCATTCCACGTAATCATTAATCCCAAGATCTCGGTGATCGCCGAAGAGCGGATCGACTTTTTTGAAGGCTGCCTCAGCCTGGCGAACCTGATGGCGCTGGTGCCGCGCGCGAGAAAAGTACGCGTGGAATGCCTGGACGAAAAAGGAGCGCCCAAGGTGATTAAGGCCGCTGGCTGGTACGCGCGCATCCTGCAGCATGAGATCGACCATCTGCACGGGACTATGTATGTCGACCACATGCATCCCCGTACGCTGATGACGGTGGGAAACTACACGACTCACTGGCGCAATACCCCGATGGTAGAGATCAAGGAAGCATTGCTGAAGCCCTGACACGGCCCAACCCACCGTAAAGCGTGCATCCATGTCACTTGAAC
>Ga0070730_10003015_pt1 | contig 15237 bp, 16 predicted proteins | sample Coa_R1_3_FD_66447 | JGI IMG/M metagenome (GOLD analysis project Ga0070730, IMG submission 66447) | Surface soil microbial communities from Centralia Pennsylvania, which are recovering from an underground coalmine fire - Coalmine... | ecosystem: Environmental > Terrestrial > Soil > Unclassified ...
ATCGAGATGACCTGATCGTTGTGCGTCGCCATCACCCACGGGCCGAGCAGCCCATCGAGCAAGCGCGCCCACTCCTGGATCCCCCAATTGCCCGGATTCGCGCCACGCAGGGAGGCAACGTCACTGCTGTCTGAACGCACGAGCGGGACCTGGGATGGAAAGACAACGGTCTCGGGGATGAAGTAACTCGGTCCCGACATCGGCGCCAGTGCGACTGCGCCAAGCCTCCCCTCGAGCAACTGGCGGCAGTCTTCGAGCGTTGTCGGCGGCATGCCCGGCTCCCTCGTCGGCGCCGCGCTGGTCACGGCCGTCATCAGCGCGGCTGCGACCTCGTCCGCTACGGCCGTCCCGATCGCGGCCGCGATGCCCTCGGCCGCGCTAGCGATCACCAGGTCAGGACCCCTGATCCGCCCCCGCGCGTCAGGCGGCCAGAGCGTCTCGATCTCGATCCGCAGCAACTCGAGGTCCGTAGCCGCCTGCATATCCCTCTGCTTTCGACGACGGGAGCGCGTCACTCAGCTTTGGTTGAGAGCCGCTGGCCTAGCCGTCCGGGCGGCTGTGCTCCCCAACCTCCCCGCGGAGCGTGCTGATCGCGTGCGGCAACGCCGGAGCGATGGCCTGGAGATTTTCGCGGACCGCCTTTGGGTTGCCGGGCAGATTGACGATCAGTTTCCCGTGCCGCACGCCTGCGACGGCCCGCGACAGCATGCCCGCGGGCGTGACCTTCAGACTCGCCGCGCGCATCGCCTCGGCAATGCCGGGCACCTGGTAGTCGATCGCTCCGAGCGTTGCCTGCGGCGTCACGTCGCGCGGCGCCAGCCCGGTCCCTCCGGTGGTGACAATCAGGTCGACGTCCGATCGCTCCGCGAGGTGGAACAGCGCTTCGGCGATGAGTTGCTCGTCGTCGGCAACGACCCTGTACTCGACGACCAAAATCGGCACGCCCAGCGACTCGAGCGTCTCACGAATGGCCGGTCCACCGGCGTCTTCGCGTTCGCCCCGCGAGGCCTTGTCGCTCACCGTGACGATGGCTAGACGAATGGGTGGCATGGCATGTCAGCGGCGCACGAACTCGCCACTCTTGCCGCCGACTTTGTGCAGCAGCTCGACGCTGCCGATGCTCATGGCCCGATCGACGGCTTTGCACATGTCATAGACCGTGAGCGCGGCGACGGCAGCCGCGGTCAGAGCCTCCATCTCGACTCCGGTGCGGCTGGTCACGCGGACCGTAGCCCGAATCTCGAGCAGCGCGCGGCCGATGTCCAGGTCGAAGGTCATATCGACGCCCGTGATCGGCAGCGGGTGGCACAGCGGGATCAGGTCGGGCGTGCGCTTGGCGGCCATCACCCCCGCGACCTGTGCCACGGCCAGCACGTCACCCTTGGCGACCTTGCCCGCGGCGATCAGGCGGGCGGTCTCCGGCTGCATGCTGACCACGGCGCGCGCGGTGGCTTCGCGGTGCGTGACGTGCTTGTGCGAGACATCCACCATGCGCGCCCGCCCGTTCTCGTCGAGATGCGTAAAGCTAGGACTCTTCATAGCGGTCGCAGGACCTCCTCGAACTCCGCGGTGAGTGTTGCCGGGTCGAAGCCCTCCACGTAGCCCATGAAGCCCAGGATCTCTTCAGCGGAGTGCCGCCTACCCGGGCGCCACAGCTCATCTTTGATGAAGCTGGCCGCTCGACCGGAGCGCCACCATTCTTCGTCGTACTCGCGCCGCAGATATGCCCGCAGCTGGGCGGCAAACACCTCCGCCCGGACCAACGTCGACGCGCGCAGCGTGGTCCACGGCGCCCCGAGCAACAACCGCAGGTATTCCTCCGAAAACTGGCGGCTGCGGACCGCGGCGCTCAGTGACTCCTCATAATCCGTCGCCATCGATGTGCCAGGCTCGGCCTGCCAGAGCCGCTGCTCGAACAGCGCCGTTGCTGCCACGCGGCGCACGCGGTACAGCCACGCCAGGTGGGTGATTGCCCGGAAATCGTCACTCGCGGTGTACTCGATTCGCGACGCGAGCCAGGTCCGATCGTGCACCAGCGACTCGACGAGGAGGCCGTATCCGAGCGTCGGCGTCTCGTCGCCGAGCCAGCGCTCCCAGACGTGGAGCGACGGGTCGGTGTGCACCAGGTGCTGCGCCATGCCGACCCCGCGCAGACTCCGCGCGTAGTCCTGCCAGCCACCCGCCAGCCGCAACACGACGTGCACTTCGCTCGGCAGATCGGTCGCCACGACGTGCACGCCTGGCAGCGGGCCGTGCTCTAGCCGGATGCTCGGCTGCTCCTCGAGCTCGACGTCGAGGTCACGCAATGTGCGAATCAGGGCGGGGATGCGATTTCGGTCAGGAAAGACCCCGTCAAAGCGTGGCGCGCGGAAGGCCCAGTCCAGGTCAGAGGTGCGGGCATCGTCGATGGGCAGATTGAGCTGGGCGAGATACACCCCCAACCCGTCGCCGTACAGCTCGGCAGTGGTCCGCAGCAGGTTCTCGGCCAATCCGGCGACCTGCGGCAGCTCGTAGCCGCGCATCGCGGACCAGAACGTGAGCCAGTCGTCGCTGCCCAGCGGCGTGAGCTGCGTGCGCAGATCCTCCTGCCAGCGCTCGAGGACCGGATTCAACTCGGACCGGAACACGCCGCGCCAGCTTTCCTCAAGCTCGTGTCGCCGCGGAACCTCGGGTAGCAACGCCCAGCGCCCCGGCGCCTCGCGCCAGGGGATGTCCCGGTCTTCAAACGGGATCGTGGCGCGGGCTTGCACACCCGCGACCTTGACGGCGAAATCCCGCGTCCGGCCTTCGAGGTTGGCCGCGGCGAGCAGGCTGGACAGCGCCCGGTGCTGCCGCGGGTCCTCTGACGCGGCGGCCTGCAGGTCGGCCCACAGATCGGTTGACGTAAAGCTGGGAAAGTCCTGATCGTACAGCGTGATCAGCCCACGCCCGGGCCGCTGACCGCTGAGAAAGTTCCACTCACGCCAGGTCCGGGCGCGTAAATAGGCCTCTGCCTGACGCTCGAAGGAATCGAGCGCGAAGGCGGGCACGCACCCAAGTTTAGCGTCCGCGTCGGCCCGTCTTCGACCGTTCGCGACCGCGGCGTAGACTCAATTGGCTGATCCATGACGGAGTCATCGCTCGCGCGCGTCGCGGCGGCCCTGGCAACGCACGGGCTCGAGGATGCGCAGGTCCGCGAGTTCGACGAACGCACCGCGACCGCGGTCGACGCCGCGGCGGCCATCGGGACGTCTGTCGAGCGCATCGTCAAGTCGCTGGTCTTCATGGCTGGCGATCAGCCAATCATGGTGCTTGCCTCGGGGCCAAACCGGGTCGACGTCGACAAAGTAGCGCGCCTGGTGGGGCAACCGATCACCCGCGCCAGGGCCGATCAGGTGCGCGACCTGACGGGCTTTGCGATCGGCGGCGTGCCGCCGGTGGGTCACCGGCAGCCGCTGGCGACGTACGTCGACCGTGACCTGCTGCAGTACGACGCGGTGTGGGCCGCGGCGGGCACGCCCAACGCGGTGTTCCGGATCCCACCGGCCGATCTCGTACGCATTACGAATGGCGTTGTCGAAGATCTCGCACAGACCGGCGCAGCTTGACTGAGGAGCATGTCATTCTGAGCAACGACGCAGAATCCGCCCATCCAGACGAGCGAGCGAACCGACACGGGCAGCCCGCCACCACGCACGAGCTGTTCAACGTTCGCGCGCCCTCGGACGCGCTGGCCATCTTATTGGCGCAGCTCCCCGCCAGCGTCGCCGTTGAAGCGATTCCGACGCGTGACGCGCTCGACCGCGTCCTCGCCGAGGACGTTTCGTCGCCGGGCGACCTGCCGACGTTCCGGCGGTCGACCATGGACGGATTCGCCGTGCGCGCCGCCGACACCTTCGGCGCCACCGAGGGCTTGCCAGCCTACCTGGAGCTGGTCGACGAGGTGTTCATGGGGCAGGCGCCGAAGGTCGCCCTGGGCCGCGGCGAGTGTGTCCGCATCGCGACCGGCGGCATGCTGCCTTCGGGCGCTGACGCGATCGTGATGGTGGAACAAACCCAGGCGGTTGGTCCGCGGACGATCGAAGCGCTGCGCCCGGTTGCCCCTGGCGAGAACGTCGTTCAAGTTGGCGAGGACGTCCGCGCCGGGGATCCGATCATCTCACGCGGCACCAGCCTGCGGCCCCAGGACCTGGGCGGGCTGCTGGCGCTGGGCCTCACCGTCGTTCCCGTCGCCCGGCGGCTGCGAGTCGCGATCGTCTCAGGCGGCGACGAGCTGGTCGATCCCGAAGCGGTGCCCGGCCCGGGCCAGATCCGTGACATCAACTCCTACACGCTTGCCGCGCTGGTCCGCCGCGGTGGTCACGAGCCGTGCCTGGAGGGCGTTTTCCCTGACGACTACGCGCCGCTGCAAGCCGCGGCCGCTCAGGCGCTGGCGCAGTGCGACGTGGTGATTCTCTCGGCAGGGAGCTCGGTCAGCGCGCGCGACATGACTGCCCAGGTCGTGGACAGTCTTGGCCGCCCGGGGGTCCTGGTCCATGGCGTCTCACTCAAGCCAGGTAAACCGACAATTCTGGCGGTGTGCGACGGCAAGGCTGTGTTCGGCCTGCCGGGGAACCCCGTCTCGTGCATGGTGACGTACGAGCTCTTCGTTGCGCCGACCCTCGCGCATCTGAGCGGGGCGGTGGTGCCACCGCGGCGCACCGTGAGCGCGCGACTCGCGCGCAACATCGCTTCGGCCGCCGGCCGTGAGGACTACATCCAGGTGCGGCTCGAACCTCGCCAGGACGGTGGCCATGGATTCGACGCCGTGCCGGTGTTCGGCAAATCGAACCTGATCTTCACCCTGGTCCACTCGGCGGGCATGCTCAAGATCCCGCTGGATGCCGGCGGCCTGAACGCCGGCGCCGATGTCGAGGTGGTCCTGTTCTGATGACTTCGTCCCGCGACATGTACCTCGAAGACATCCCGCTCGAGGACGCGCTGGCCCGCTTCTGGTCAGCGCTCGACCGGGTCGGCGCCCTGGCGCCACTCCCCGGCGAGGAGGTGGCCGTCGACGCCGCCCTCGGCCGGGTGACCGCCGAGGCAGTCTTTGCCCGACGCAGCGTGCCGCACTACCACGCCTCGGCGATGGACGGCATCGCCGTGCGCGCCGAGGACACACTCGGCGCCAGCGAGTCGTCGCCGCTGCAGTTGCGGGTTGGCCAGCAGGCGACGTGGGTCGACACCGGCGACGCCCTGCCGCCCGAGACGAATGCCGTCATCATGGCCGAGCACGTGCAGGACCTCGGCGACGGGCGGCTGGAGATCCTGGCGTCAGTCGCGCCCTGGCAGCACGTTCGTCCGATGGGCGAGGACCTGGTCGCCACCGAGCTGGTGCTGCCCGAGAACCACGCGCTGAGCGCGGTCGATCTCGGCGCGATCGTCGCGGCCGGGCACACCTGCGTGAGCGTGCGGCGCCGGCCCAGGGTCGCCATTCTGCCGACCGGCTCCGAGCTCGTCGAGCCCGGGGCACCGATGCCGCCTGGCGCCATCGTCGACTTCAACTCGGTCGTCCTGGCGGCCCAGGTGCGCGACTGGGGGGGTGAGCCGACGCGCCTGCCCATTACCCCGGACGACCGATCGCTGATCCGCGACCGTGTCGTTGGCGCGCTCGAGCAGCATGACGTCGTCCTGGTCAACGCCGGGTCGTCAGCCGGCTCGGAAGACTACACGGCCGGCATCGTCCGTGAGCTGGGTGAGCTCCTCGTGCACGGCGTCGCGATCCGCCCCGGTCATCCGCTGATCCTCGGCCTCGCGCAGCACAAGCCGCTGATCGGCATCCCTGGCTACCCGGTGTCCGCGATCCTCACCAGCGAACTCTTTTTAAAACCGTTGCTGTACCGACTTCAGGGTCTCCCGTCCCCCGCCCGGCCGACCGCGCGCGCCACCATCACCCGCAAATTGCTGTCCCCGATGGGCGAGGAGGAGTTCGTCCGCGTCAAGCTTGGCCAGGTCGGCGAGCGCCTGATGGCGGCGCCGCTGTCGCGTGGTGCGGGGGTGATCATGTCGATGGTGCGAGCCGACGGCCTGGCCCGCATCCCGCGCTTTTCTGAGGGCGTGCACGCCGGCGCCGACGTCGACGTCGAGCTGTTGCGCAGCATGAACGACATCCGCCAGACCGTTGTCGCCATCGGCAGCCACGATCTCGCGCTGGATCTGGTGTCGAATGCCCTGGCGCGGCGCACGCCGGGCGCATCGCTCGCCTCCGCCAACGTCGGCAGTCTGGGTGGCTTGCTGGCGCTCGCGCGCGGCGAAGCCCACCTGGCCGGCTCGCATCTGCTCGACGAGCATTCCGGCGAATACAACGTCAGCTACCTGAAGCAGTATCTCGCCGGCCGCCGCCTCGTCCTGGTGCACCTGGCTGGACGGGTCCAGGGCCTGATCGTGCCGCCGGGCAACCCGAAGGGTTTGTCGGCCAGTCTGGCGGACCTGGCCCGCCCGGACGTGCTGTTCGTCAATCGGCAGCGTGGCTCGGGCACCCGCGTCCTGCTCGACTACCACCTCGGCTTGCTGGGTATTCCGGCTGGCCAGATACCCGGTTACGATCGCGAGGAATACACCCACCTGGCGGTCGCGGCCGACGTGGCCAGTGGTGCGGCCGACGTCGGTCTCGGGATCCTGGCCGCGGCCCGAGCCCTCGAGCTCGAGTTCCTCCCTCTGTTCAACGAGCAGTATCAGCTCGTGGTGCCGCGCGAACACTACGTCGGGGCCATCCTGGCGCCCTTGCTCGAAATCATTCGCGGCCCCGAATTCAGGGCCGAAGTCGACGCCCTCGGCGGCTACGACGTGTCTGAGATGGGCAAAGTCGTCTGGGAGACGGAGCCATAGGCTAAGCTGGCATTCAATGGCTGAGCAGAGCGCATTCGACGTTGTGATCGTCGGCGGCGGGCCGGGTGGCTACCCGGCCGCGATTCGCGCCGCGCAGTACGGGCTACGTGTGGCGGTGATCGAGAAGGAGCGTCCCGGCGGCGTGTGTCTCAACTGGGGCTGCATCCCGACCAAGGCCATGCTGCGCAGTGCGGAAGTGCTCGAGCTGGTCCAGCACAGCGCGGACTTCGGCGTCGCGGCTGAGCACGTTCGCCTCGACTACCCGGCCGTGCTCAAGCGCAAGGACACGATCGTGAAGAGTCTGACCGACGGGGTCGGCCAGCTGCTCAAAGCCAACGGCGTCACGGTCTACGCCGGTCACGCCCGCTTCACCGCGCCCGCGCTGATCGATGTGGTCGGAGTTGGCAAATCGCCCCTGGGCGCGGGCGGACCGCTGTACAACGCGCCCGCCGACGGGGTCGGCCAGCCCACGGCCCGACTGGCCGCCAAACAGGTGATCATCGCCACCGGCTCGACGCCTGCCCAGCTTCCGATCCCGGGGTCCGATCTGCCGGGCGTCATCAACTCCGATGGCGCCTTCATGCTCAAGGAAGTGCCGAAGCACATCGTGATCATTGGCGGCGGCGCCGTCGGCACCGAGTGGGCGACCATGTTTGCCGCCTTTGGTGCCGAGGTCACGCTGGTCGAGCTCCTGCCGAGCCTGCTGCCGCTCGAGGACGAAGACATGGGCCGCGCACTGAGCCGCTCGTTCCAGAAGCGCGGGATGAAAGTGCTGACCTCCTCGACGGTTGCCAGGATCGCCGAGGGTGGCACGAAGAAGTCGCCGGCGCTGAAGGTGACCATCACCGACAAGGATGGCAAGAACGAGCAGCTCGTCGACTGTGACAACGTGCTGATCGGCGTCTCCCGGCGTCCCAACACCCTCGATTTGAATCTCGAAAAAACCGGTGTGCAGACCGACGAGCGCGGCTACATCACCGTCGACGATCAGCTGCGCACCAACGTCCAGAACGTCTTTGCCGTTGGCGACGTCGTGGGCAAGATCCAGCTGGCCCACGTCGCGACGCACCAGGGCCTGGTCACGGCCGGCGTGATCGCCGGCCACGACGAACGGATGGACTACAAGGCCGTCCCCGCCGCCACATTCACCCATCCCGAAGTCGCCAGCGTCGGCTTGACCGAGGCGCAGGCGCGGGAAGCGGGCCACGATGTGGTAGCCGGCAGATTCCCGTTCGCCGCGCTCGGCCGCGCGCAGACGTACGGCAACACTGACGGCCTGATCAAGGTCGTCGCCGACAAGAAGTACGGCGAGATTCTCGGCGTGCACATCATCGGCCCGAGTGCGAGCGACCTGATCCCCGAGGCCGTGCTCGCGCTGCAGCTCGAGGCGACCCTGGAAGACGTCGCGAACACCATCCACGCCCACCCCACGCTTGGCGAGGGCTCAATGGAGTCGGCCATGGTCGCCCTCGGCCTCCCCGTCCACATCGGCCCGCCGCGCCGCGCCGCCGGCTCGCCCGCACCTCGGCCCCAACCCGCCGCACCCGCCGGTGCTCGCTGAGCGCAGGGGCTCACGAACGTGGTGGACAGCCTGGTGCAGCTATCCTCCGTCGCTGCGCAGCCCAGGGTCGAGTTCGGCCCGCTGCACGTCATGGATCTCGGTCAGATCGCGTACGCCGAGGCGGTCCTCCTCCAGGACCAACTCGTCGAAGAACGCCTGAACGACGTCATCCCCGACACCCTGCTGCTGCTCGAGCACCCACCCGTGATCACGCTCGGGCGCCGCGCCTCGATGGCCGACGTCCACGTCTCGGCGGCCGAACTCGCCGCGCTGGGCATCGACGTGCAGCATGCGACCCGTGGCGGCCTGGTCACCTACCACGGCCCGGGCCAGGTCATCGGCTACCCGATCGTCAAGCTGCGCCCGCGGCGACTCTCCGTGCCGTGCTACGTCCGTGCGCTCGAGCAGGCCATCGTGGCCGCGCTCGCCGAGATCGGCGTGGCCGCCCACATCGACGCACAGCACGTCGGCGTCTGGACGGCCACGCAAGGCAAGATCGCGGCGATCGGCGTTGCCCAGCGCCACGGCGTCACCCTCCACGGCCTCGCCGTCAACCTGCAGCCCGACCTGGCGCACTTCAGCCTGATCAACGCCTGCGGCATTGGCGACCTCGGCGTTACCTCCGTCGCCGCCGTCCTCGGCCGCCCGGTCGACGCGGACGACTTCAAACGCCGTCTCGCTCGCTCGCTCCAGGCGTGCCTGGCTGCCTCAGCGTGCGCCACCGCTGAGCTCTGAACGCGCGCCGCTATACATTAGAGCGTCGCTATTTGTTGCAACCGAGGTATGTCTATGGCTGTCATGCGCGACAACCCCTACCTGCAGTTCAACTTCCTGGTCGACCTGGGTGATGGCAACACGGACGGGCCGTCCGCGGGCTTCGAGGAATGCAGTGCTATCGGCATGGAAGTCAGCGTCGTCGAGTATCGCAACGGCAATGACAAGGACAACAGCGTCCGCAAACTCACCGGCCTCAATAAGGCCACCGACGTGACGCTCAAGCGGGGCATCATCGGCTCGCTCGACCTCTACGCGTGGCTGAATGACATTCGAAATGGCGACCAGAACGCCGCTCGTACGGTGGTCATCCGGCTGCAGAACGAGGATCACACGACCGTGGTTCTGACGTGGAAATTGTTACGCGCGCGAATAGTCAAATACACGGGTGGACCGTTGAACGCAAAAAGCTCCGATGTCGCGATGGAGGAGTTGGTCCTCGCCTACGAGCGGCTGGAGATGGAGTAAGCGGCCGTGCTGGCCGGCGCTGTGTCGAGCACGCCATTCAGCGCTTTCAATTTCGCGGTCGAGATCTCCGTGGATGGCGTCTCGCCAAGCGTGTGTAGTGCGGCGTTTGCCGAATGTGACGGCCTCGACATGCGTCTGCAGGTCCGCACGATCCGTGAGGGCGGCAATAACGCGCGCCAGATCCATCTCGCCGGACCCGTCAGCTACAGCAACCTGATCCTGCGTCGGGGCATGACGCCGAACTTCGACCTCTGGGACTGGTTTGCCAGGACGGTCGCGCCTGGCGGGGCGACGCTCCGCGCCTCGCGAGCGGTCGTGGTGCTCCTCGACACGGACGGTGTCACCGAACGCGTGCGGTTCATCCTGGAGCGCTGTCTGCCCGTCCGGCTCAAGGCGCCGTCACTGCATGCGCTCGAGGGGCGCGTGGCGATCGAGGAGCTGGAGCTCGCCTACGAGCTGTTGCGGGTGGAGCAGCCCGGGTGATCAAGGCAGAGTTCTGCGAAATCGATCGGGCGAGTCACCGGCCGAAGGCGCGTACCCGCGTAATCGTCCAGTTCAACCCTGAAACGCTCAAAGTGACGTACGCCAACCCCGTTCTGGATACCGCGACCGCACTCGTCGGCCCGGGCGTGACCAGGCTTGCTATGCAGCTCTGGTTCGACGTCACCGGCGAACTTTCGCCAGATTTGGCCAGCGTCGCGGACGTCCGCGAGCTGACCCGCCGAGTGGCGTACTTCATCACGCCGCAGCCGGACCGTCTCGATCGGTCCAAGCACGCGCCGCCGCTGGTCCGCTTCGTGTGGGGCACGTTCCAGTTCGACGGAGTCGTCGAGTGTCTCGAGGAGACGCTCGAGTTCTTCTCACCCGATGGCCGGCCGCTGCGCGCCAGTCTCAACCTGGCCCTGTCGTCGAACACCATCCAGTTTCAGTTCGCCTCGCCGCGTCGGGCCAGTCGAGCCTGAGCGGCCGTCGACCAGACACCGCGATGATTCATCGTCCAAACGCCCACGCCACCATCAGCGGGAACTCTCCCTGCCACAGCGCCTCGCCGTGCGACGCGACCCGTTTGCTCATCACGACATCCGCGCCTGCATCGCGCAGCGCGACCGCCCAGCGGGTCGCGTTGTCGAGGAAGAACGGCTCCAGCGTGCCGGCGACGAGGTACACGCGCGGAAGCGAACTCGGCATCGTGCCAGTCGGCTTGTAACCCGCGCCCGGCGAGCCCGAGAAGACCGCACCGTAGACGTCCGGATGCCGAAGCCCAAGGGCGAGCGCGAGCTCTCCACCCGCCGAGACACCGAACACCGCGGTGCGTTCGGCGGGCAGCGCGAGTCCGAACCGCGACCGCGCCCATCGGCCGACGTCCTCGACGAAAAACCTTTCATGTGCCGCGAAGCGTTCTGCGTCAAAGACCGGTGAGTACTCCTGAAGTCGCAGCGTCTCGTCCGCGAGCCCGTGTACACCGACGATCATCGTGGACGGCACGTCGGCCGCCTCGAGGAACCCGCCCCACTGCGAGATCCCCTGACCGTCACCGGCAAACACCACCACCTCGGGCGGATCCGGCGGGACGTACACCGTCACCTGCCGCCCATCGTCGTAGTCGAGCGTCTCGGTGACGAACTCTCCCGCTATCGGGTCGGCACGCGACGATTTCGGCAGTGCTTCGGGATTGCCCGCGCCGCCGGCTGTGTGGTCACCCACAGTGGCGGAATTGGCCGGAGATGGTGCTCGGCAACTGACCCATGGCTTTCACGGTTCGCTCCCCCAGTCGGACCGACGGATAACCTGACAAATGCGGCGCGATGCTAAGGGGCGTGTTGATCGGCGACAGTCTACGACCGGGCGCCGTACTGGAAGGGTTCCCGCTCACCCTTACGCGTATCGAGCGCGCCGCGGCTGGTCAGGGACAACAGCCGTCGTTGTGGACCATGATGTGGTTCGAGGTACCCGATGCCTACGCCGAGCAACTAGCTGACGCGCTGGCCGGGGTCCTGGAGAGTCAATCGGGCTGGTACTGCGACTTCCAACTCAGATTCGGAGGTGACCGTCGTCTTCGCAGGACGGATCTTCCGCTACCGCCGCGGCGATTCCGTCGCCCGAAGCACTGTCGTGGCGTACGCCCGTTCTGTCGGCGTTCCCGAGGCACAGCTGGATTGGTCAAAGTGATTCTGTAACGCCGCTCGTGGGGGTCTGCATCCCGTAAGCCTGGATAGCGCCCATGGCTGGCCTCGCTGGGGCAGGTGGGCCGCCGCGTCGACGTCATGTGCTAGGTATGGCGGAAGGCGCGCCAGCCGAGGACGGCGTACCAGAGCTGCAGCTCGAGCACCAGCAGCCGCTCGGTGAGGCCGGCTACGCCGGTGAGCGCGCCTTCGGGAGTGGGGGAGAAGGTGACAAAATAGGCGATCGCGAGGACCAGGGTGAGCGGTCCGGCGGCCAGCAGACAGGTGCTGATGCGAGTCCAGCCGCCCAGTCGACGCACCAACGCGCCGGTCAAGGGGAAGCCGATGATGCTGGTGAGCGCGAGGGCGAACCCGGCGGTGTGGCCGAGGAACGACTCCAGGGTAAAGACGCCGTCCAGGATGCTGCCGATACCGGGTAGCGCGAGGGCGATAAAGACGGTCCGGCGCGACCGGGGAAGCGGCGCCGCGATGCCAATGGCGGCCAGCAGCATCAGGACGCCATTCAGCACGAACGCGGCATTCATGTAGGGCGCGGTTACGCCGAGGCCCAGGCCACTGATGCTCTGACTGATCGGTGAGTAGGGCGCGATGTGGACGCCCCAGGCGGTATAGCCGGGGCTGAGCATGCCCAGCACCAGCCAGGCGACGGTGTAGCCAAGGGGCCCGAGCACGCCGCCGAGCGGGAGCCAGCGGAGGGGTACGGCGGGTGTCGAAATGCCTGGTGGCGAAGCGGCGATAGTGTTCACGGGCGACTCCTCTAACAGTGTTAGACTAACGCTGCGTGCGCCGACTTGTCAAACACTGTTAGACTGGAGCCGCGACACATGGCCGGCACGCGACGCGCCCTCACTGGCGAGGCGCTTGAGATCGACCACATCGTGCGTACCGCGCTCGAACTCCTCGACCAGGTCGGGCTCGACGGCCTCAGCATGCGCCATCTCGCCGACCGCCTCGGCATCCGCGCCGCGACCGTCTACTGGTACGTCCGCGACAAGCACGCGCTCCTCAGCTTGATCGCCGATGCCATCTGCGCCGAGATCCAACCCCCCGACCCAACCGCCCCATGGTCAGCCAGACTCGAGGCGCTGATGGGCGAGTATCGCCGCGTGCTGCTGCGCCACCGCGATGCGGCGCACGTGCTGGCCGCCACGCCGCCCGCTGGCGCGGCGCGCTTGCGCCTGGTGGACATCAGCCTCGGGGCGGTCCTCGATGCGGGCTTCAAGGCGTCCGACGCCACACGCGCTGGTCGTCTCCTGGTCGACTACACGACCGGTTTTGTCCAGGAGGAGTACATCGCCGCGGCACGGCCGAGCTCCCCGACAAACGCTGCTGATGCGCAGCGCCTGCCCACGATCGCGCATCTGGAGCCCGAGGCGTACCCGCACATCGCAGAGTTGCGGCCGTACCTGATCGATCGCGACGGCGACGCGCGTTTTGCCTTCGGCCTCCGCGTGATCCTGAACGGCTTGGAGCAGCACCCAGCGCGCCGGTATGGCAGCCTTCGCGCACATGCCAGAGACGAATAGCGCGTCAATAAGTGCGCCACATACCGCGTCAAGTGACACCGTGACTCATCGGATTCTGCCATTCGGAATGCGTGATAATTTTTGTTATCCTGCATTCGCCAGCATGCAGGCCACAGGGGGAGCGACTGCTTCCGACGCGGTCGAAGTCCTGATTTCATACTCGCACCGAGATGACAAGCTACGCGAAGCATTGGAAACGCACCTGAGCCTGCTCCGACGGCAGGGATTCATCAGCGTTTGGCAAGACCGACGAATCAGCGCTGGGGCAGAGTGGAAGGAGCAAATCAATGCCCATCTTGACTCCGCCCAGGTAATCCTACTGTTGGTCAGTCCAGACTTTCTCGCCTCCGACTACTGCTACGAGGTCGAGGTGAAGCGTGCCATCGAGCGGCACGATGTTGGAACAGCCCGAGTTATTCCCGTCATCCTTCGCTCCGTCGACTGGCATGACGCCCCGTTCGGCAAACTCCAAGCGCTGCCGAAGGATGGGAAACCGATTTTGAGGTGGTCTGACCGCGACGAGGCTTTCAGAACAGTCGTGGCCGGTATTCGAGGTGCTGTTCAAGAACTGCGCGCAGGCACATCTTTACCTGTCTCACCTGCCGTTGTCTCAGATGACGGGCTACCTGCACGTGACGATCTGCATTCCAAAGAGATCGACCAACTACGCGCGGGCATTAACGAGATAGAACTCCTGTGGATGAGCACGTGGAAAGAGCGCGACGTGACCGTCGACCCGGTCCACCGCCTCCGTTTGGAGAGGCAGCAGGAAGGCTTAGACCAGAAGCGAGAAGAACTATTAAAGCACTTGAAGCTGCTCGAAGATAAGCAGCTAGCCGCAAGACTCTGACAAATGCATGAATTGAGTTTGGCCAATGGCCCGCGCACGGCTATGGGTACTATCGCCTTGTCGCAGCAGGTCCCGACTGACAGCCGTCTCATCGATTGTGGCTGCATGGCCGCCCACCGCATACCCAGCGCGCCTACCGCGCCGACGTTGCCCGCTTCCTAACGTTCGTCGCCACGCCACTGGCCACCGTCACGCTCGGCGACGCCCAGGCCTTCTCCGACTCGCTGGCCGGCCTGGCGCCCAGCTCCAGGACGCGCACACTCGCCGCGGTCAAGTCGCTGCTCGCCTTCGGGCAGCGGACCGGCTACCTGCCGCTCAATGTCGGCGCCGCAGTCAAGCTGCAGCAGGGGAAAGACAAGCTCGCCGAGCGGATCCTGTCCGAGGCCGACGTGCACGCCATGCTGGCGCTCGAGCCCGGGCGGCGCAACCAGGTCCTGCTGCGGCTGCTCTACATCGCCGGCCTGCGCGTGTCGGAGATCGTCGACCTCAAATGGCGCGACCTGCAGCCGCGGACCGATGGCGGCCAGGTGACCGTGTTCGGTAAGGGGTCGAAGACCAGGGTCGTGCTGCTGCCCAACACGATCTGGCGCGAGCTGCTCCGCTTCCGGCAGCACGCCGAGGTGCGCGCGATGGTAGGGACGGTGGTGCCTACCTCGTGATCGGCGTGCGGGACCGGGCACTGCTGCTGGTCGGCTTCGCGGCGCGTTCCGCCGCAGCGAGCTGGTGTCGCTCGACGTCGCCGACGTCACCTTTGGTGGCGACGGCCTGATCGTCGTTCAGCTGCGTCGCTCGAAGAACCCACCAGGAAGGCGAGGGCCGCCAGGTCGGCCTGCCTTTCGGCTCGAACCCGCTGACCTGTCCGGTGCGCGACACCGAGAGGTCCGTCTCTATGAAACGGTACCGCCGTAACTAAAGACGTTTGTTAAACAGACTGCGCGTGGGGACTACCGGCGCGAGGGCAATGGTGAGACACTGGGCGCATGGCCCGACAAGTTGCGAGTCAGGCGGAACGGACAAGCTCGACACAGA
>Ga0070730_10003016_pt1 | contig 15231 bp, 14 predicted proteins | sample Coa_R1_3_FD_66447 | JGI IMG/M metagenome (GOLD analysis project Ga0070730, IMG submission 66447) | Surface soil microbial communities from Centralia Pennsylvania, which are recovering from an underground coalmine fire - Coalmine... | ecosystem: Environmental > Terrestrial > Soil > Unclassified ...
CAATGCGGTATCGGCTCCACTATAGCGCGCGCGGCGCGTCGAGAGATGTGCCGTTCGGCCTATCCACCCGGCGCCAAAGGTCATGACTTTGCGCCGGCCCTCCTACCGGCGCTACCCGGTGCGTCACCTATAGTGCTAGGATACTCGGCGCGTGGAAACAAATTAACGCCCGCTGCCCGGATGCGAGGGTCGGTGAAAATACCGAGGAGGGCCTGATCGTTCGGCCGGGGCGCCATTCCGTCTGGCGCCCGATGTGCGGGCCCGGCGTAGGTGCTATGCTGCGGGATGCCCCCGGTGGTCAGGGGCGCCGGCTGCGGCGCCCGCGTGGCCCACCCGGCGGTGAAAGGACGGAGCGACATGAAACTCGGCTTGCAGATCCCGTATTACACCTATCCCGGGGGTGCCCCCCACATCCGCGAGACGTTTGCCCGCATTGTGCGCGCCGCAGAAGCGGCGGGCTTCGACAGCCTCTGGGTCATGGACCATTACAGAACTGCGAGCGCGAAAGCCACGCCCCTTTAGGGGCCGTGGATGAAGCGCCGCCAGGGTGCGCCAGGTTGTGTTGGTTGTCAAAATAGCACATCCGTGCTATACTAGCGCGGCGAGTTAATGCTTCGGTCTATCCGGAAGGGCCGCGACGAATATGGGCTACCGCCGCGCACCAACCACGATCCAGGTGCAACTGGTTCAACTGCGGCTCACCCCCGCGCAGCTGGCCCACTGCCACGCGTTGCGGCAGGAAGCGGGCCGCTGCTGGACCGCCATGGTTCCAGGCGCACCTGGCCAGTCGCGACGGGACCTGGCTGAGCGAGCACGCCCTCCAAAAGCAGTTTAAGGGCCAGTTCGGCTTGCACAGCCAAACCGTGCAAGCTCTGGCCCAAAAGCTGAGCGCCAACGTCGCCACGGCGCGCGCACTCCGTCAAGCGAACCCCGCCGCCCAATACCCCTACCGCGCGAAGCGCTACCAGACCGTGCCCTGGAAACAGCAAGCCATTCACCTCCAGGCGGGCCAACTGGTGCTCGCCAACGGGAAGGGCCAGGCGCCCCTGGTGCTCGCCCTGCCCCAACGGTTCGCCAGCGCGGATATTGTCAAGTGCGAACTCACCTGGCGCGCCGATCATTACGAATTGTGCCTCACGATCGACACCGGCCGCGTCAACCCGCCCCTGGTGAACGACAGCAAGGCGGCGGGGGTCGACCTGGGCGAAGTCAACATCGCGGCGGCCGTCACCGACGCCGGGGTCGGGATCAGCATCAGCGGCCGCTATCTGCGCTCCGTCAATCGGTTGCGCCTCAAACGCCACACGGCGCTCAACCAGCGTATCCAACGCTGCACCGCAGGTTCGCGGCGGCACAAGCAACTGGTGAAAGCCAAGGCCCGCGCCTCGGCGGCGTTCTACCGGCAGAGCCGCGACGTGTTGCACAAGGCGGCCCGCCAGCTGGCGAACTTTGCCCGCGCCGAGGGAGTGGCGCACCTGGCCGTGGGCGACGTGCGGGATGTAGCCAACAGCGGCGACAAGGGGCGCCGCCACAACCAGCGCATGAGCCTGTGGGCGCATGGCCAGTTTGTTGGCTATGTCCAGGACAAGGCGCGCCAATACGGCATTGCGACGGAATATATCGGGGAAGAATATAGCACGCGCACCTGTAGCGCGTGCCGGCATTGCCACCCCACAGCACCACGGGGGCGGGTGTTCACCTGCGCCGGCTGCGGTGCGATCATTTCCCGCGACGGAAATGGGGCCGCCAATATCTGTAGTCGCTATCGCCATGGCGAGTATGGGCATGTGCAGGTCCAATCTATAACGTATCTTCGGGCCACCGAAGTAGTGTTGCGGACTACAGCCATGTTGCCGACTGGCGTCGGAAGCCACGGGCCTTTAGGCCCAGTGGTTTAGTCACTTTCAGCTATCCGGCTGGTGCCGTTCCCGCCCCTGAAGCAACGATTCGCCCTCGCAGGCGCTGCAGCAGCCGCATCCCCCCATCCTCATCGGCGGGACGGGCGAGGAGAAGACCTTCCGGCTGATCGCGCGGTACGGCGACGCCTGCAATATCTTCGCCGAGGACGGCACGGACTACGGGCGCCGGAAGTACGCGGCGTTACAGGCCCGCTGCGCCGAAGTGGGCCGGCCGTATAGCGCCATCGAAAAGACGACGCTGACCAGCGTCACAGTCACGCCGGATGGGACCACCCCGCCGGGGGCGCACCCGCGACGCGAGCCGGGGCTGGATCTCACCGCGCGGCAGGCCATCGCTTACTTCCAGGAACTGGCGTCGATCGGCACCGATCACGCCATCGTCAACACGCCGATCGCGCACCTGCCCGGCGCCCTCGATATCTGGGCCGCCGAGGTGATTCCCGCCGTGGCGCAGATCGTCCCCCTGGGCCGCTAGGGCGTGCCGCGGCGTCACCCGGCCGCGCTGAGGGGGGCGGTATAGGCGGGGTCCAGCAGCGCCGTGGTGGTCTGGACCAGGGTCGGGCGGGCCGGGGCCGGGTTGCGCCCGACCCGCTCCATGCCCAGCAGCACCGCGCCGACCGCCGGCGGCGCGGTCAGGCGCTGCAGATGGGCGCCGGGCGCGACCGCCTGGATGGCCCGGCGGACCGCCTCGACGAAGGGTGCCCCGCCGTTGAAGAGACTGCCGACCAGGACCACATCGAAGGTCAGGCGCTCGAACTCCAGCTGGCGGATCACCCCGACGGCCAGGTCGCCCAGCTCGTGCCCGGCCCAGGCGATCACGTCCTGGGCCACCGGGTCGCCGGCCTGCGCCACCTGGAAGACCAGGGGGGCGGCATCGGGGCCCAGGCGATAGCGGCCCAGCGCCAGGCCCTCCAGCAGATCGTCCACGTCGCGCGCCCCCAGGTGGGCCACCAGCGCCGCGCTCAGCGCGGTGGCCGGGCCGCGGCGGCTCCAGGCCGCCGCGACCGTGTGCAGCGCTTTCATGGCCACCTCGGCCGCGCCGCCATACTCGCCGAAGCGGCTGCCGTCGCCGGTGATCCGCCCCTCGCGGCCCTGCCGGTCGCGGCCCCGGCAGTTGTTGCTCGTCCCGGCGACCAGGGCCACGCCCCAGCCGGCCTCCGTGCCGGCCAGCAGGCCGAGCACCGCGTCGTTGGCGATCGCCACGGGCGCGCGCAGCTCCAGGGCCTGCTGGATCGTCGTGAGCATGCGCGGGCGTTGCGAGGGCCAGTCGTAGCCGGCGATGCCGAACCCGGCGCCGGCGATCTGGTCCATGGCCAGGCCGGCGCGGGCCAGCGCCTGCGTGGTGGCCGCGCTGAGGGCCGCCACCATGCCGGGATAGCCGACCCCCTGGTAATTGCCGGGGCCGGTGCGGGCGAAGCCGAGGGCGCGGCCCGTCTCGTCGGCGACGATGGCATGGGTTTTGGTCGCGCCGATGTCGATGCCGAGAAAGTAGGAAGTCATAGATCGGGGCCTACCCTTTGAGTCCGCCGGCCGACACGCCGGAGACGATGTAGCGGTAGAAGGCCAGCGAGAGGATGATCGGCGGCAGGCTGGCGATGAAGCCGCCCGTGACGAGCAGGCCCCAGTTCACGCTGTGGCGGCCGATAAACTCCGCCAGCGCCACCGGCAGGGTTTTGGAGGCATAGGTCGAAGTAAAGATCAGGGCGAAGAAGAACTCGTCCCAGGCGTTGAGCAGGGTAAAGATCGCCGTGGCGCCCAGGCCGGGCAAGGCCAGCGGCAGCGCCACGCGCAGGAAGGCCTGGAAGCGGGACGCACCGTCGATGCGCGCCGCCTCCTCCAGCTCGCGGGGCACGCTCTGGAAGTAGCCGGCCATGATCCAGACCACGAAGGGCATACTGAAGGTCGAGTAGGCCAGGATCAGGCCCATCAGGCTGTCGAGCAGGCCCGCCGTCTTGAACATGCGGAACAGGGGGATGATGATCGAGACGGCGGGCAAGAGCTGGCTGCCCAGGACGACCAGCAGCAGGGTGCGCTTGTGCGGGATATTGAAGCGGGCGAAGGCATAGGCCGCGAGGGTGCCAAAGATCATCGAGATGGCCGTCGTGCCGAGGCAGACGAGCACGCTGTTGCGCAGGGCCAGGATAAAGGTCGACTCGCCGCTGTTCTGGCCGAACGCCGCCGGCTTGAAGATATCGGTGTAGTTACGGAACGTGATGTCGGACGGGATGATCTGGGTCGGCAGCGTCAGGAGGCTGGCCTCGGTCTGGATGGTGCTGAGGAACAGCCAGATGATCGGCAGCAGGGTGTAAACCAGGTAGAGCAGCAGGAGCGTCCAGCGCATCGTGGGGCTCAGTAGATTACCTCGACGCATCTTAGACCTCGACCTCCGAGCGCAGCAGGCGCGTATAGAGCACGATCAGCACGAGCATGAACGCGGTAATGAGCCAGGAGATCGCCGCGCCATAGCCGAAAAACAGGTAATGGAACGCCTGGTCGTAGTCGTAGAACGAGATCACCTTGGTGCTGTCGGCCGGGCCGCCGTTGCCGGTGAGGACGTAGATAATGTCGAAGACCCGGAAGGCGCCGATGGTGCGCAGCGCGACGGCCACCAGGATGACCGGGCGTAACAGCGGCAATGTGATCCCGGTGAACTTCTGCCAGCGGGTCGCGCCGTCGACGTCGGCCGCCTCGTAGAGATCGGCCGAGATCGGCTGGAGGCCGGCCAGCAGCAGCAGGGTCATGTTCGGCACCGTCTTCCAGACGTCGGCCAGGATAATCATATTCATGGTCCAGAAGGTGTCGCTCAGCCAGGATTTAGGCGCCTGCAAAACCCCCAGATTCACCAGGGTGGCATTGAAGATGCCATAGGTCGGGTTGAGGATCCAGGCCCAGAGGACGCCATTGCTGACGGTCAAGAGCGCCCAGGGCAGGATCATCGCCAGCCGCGCCCCCAGGTTGCCACGGAAGCGCTCGTTGAGCAGCACGGCGAAGAGCAGGCCCAGGCCGAGCTCGATCGCCACCGAGATCACGGTAAAGTAGAGCGTGCGCTGGATGGCATACCAGAAGGCGGGCTGGCCAAAGGCGTGGATATAGTTGCCCAGGTAGATAAACGGCTGGCCTTGCTCCGGGCTCGCCAGGTTGGCGCGATGCAAACTCAGCCAGAGCGAGTCGATCAGCGGGTAGCCGACGACCAGGAGCAGCATCAGGACCATCGGGGCGAGCAGGATCAGGCCGAGGGCGCGCTCCGATAGCTCCCCATTACGCTCCCGGCGCCGGACAGGTTTGGTATATGGAAGGACGGCTGGGCGGGCCATGGGCGAACTTCTCCCGGCGATGAGCGAGCACAGACACGATGTATCCTGGTGCCGCGCGAACGTCAGCGGTTAAGGGGCGTTGCTGGCATTGTTGACCTCGGCCGCGGCGGCGTCCATTGCGTCCTTCGGGCTGACCTTGCCGAGCAGCGCCTCGTGCAGGTGTTTCTGGATGATATCCGACTTCTGCGCATACCCGGGCACCTGCGGCCGTATCGCCAGGTACTTGAACTGCTCGCCATAGACCGAGAAGTCCTGAACCTGCTTCTGCAGATCCGGGTCGCTATACAGCGAGGATAGGATCGGATAATCGCCGGCGATGATCGCCGATTTCTTTTGCCAGGCCGGGCTGGCCATGTACTGGAGCAGCTTCCAGGCCGCCTCTTTGTGCTTGGCCTGCTTGAGGATAGCCCAGCCCTCGGAGCCGTTGACGCTGGAGCTGCGCACGTCTTTGCTGCCGGGCAACAGGGCGACCCGCACGTTGGGCGCGGCCTTGGACTGGGTCGGGTCGTTGTCGGCGGGCAAGTCCCCCTCCCAGTTATAGGTCAGGGCGTACGTCCCGGTTTGAAACGCCTTCTGCACATCGGCCTCGGTGTATTCCAGCGACGCCGGGTCGGCGGCCTTGTATTTGTAGAGCATGTCGACCATCCATTGCAGAGCCTCGGTGCCGCCATGGGTATTGAAGACCGCCTTGCCGTTCTCGTCGAGGATCTGGGCGTCTTTGTTCGTGAACATGATCGCGACCCAGTCGCAGACCAGGCCCTCCGCCTGTTTCCAGCCCCAGACCGAGCCCCACTGGTGGCCCGGCTTGGTCGTCGCCTGCGCCTGCTGGGTGAACTCGTCCAGGGTCGTGGGCGGGCTGCTGAAGCCGGCGTCCTTGAGCAGCTTGGCGTTATAGAAGAGGTGCTTGGCGCTATTGTACCAGGGCATGCCATAGATCTTGCCCTGGTAGGTCACGGCGCCGAGCGCGGAGGCCGGGATGTCTTTCTTGAGCGGATCGTCGATCTGCGTGCTCAGGTCGTCGATCCAGCCAGCCGACGCGAACTGGGCGGTCCAGATGGTATCCATCTCGACCACGTCGACATCGCCGCCGCCCTGGACACTGGTGTTGATCTTGTCCAGCAACTCGTTGTACTGCACCTGGACCTGGTTGACCTTGATCCCGGTCGCCTTCGTGAAGTCGGCGATCAGGGGCTGGCGCAGGTTGCTCGTATCGGTCCAGAGCATGTTGACGACCTGGTCGCCGGCGACGGGGGCGCTGGTCGCCTCCGTGGTGGCCGTTGCGGCGCTGGCCACGGTCGGGGCGCTGGTGGCCGCGGTGGTGGCCGTCGCGGCCCCGCTGGTCGCGGTGGTGGCCGTCGGGGCAGCGGCCGCGGCGGTGGCCGTCGGGGCCGCCGTCGCCGGCACGGTGGTCGGCGTGGCCGCCGTGCCGCCGCAGGCCACCAGGATGCACCCCAGCAGGGCCACGCGGCCGGCCCGGCTCACGGTGCGTAAAATACTGCGCCGGCGGATCTTCCCTCGTTCGTTGTCCTGAAACATCGCGTCGATTCCTTTCTGCTCAATAGCGGCTATCCCAGAATGGGCGGATCACTGTTCAGGGAGCGGCGCCCTGAAACGCCGAATCAGGCAAAAAACCGGGGCAGGTAGGCGCGGTGCGTCTCCAGCAGATCGTCGAGTACGCCCTGGATCGCGTCGGCCGGCGGGCCAAGGGGGTGGGCGAGCAGGGCCTGGTAGGCCGCGCGGCGATCGCCTTGCACCGCCGCTTCCACGGTCAGCAGCTCATAGGCTTTGATCTGGGCGAGCAGCCCAAAACAGGTCGGGGGTAGCGGCGCCGCGGGAAGCGGGTGGATCCCGGCCGCGTCGACCCGGCAGGGCAGCTCCAGCACCCACTCGGCCGGCCAGCCGGGGACGGCGCCGGCGTGGCGGACGTTGACGACGTGGGTTTCCCCCAGGTTGTTGTAGTGGGCGTGGAGTAGCTGGGTCGCCACCGTCGAGTAATAGGCGCCGCCCCGCTGCATGAGCCCCGGGGGCGGCGCGGTCCGGTCGAGCTCCGCGTACTGCCGGAGCAGCTCGGCCTCGATCTCCATGACCACTTCGGCGCGGGAGGGCGGCCAGGCGTCCTGCGCGGCCAGCATCCGCGTGGTCTGGTAGAAGTAGTGCAGGTAAGGGCCGGGGATCATGCCCAGCGCGGCGATCGTGCCGGCGTCCCACTCGGGCTTGTCCGTGGCCGACAGGCCGGCGCTGTACAGGTCGAGCAGCTCGGGCCAGACATCGGCCCCGTCCACCGTGAAGCCGTGGTGCCAGGAGAGATGGTTGAGCCCCAGGGTGTGCAGCGCGGCGCGCTCCGGGGCGATCGGCTCCCCCCGGTGGCGCCCGAGGGTCGCCAGCAGCGCCATCTTGGCCGTGATCGGGATATTGCAGACCCCCACTGCGGGCACCGCGGGCGCGTGGCGGGCGAGTGCCTCGGTGACCAGGCCGGCCGGGTTGGTGAAGTTGACCAACAGGGCGCCGGGGGCCAGCACGCGCATGGTCTGGGCGATGCCCAGGATCACCGGGATGGTCCGTAAGGCCTTGGCCATGCCGCCAACGCCGGTGGTTTCTTGCCCGATCAGCCCGTGCCGCCGCCCAAGGTACTCGTCGGCGCGCCGCGCGGCCATCTGGCCGACCCGCAGCTGGGTGAGGACATAGGATGCGCCGCGGATCGCCTCGCGCTGATCACCGGTCAGCACCACCCGGAAGGGCGCCCCGTGCGCCGCCACCATGCGCTGCGCGAAGCCGCCCACGACGGCCAGCCGCGCGGCGTCGATATCCATGAGCCAAAGCTCGCGGAGCGGCAAGGTCTTGACCCGGGCCAGCAAGCCGCTGATGAGCTCGGGGGTATAGGTCGAGCCGCCGCCGATCACCGCCAATTTCATAGGGTTCGTGCTCCTTCTATGGACAGCCGCACGACTGGCGGATCACCAGCTCGGTCGGCAATAAGACTCGGGGCTCGGCGTGGCCCGTCGTGATCAAGCGCACCAACTGGCGCACCGCTTCCTGGCCCACCCGCTCGGTGGGCGCATGCACGGTGGTCAGCGGGGGGGTCAGGTAGCGCGACATCAGCGTGTCGTCAAAGCCGGCCAGCGCCACATCCTGCGGCACCCGCTTGCCAGCCTGCCAGAGGGCGATCAGGGCGCCGCCGGCGGAATCGTCGTCGCCAGCAAAAATCGCGTCGAGCTCCCGACCCGTGGCCAGCCAGTGCGCGACCGCGGCCCGGGCCGTCTGCTCCTGAAACTCGCCGTCGGCGACCAGGTCGGGGTCGAAGGGGATGCTGTGGGCCGCGAGCGATTCGCGGTAGCCTTGCTCGCGCCAATAGGCATCTTCGTTGCCGGCCGGGCCACGGAGAAAGGCGATCCGGCGCCGGCCGTGGGCGTCGATCAGGTGGTCGACCACCTGGCGGGCGCCGGCGCGGTTCTCGACGACGACATAGGGGATCGGCAGCCCGGCGGCCGGCGACCGGTAGAGCAGCACGACGGGGAAGCCCTGGCGGTGCAGGCGGCCCAGCTCGGCCGCGTCCACGTTATCGGTGAAGATCAGGAGCCCATCGGTGTTATGGGCGCCCAGCGGCCGGCGCAGGGCGCGGCGGGCGTCGGCCGGGTGCTGGGTGGCGATCAGCAGGTCATACCCAGACTCCCGGGCGGCCGATTCGATACCCCGCAGCATGGGCGAGAAAAAGCCGGCGCCGATCTCCGGCAGCAGCAGGCCCAGCGTGGTCGTCTTGCCCAGCGCGAGATTGCGGGCCGCTGTCTGCGGCACATAGCCGAGCTCGGCCACCGCAGCGCGCACGCGCTCGGCCACCGCGTCGCTCACCGGCACCGTCTGGTGCAGGACCCGGCTGACCGTGGCGATGGAAACCCCCGCGCGCCGGGCGACCTCCACGGCGGTGACGGCGGATTTGGGTCGGGTTTTCGAAGCGGGCATCGCGACCTCAAGGGCTTGTTCTGAATGCGCATTCTGAATACGCATTCAGTATAACAGAAGCAAGATCGGCTGTCAATAGGGGGGCCCGGCTGAATGCGGGCGGGGAGCCGGTTTTGCGCAAAACGCCGGTAGCGTGGATAATGTGTGTGTGTATCGGTAACAGCGTAGACCCACCGATCATGGAGTCCAACTCATTGATTGGTAGTGTAAATAACTAGCGAAAGCATTAAGAAAACCGTCATTCTGAGCGCAGCGAAGAATCCGCTGCCAAGTATAATCTGGACCCGGGGACGGACGTGCCCGCCCGTCCATCCCCGTATCCTGGCCGTGCTGCCCTGGCGCGCCCACTCACGGTGCGCTGGGGTGGTGGAGGATACGCGCCCCAGCGGATTCTTCGCTGCGCTCAGAATGACAGATCTTAGTTTATCCGCTAATATAATACACTATCTTGACTGGCCAAAAGGGGCCAAGCGGGGGCTATTATCTGATCGGCTGGCCTGACTATTCATCCTAACCTGGGGAGGGGAAACATGATGGCTGAGGCGTTGCCGCGCGTGGAGCATGACCTGCTGGGCGACCGCCCGGTGCCCGCGGCGGCCTATTATGGGGTGCATACCTTGCGCGCCGTGGAGAACTTTCCTATCACGGAGACCCCGATCGCGATCTACCCTGACCTGATCCAGGCGCTGGCCAGTGTCAAGCAGGCGGCCGCCCTGGCCAACCGCGATCTCGGCCTGCTGGCCCCGGCCAAGGCCGCCGCCATTGTCCGGGCCTGTGAAGAGATCCGCGCCGGCCAATTGCTCGATCAGTTCGTCGTGGATGTCATCCAGGGCGGGGCGGGGACGTCGACGAACATGAACGCCAACGAGGTCATCGCCAACCGCGCCCTGGAGCACCTGGGCTATGGGCGGGGCGACTACGCGCAGCTCCACCCGCTGGAACATGTCAACATGAGCCAGAGTACTAACGACGTCTATCCCACGGCGGTGAAAGTGGCCCTGCATGTGACCATCTTCCACCTGGTCGCGGCGATGGCCGAGTTGCGCCAGGCCTTCGCGGCTAAGGCGGATGAGTTTGCGTCCGTGCTGAAAATGGGCCGCACCCAGCTCCAGGACGCCGTGCCCATGACGCTGGGCCAGGAATTCAGCACCTATGCGATCATGATCGGGGAAGATGAGGAGCGCTTGCAGGAGGCGGCCCAGCTGATCCGGGAGATCAACCTGGGGGCAACGGCCATTGGCACGGGTATCAACGCGCACCCCGAGTACGCGGCCCGGGTCTGCCGCCACCTGGCTGCGCTTACCGGCATCCCGCTGGTCACCGCGCCGAATCTGGTGGAGGCGACGCAGGATGCGGGCGCCTTCGTGCAGCTCTCCGGCGTGTTGAAGCGGGTCGCCGTCAAGCTATCCAAGATCTGCAACGATCTGCGCCTCTTGTCCTCGGGCCCCCGCGCCGGGCTGGGTGAGATCAACCTGCCTGCGATGCAGGCCGGCTCCAGCATCATGCCAGGAAAAGTCAACCCGGTGATCCCCGAGGTGGTCAACCAGATCGCCTTTGAAGTGATCGGCAACGACGTGACGGTGAGCTTTGCGGCCGAGGCGGGGCAGCTACAGCTCAACGCCTTTGAGCCGATCATCGCCCATAGCCTATTCAAGAGCCTCACCCATCTGCGCGCCGGCTGCCTGACGCTGGCGGAGCGCTGTGTGCGGGGCATTACGGCCAACCACGCGCACTTGCACCAGATGGTCGAGCACTCCATCGGCATCGTAACGGCGCTCAGTCCCTATATCGGCTACGCCAACGCCCAGGCGATCGCCCAGGACGCGCTGGCGACCGGCCAGAGTGTGTACGCGCTGACCCTGGCCCGCGGGCTGTTGACCCAGGCGCAACTGGACGACATCCTGCGGCCCGAGGTGTTGACCCGGCCCAACGCCACCTTGCCGGCCCGGGAGTAACGAGCGTGAGCGCTATGATTCAGCCCCTGGCCGGTATCCGGGTGTGCAGCCTGGCGATCAACTTGCCGGGACCCCTGGCCGCCGCCCGGCTGGTGGCATTGGGCGCCACCATGGTCAAGATCGAGCCGCCCGGCGGCGATCCACTGGCCGCGGCCAGCCCGGCCTGGTATGCGGAGTTGCACAGCAGGATCGACGTACGGACCCTGGACTTGAAGGCCCCCGCCGCGCGCGAGCAACTGTATGCCGTGCTGGCGGCGGCCGACCTGTTGATCACCGCCAGCCGCCCGGCGGCGCTGGCCCGCCTGGGGCTGGCCTGGCCGGCGCTGCAGGCCCGCTACCCGGCCCTGAGCCAGGTCGCCATCGTCGGGCACGCGGGATCACAGGCCGATCAGCCGGGGCACGACCTGACCTACCAGGCCGCCGCGGACCTGCTGGACCCGCCGCACCTGCCGAGGGCCCTGCTGGCCGACTCCGCGGGGGCTGAGCGCGCGGTGAGCACGGCGCTGGCGCTGCTGCTGGCGCGGGGCCGGTCGGGGGCGGGCGGCTACGCCGAGGTGGCCCTGGCCGCCGTGGCCTGGGACTTCGCGGCCCCGCTGCGTCACGGCCTGACGCGGCCCGGTGGCCTGTTGGGTGGGGGCCTGCCCAGCTACGGCCTCTACCGGGCCGCCGACGGCTGGCTGGCCCTGGCCGCCCTGGAGCAGGCTTTCCAGCAGCAACTCAGCCGGACCCTGGACTTACCCGCGCTTACCCAAGAGGCCCTGGCGGCGGTGTTTCGGACCCGCCCCGCCGCCGAGTGGGCGGCCTGGGCCGCTGATCACGGCCTGCCTCTTGTCGTGTTGCCGGGGATGCCGCCCGAAGCGTGAATGATTCATCCACGAAGGACACGAAGAACACGAAGATCCACGAAGGAATGGGAAGGAAAGGATATGTTTGTGACCATGCGCTGGCAGGAGCGCGACCTGGTCGTGTCGCTGGACCAGCTAGAGGGGATCGCCGTGGACGCGGACACGCAGGAAGGGATCTTCGACTGGCATTGCTGGGTGGAACAGGGCTACGAGTTCTAGCACTAAATTTGCACTTTTGGGTATCGCCAGGTTGAAGCGGCGTAGCGGCACGGCGTGCCGTGCCTGGTGGGGTGTGGGTGTGCTCCGCAACGGGCACGGCACGCCGTGCCCCTACCCCCTCGGCCAATGTAGTATTCTAGGCTGTCTAACGGAGGCTATGAGTATGGCAGATCCCTCCCCGCCTAGCTTCTGGCAGCGGTTCCGGCCCCGGCGCCCGCTGCCCCCGCCGCCCCCGCCGGTGCCACAGGCCGCCTTCGCCGCGTGGCCAGCGGCGGCCTTACCCTTCGACCTCACCTACTCCCCGGACGGGCGCTGGTTGGCCGTGGCCAGCGATATCGGCGTCGATCTCTACGACGTCACGACCCACCAGAACGTGCTGCACCGCGCCGTCGCTAGCGGGGTAGACCATCTGGTCTTCCTCGCCGACGGGCAGACCCTGGCGCTGGCGATCGATGATGGGACTAACCAACTCTGGCAAGTGCCCGAGGGGCGCCTGCTGCGTGAGTTACCTCGCAGTGCCGGCCTGGCCTTCAGCCGTGATGCGCAGGTCATGGCCCTGGGCTTCGGCGACGGGCGCATCCAGATCTGGGCGGGAGCGGATGGGCCGTTGCTGCACACCTTGCAGGCTCCCAAACGGCAGGACGCCTGGAGAGTACATCTCACGGCGGACGGGCAGTTTCTGGTGTCGGTGAGTGACTACCGCACCCTGTTGCTCTGGCGCGTCGCGGACGGGCAGCGGATCGCCACCCTCCAGGACCCCCATCAGCAGTTTGCGGAGCGCTTAGGTGGGGTGGCCTTTGCGCCCGACGGGCAAAGCGTGCTGGCGGCTACGGGAGAGCAGGTCCGCCGCTGGCGAGTGCCCGACGGGGCGCAATTGGCGAGCCTGCGGGCCCCAAGTTGGATGATCTGCGTGGCCGTGGCCCCCGATAGCCAGCGGGTCGCCACGGGGTTGAATGATGGGATGGTGGTCCTCTGGGACGTAGCGGATCAGCGGCCGGTGGCCCGTTTTGCGGGGCACACGGACTGGGTACAGGCGGTCGCGTTTGCGGCGGACGGCCGGACCCTCGCCTCGACCAGCCGGGATAGCACCGTGCGCCTGTGGGAGATTCCTGAGAGAAGCACCGAGATCTAATATTTTGCGGCTCGACTCAGGCAGCACTACCTTTGCCGAGGGGGTAGCGGCACGGCGTGCCGTGCCCAGTGCGGAGTACACCCACATCCGCACGCACTTAAGACCGGGCTCGTCCCCTGGCGCGCTAGTCGAGGTAGGGGCGGGTCTCAGACCCGCCTGTTGACGAGCCGCCAGCCCCCCAGCGGCCCCGGCCCCGACCCGCACGCGGCCCCCCAAGCGGGTCTGAGACCCGCTCCTACCCCGGCCGAGTCGGCCCGCGGCGGCTTACGTTCGCGCGGATGGAGCACACCCACACCCCACCAGGCACGGCACGCCGTGCCGCTACGCCGCTTCCACCTAGCGATACCCAAAAGTGCAAATGATGTGAGGCATGCATTGCGGCGGAACTGATAAGATCTCGGTGCTCTTATCAGTAGAGCCCTTATCCAAGCCCTGCCTGGCGTGGGGGGCTTCACGGCTAGGGCGCGCTCGGCCCGCCCAGCCAGGGCTCCTGATAGGGGTAGGTCTGCGGGTCAGGGAAGACAATCGGCGTTGGGTTCGCCTGGGCGCGCGGCCAGACCCGCACCTCCCCGTGGCTGAGGCCCAGGCCCCCCGACGCCAGCCAGGCGCCGTCGGGGCTGAACGCCACGCTTTGTGCTCCCTGATGCGGCCAGATCACGGGCGCGGCCGTCAGCTTGCGCATATCCCAGAGCCGCAACAGATCATCGCTGCAGGCGGCGACCAGGGTCTGCCCGTCCGGGCTGAAGGCCAGGGCGGGGATATCTGGCGGAAATCGGCTGTATGCCGACGGGGGGAGACGCAGCATGGTGGGGCGGGCCTGCAGGGCGGTGAGATCCCAGAGCCGCACGACCCCATCCGGGCTGGCGGCGGCCAAATGCCGGCCATCGGGGCTGTAGACCAGCGACGTCACCGGCAACGTTAGCCCGGGGGCGCTCACCACGGTTGGGCTGGCCTGCGGATCGCGTGGGTCCCAGAACTGCAGCTGTCCCTGCTCGGCGCCGGCCAGGGTCCGGCTGTCCGGGCTAAAGGCCACGGCCTGGGCGGACCCCGAGAGATCGAGCGCCGGGGCGGTTGCGCCGGCGCCGGCCCGCCAGAGGTGGACCCCCCTCCAGGAGCCGGCCGCCAGCCACTGCCCGTCTGGACTAAAGGCGACCCCGTTGAAGCGCTCGCCCTTGGCGTTCGTCCGTATGACCGGCATTGTGCCGGGGGCCCTGACGGTCCAGAGGCGCAACGTGCGATCCTCACTGACCGAGGCGAGTGTCCGCCCGTCGGGACTGAAGGCCAGGCCATCGACCGTGCCTGTATGCCCCTGCAGCACCACGGGCGCGGCGTGAGGATCGCGGACATCCCAGAGCCGGATCATGTGGTCCAGGACCAGGCCGCCATACCCGGCAGCGACCGTGTTGCCATCGGGGGCGAAGGCGACGGCGTAGACCGACCCAACCTCGCCGGGGCGCGGGGTTGCCGGCACCAGGTGGCTGAACACCGAGCCCACAGCCTGGCTCAGCTGCCAGCTGATTAGGCCGACCACACCCGCGCCGCACGCGCAGAGCAAGGCCAGGGACGCACCCACCACGATCAGGACGGTACGCACGGATGTCCCGCCGCTTGTTGGCGGGGCCGGCGGCGGGAGCGGCGCGGGCCCCAGCCCGAACACCGGCGGGGGTGGCATCGCCGTGGGTGCGGGCGGCGCAGGCCACCCGGCTCCCGGCGGCTGGGGATCGCGGGCATCTGCCGGCTGTGTGTCGTCCATCGTGCGAGTCCTCCCGTTAAAGCCAATACCGCTGCTGGCGCATCTGCTCGTGGTCGCGCTCTACCCAGGTCATTATACTCGGGCAGGCATAAGTAGCGTATAAGTGGCTCCCGCCGGGGCATAAGCAAATCATAAAA
>Ga0070730_10003019_pt1 | contig 15225 bp, 12 predicted proteins | sample Coa_R1_3_FD_66447 | JGI IMG/M metagenome (GOLD analysis project Ga0070730, IMG submission 66447) | Surface soil microbial communities from Centralia Pennsylvania, which are recovering from an underground coalmine fire - Coalmine... | ecosystem: Environmental > Terrestrial > Soil > Unclassified ...
GACGCGGTGGGGGACGCCGAGCGCGGCGGCGATTTCGCCCGCGGCCTCAGCCTCGGCGGCGGCTTCGGCGCGCAGGCGATGATCGACGGTCATCGCTAGAATCGGGGCCGTGACCGGCCCGGGGGCGGCGGCGAGCAGCAGCAGCGCGAGGCTGTCGGGTCCGCCCGACAAGGCGACGCCGAGCCGCGCGCCGGGCTCCAGCCCGGCGGCGGCGGTCAGCGCGTCGCGGTCCGCGATGAAGCGCGCGACAAGGGCGGCGTCAGGCTCCGCACTTGGCATCGGCGCGGCCCTGCGCGACCTTGGCCTTCAGCGTCGCGTTGGCGGTCGCGCCATAGACGTCCTGGAACTCGGCATAGGCCTGGCAGGCGTCGCTGTTCTTCTTCAGCTTGGTCAGCGTCACGCCCAGATAATAGAGGCTGTCGGGCGCGCGTTCGCCGCGCGGGAACTGCTTGTAGCTGGCGTAGAAGGCCTTTGCCGCCTCGCTCAGCTGGCCGTCGTCGAGATAGGCGCGGCCGATCAGGTTCTGCGCATAGCTCGCGCGCTTGTGCTTGGGATACTTGCTGACGACCTTCTGGAGCTCGGCCTCGGCATCGCCATAGCGCTTCTGCGTCCACAGCATGTAGCCCAACATATAGCCGTCCTCGGCGGGATCGCCGGTCTTGGCGATGCTGGGCGCCTCCTCGGCCGGGGCCGGGCGGCTGGCGCTGCTGTCGGCCGGCGGGCGGGTGGGCGCCGTTGTGGGCGCCGGCTTGCCGGCGATCGGGTTGCGACCGCCGGGGCCAAAGGGCGGGGTGGCGGCTGTGGCGCCGGCGGCCGGCGCACCCTGCGGGGCGGGCGCCGCGCCATGGCCCTCGAGCGCGTTCAACCGGAATTCGGTGTCGCCCTGGAGCTTGGTATATTGCTGCTCGAGCTGGCTCAGCCGGTGGCCATTTTCTTCGGCCTGGTTGGTGAGCTGCTGGACCTGCTGCTCGAGCGCCGAGACGCGCTGGCTGAGATCGGTCACAACAGAGCCCGAGGGAGAACCCGCCTCTGCGGGGGCGGCGGCCGGAGGCGCGATCTGCGGCTCGAAATATTGGGGATTGCCGCCGGGGAAGACCTTCCGCTGGACAGCGTGCATCTCCTTTTCGAGCCGGTCGACGCGACCGGGCATCGAATTGTCGGAGGCTTGGGCGAGGGCAGGCGCGGCAGTGCCGGCCAGAAGAAGGGCGATGATCGCCAGGCGCATGGGCATGATTCCGTTCAGTGTCCGGGCCCTTCTATCGTCAAACGCGGCTGTCGCCACGATGAAGCATCAGGGATTCGTCGACGGGGTGTCGGGGCGAAAGGCAGGGGGCACGGCGGCGCTGTTGCCGGCCCCTGCCGGGGTGGTGGCCATCGCACCGCCCTGGGTCAGCGCGGCGGCCTTGAGGCTGACGTTGGAGATGACGTGCGCCGGGGCCCCGAGCGGCGCGACCGCCTGTCCGCCGACAGTGACCTGAAGCCCTTCGGGCTTGCCGGTGCGGATCACCGGGTCGGTCGCGGTGGCAGGCACGTCGTAGGTCTTGCCTTGATCGAGCACGCCCATGAACAGCGTCGGGCCATTGCGCTCGGAAATCTTGACCCAGGTCGGCTGGACGGCGGTGAGTCGCACCGGGCCACCCGCGGGGGCCGGCGCAGGGGCCGGCGCTTCCGTCTTCGGCGGCATCGCGACGGGCACCGATGGCGTGGCGGTGGCGACCGGCGCGGCGGCCGTGGGCTCGCCGCTGGCGGCGAGCTTGGCGCGCGCGTCCGGGCCCTCGCCGGTCAGCATGCCGCTGCGCATGATGCCATAGCCCAGCACCAGCAGGATCGCGATCGCCGCGGCGACGATGGCGAGCAGCCGCGGCGGCAGGCGCACCGGGTCGGCGGGCTCATAGGGTTCGTAGACGATGCGCGGCGAGATCGTCGTCGCCTCGGCCAGCTCGACGCGGAATTCCTGGCTCAGCGCCACCGGATCGAGATCGACCGCGCGCGCATAGGCTTTCACGAAGCCCGCGCTGTAGGGGGCGGCCGGCAATCCCTCCAGCCGGCCGTCCTCGATCTGCACCAGATGGCGCACCGGCACGCGGGTCTGCCGGCCGATCTCGTCGAGCGACTGACCTCGCGCCTCGCGTGCTGCCCGCAGCCGCGCGCCCACCGTCGCCGGGCCACCAGCCGCCCGTTCGCTCGTCTCTTCCATTCCATCTCCCCGCCGGGGCCCGGCCCCTACGCCACGCCGCGTCACTGCCGCTTTTTCGCAACAGCTTCGCGACAAAGTCAAATGCCCGCTTGAGCTGTTTTTCGATCGTGCGGCCGGGCGAGTGAACGGCACCCATGTCCGCACCCGCCGATGCCCACAAAGGTCAGAGGATGGCGACGTCCTGCTGGCGCGCCCATTCTTCCATCCGTCCCCTGAGATCGCGCGGCGCCTCGGCCAGCCAGGCGGGCATCTGGGCGCGCAACTCGCCGAGATCGAGCGTGCGGATCATCGCCTTGACCGGCCCCACCGCCGCCGGGGTGATCGACAGCCGGTCAATGCCGAGGCCGAGGATCGCCATCGCCTCCAGCGGCCTGCCGCCCATCTCGCCACACACGCCGACCGGCACGCCGGCCTCGCGGCAGGCGACCGCGACGCGCGAAAGGAAGCGCAGGATCGCGGGCGACAGCCAGTCATAGCGCTCGGCCAGCCGCGGGTTGCCGCGATCGGCCGCGAACAGGAACTGAGTGAGGTCGTTGGTGCCGATCGACAGGAAGTGGAGTCGGGGCAGGATCTGGTCGAGCATCTCGGCCAGCGCCGGCACCTCCAGCATCGCGCCATAGCGCACCGCCGAGGGTCCCATCCGCCCGCGATGGGCAAGCCACTGGCGCTGCTGTTCGAACAAGGCGTGGGCCTCGTCATATTCCCATGGTTCGGACACCATCGGGAACATCACCTGCAGCGTGCGGCCCGCCGCCGCCTCGAGCAGCGCGCGCGCCTGCGCCTTCATCAGCGCGTCGCGGTCGAGCGCGAGGCGCAGCGCGCGCCAGCCCATCGCCGGATTCTCCTCGCCGCCCTGATCGTCGACCTTCATGTAGGGCAGCGCCTTGTCGCCGCCGATGTCGACCGTGCGGAAGACCACCGGCCGATCGCCGGCGGCGTCCATCACCTCCTTGTAGAGGCGCTGCTGGCGTTCGCGTTGGGGCAGGGTGGCGGAGACGAGGAACTGGAATTCGGTGCGGAACAGGCCGATCCCGTCCGCGCCGGTGGCGTCGAGTGCGGCGGCGTCGTCGCGCAGGCCGGCATTGACCATCAGCTGGATGCGCACGCCGTCGCGCGTCATCGCCGGCAGATCGCGCGAGGCGGCGAATTCGGCGCGGCGCTTCTGCGTCACCGACAGCTTGGCCTCGAACGCCTCTTCCATCGGCAGCGAGGGGCGCACGATCAGGTGCTGCTGGGTCGCGTCGAGCAGCAGCAGGTCGCCCTCGGCCACCAGATGCCGCACGTCGCGGGCGCGGCCGAGCACGGGCACGCCCATCGCGCGGGCGACGATGGTGACGTGCGCGGTCAAGGAGCCTTCCTCGAGCACCACGCCCTTCAGCCGGCGGCGATCATATTCGAGCAGTTCGGCGGGGCCGAGGTTGCGCGCGATCAGGATCGAATCCTGCCGCAGGCCGAGCTGGGCTGCGGTGCCGAGCTGCCCCGCGACGATCCGCAGCAGCCGGTTGGAGAGATCTTCGAGATCGTGCATGCGGTCGCGCAGCAGCGGGTCGTCGATCTCGCGCATCCGCATCCGGGTGCGCTGCTGGACACGCTCGATCGCGGCCTCGGCGGTCAGGCCGGAATCGATCGCCTCGTTGATGCGGCGGCTCCAGCCTTCGTCGTAGGCGAACATCTTGTAGGTCTCGAGCACGTCCTGATGCTCGCCGGCGCCGCCGAATTCGGCCTGGCTGGTCATCCGGTCGATCTGCTCGCGCATCTGGCGGAAGGCCGAATAGACGCGCTGGCGCTCGGCCTCGGTATCCTCCGCGACGGTGTGCTCGATCACCACGCGCGGCTGGTGGAACACGGCGTGGCCGCGCGCCATGCCGTCGACCAGCTTGAGACCGGAAAGCTGAGCGGGGCCGGTGTCGCGCGCGCCGTCGCCCACGCCCTGGCCCTCGTCGATCAGGCCGGCCGCCGCGATCAGCTCGGCCAGCACCATGGCGACCGTCTGCAGCGCCTCGATCTCCACTTCGTCGTAGCGGCGCGGCGCCTCGTGCTGGACGCACAGCACGCCGACCGCACGCTCGCGCCGCACGATCGGGACGCCCGCGAAGCTGTGATACATGTCCTCGCCCGTCTCGGGCTTGTAGGCGAATTCGGGGTGCGAGGCGGCCTCGTCGAGATTGAGCGTCTCGACATGCTTGGCGATGGTGCCGACCAGGCCTTCGCCCAGCGCCATCTTGGTGACGTGCACCGCCGCCTGACTCAAGCCGCGCGTCGCATAGAGTTCCAGCACGCCGTCGCGCAGCAGGTAGATCGAGCAGACCTCGCTGGTCAGCGCCTCGCCGATGATCTGGACGACATTGTTGAGCTTGGCCTGCGCGTGGGTGCGCCCCGCCATCAGATCGTGCAGCCGGGTCAGGATCTCGCGGGCGGCGGTGGCGGCGGGGGTGGGTGGCGCAACAGGCATGACGTTACGGCTAACAGATCGACGGTGCCGTTACCAAGCGCAGTTCTGCTTCGATGCGCAGGAGATAGCATTGCCGCCCGCGCGGGCGGGGGATCAGATCGCCGGCGGAGTGATCCGATCGACCCCCAGACGGGGGATCTCGATCGCCGGGCAGCGATCCATCACCACCTGGAGCCCCGCCGCCTCGGCGCGCGCGGCGGCAGCCTCGTTGATCACGCCAAGCTGCATCCACACCGCCTTGGCGCCGACCGCGATCGCCTGATCGACCGCCTCGTCGACCAGCTCGGAGCGGCGGAAGATGTCGACCAGATCGATCGGCTCGCCGATCTGCGACAGCTCGCGCCAGACGAACTCGCCATGGACATGCTCGCCGGTGATCTGCGGGTTGACCGGGAACACGCGGTAGCCGTGCATCTGCAGCGTCCGCATCACGCCATTGCTCGGCCGGCTCGGCCGATCCGACAGGCCGACCATCGCGATGGTGCGGGTGGTGGCCAGAAGCTTGGCGATGTCGTCGTCGGCGGTGAGCGGCATGGGGCCTCCTGGCGCTGGAGCGATTTCGAAGCGGATGGAATCATCCGCTGGCTCGGAAATCGCGGCAAGCTTTCCATCACACCACCGAACTAATCAGCCTCGCGTCAGGTTCAATCCCCGCGCCACGGCTTCGGCAATCCGCAGGAAGGGTTCGGCGGCTGCATCGTCGCGCGCGGCCGGCGGCTCGCCCGCGTCCGACGCGCGGCGGATCGCGATGTCGAGCGGCACGCGGCCGAGGAAGGGGATGCCGAGCCGTGTGGCCTCCGCCTCGGCGCCGCCATTGCCGAACGGATCGGAGACCTCGCCGCAATGCGGGCAGACATAGCCGGCCATATTCTCGACGATGCCGATCACGGGGATGCCGGCGGTATTGAACAGGTCGATCGCGCGCGCCGCGTCGATCAGCGCCAGATCCTGCGGAGTGGAAACGATCACCGCGCCGGCTGGGCGGTGCTTCTGGATCATCGAGAGCTGCACGTCGCCGGTGCCGGGCGGCAGATCGACCACCAGCGTATCGGTCTCGCCCCAGCGCGCGTCGATCAGCTGGCCGAGCGCGCCCGACGCCATCGGCCCGCGCCACGCCAGCGCCTTGTCGGGGGCAACGAGCTGGCCCATCGACAGCATCGGCACGCCCCACTTGGTCGCGATCGGATTGAGCATCTTCGATTCGGCGGTGGGGCGTTCGCCCTCGGCCGCCATCAGCCGCGGCTGCGACGGGCCATAGATATCGGCATCGACCAGACCGGTGCGGTAGCCGAGCTTCTTGAGCGCGATCGCGAGGTTGGCCGACAGCGTCGACTTGCCGACCCCGCCCTTGCCACTGCCCACCGCGATCAGGCGGCGTTCGTACTTCTCGGCGGTCTGCACCGCGCGCACCTCGCGCACGCCCTCGATGCCGAGCAGCACGCGCCGCACATCGTTTTCGAGGGTGTCGCGCGCCATCTCGTCGAGCCCGGTGACGTCGAGGATGACGCTCGCAACCCCGTCGGGCGAGAGGCGCGGCGGGGCGACACGTCCGGCGGCGTGGGGCAGGGCGGCGGCGAGAGCGGCGGCAAGCGAGGCGGTGTCGGTCATGATGGCCGAGCGCATAGGCCGACGCCCCCGCGGATGACACTGTTTTTCCGCGAACGCCCCCCTATAATGGCAGCATGATCGACAGAAATGCGCGGGCCGACCGCGATGTCCCCCAGACGGTATTGAGCGAAAATGGGCCATGGGGCGGCCCGGGCGAGGGCGAAGGCCCGGGCGGCGGCGCGCCGGGCGGCGGTGACGGCGGCAAGGAGCCGCGCAATCCCTGGATCCAGCCGCCACGCCGCAAGCGCGGGGCGCCGCGCGGGCCCAGCCAGCCGTCGATCGAGGAACTCATCCGCCGCGGGCGCGAGCGTTTTTCCGGTGGACTGCCGTCGGGCGGGCGCCCGATCTGGAGCTATGCGCTGGCGGCGTTCGTGCTGCTGTGGCTGGCGACCACCAGCGTCCACCGCATCGAACCGCAGGAGCGCGGCGTGGTGACGCGGCTCGGCCGCTATGTCGCGACACTGAAGCCGGGCATCGGCATGACGCTGCCCGCGCCGCTCGAGACGGTCACGCGCGTCAATGTCGACCAGATCCAGAGCTTCGACGTGCCCGCCTCGGGCGGCCAGAATCTGGTGCTGACCGGCGACCAGAACATCGTCGACCTCGCCTATTCGGTGCGCTGGTCGATCCGCGATCCCGAGCTCTACCTGTTCGAACTCGCCGAGCCCGAGGACACGATCCGCGAAGTCGCCGAAAGCGCGATGCGCGAGGAGTTGTCGCGCGTGACGCTCGATCAGGCGATCGGCCCGATGCGCGGCGAGATCGAGGCGCGGGTCGCGGCCCGCATGCAGGCGCTGCTCGACCGTTACCATGCCGGCGTGGTGGTGCAGGGCGTGGCGATCCGCCAGGCCGATCCGCCCCCCGCGGTCACCGATGCGTTCAAGGATGTGTCGGCTGCCCAGCAGCAGGCGCAGGCCTATCTCAACAACGCGCACGCCTATGCCCAGCAGGTGACGGCGAACGCACAGGCGCAGGCGCAGGCTTTCGACAAGGTCTATGACGCCTACAAGATGGCGCCCGAAGTGACCAAGAAGCGCATGTATTACGAGACGATGGAGGCTGTGCTGGGCAAGACCGACAAGGTGATCGTCGATACGCCGGGCGCCAACACCTATTTGCCGCTGCCGGGCCTCGCGCCGCACAAGCAGCCGGCGCAGGCCGGGCCGGCGCCGCAGCCGGCCGGAACGGGGCAGTGATGATGGCGATGCGACTCCTCAAGAGCCCGATCGGCTGGGCGATGCTGCTGATCGTCGCGGTGCTGTTGTCGGCCACCGTCTTCGCGATCGTGCCCGAGACCGAGCAGGCGCTCGTCGTCCGCATGGGCGTGCCCAACCGGGTGGTGAACGGCTACAATGCCGGCGAGCGCTTCGGCAACACCGGCGCCGGCCTCGTCTGGCGCATTCCGCTGCTCGAAGACGTGTTCTTCATCGACAAGCGCGTGCAGAATCTCGACATGGCGAGCCAGCCGGTGCTCTCCACCGATCAGCTGCGCCTGCAGGTCGACGCCTTCGCGCGCTACCGCATCTCCAACCCGCTCCAGATGTACCTGACCGCGCGCGGCGACGAGCGGCGCGTCACCGAGGCGCTGAAGCCGATCCTCGGCTCGGCGCTGCGCAACGAGCTCGGCCGCCGGCCCTTCGCCGCGCTGCTGACGCCCGAGCGCGATGTGGTGATGAACAACATCAAGACCGCGCTCAACCGCGTCGCCGCCCAATATGGCGCCGAGATCGTCGATGTCCGGATCAAGCGCGCCGAGCTGCCCGACGGCACCCCGCTCGAAAGCGCCTATGAGCGCATGAAGAGCGCGCGCCAGCAGCAGGCGATGACGATCCGCGCCGAGGGGCTGAAGCAGGCGACGATCATCCGCGCGCAGGCCGATGCCGATGCCTCGCGCATCTATGCGGACGCCTTCAACAAGGATCCGTCCTTCTACGATTTCTACCGGGCGATGCAGTCCTATCGGCAGAGCTTCGGCACGGACAATCCGGCCGAGGGGACGACGACGATGGTGCTGTCGCCCAACAGCGAATATTTCCGGCAGTTCAGCGGCAAGGCGAAATGACACGGCCGCTGATTGTTCAAATCATGTTCAGACAGGGAGCAGCAGCCTCGCCGCGCCCGTCGTGGGCACATCTTTTGTCTGATTGATCATCCCTGGGGAGGCCGTTCATCGTGCGTTATGCCTATGCCATTACAGCCGCGCTGCTCGCGGGCGGAGCCGCCGCCACGCTGACGATGCAGCAGCCGGTCGGCGCCCAGGTCGCGCAGAATGCCGGGTCCGCATCGCACGGGCCGATGGCGGGGCCGTCGAGCTTCGCGGATCTCGCCGCGCGGCTCCAGCCGGCGGTGGTGAACATCTCCACCACCCAGCGCGTGAAGGTGCCGCAGCAGCAGAACCCGTTCGCGGGCACGCCGTTCGATGATCTGTTCAAGCAGTTCCAGGGCGGCGATAGCGGCGGCAACGATGCCAACGGCAAGCCGGTGACGCGCGAGGCGATGTCGCTGGGTTCGGGCTTCATCGTCTCGGCCGACGGCTACATCGTCACCAACAACCACGTCATCACCGGCGGCGATCCCAACCAGAGCAAGGGCGCGACGCTGGAATCGATCACGGTCACGCTGCCCGATCGCACCGAATACAAGGCGCGGATCATCGGCCGCGACAGCACCGCCGATCTCGCCGTACTCAAGATCGACGCGCCCAAGCCGCTGCCCTTCGTGCAGTTCGGCGATTCGACGCGCACCCGCGTCGGCGACTGGGTGGTCGCGATCGGCAACCCGTTCGCGCTTGGCGGCACCGTGACCGCCGGCATCGTCTCGGCAATCCATCGGTCGATCGGCGGCGGCCCCTATGACCGCTACATCCAGACCGACGCGGCGATCAATTCGGGCAACTCGGGTGGCCCGATGTTCGACATGGCGGGCAATGTGGTGGGCATCAACACCGCCATCTATTCGCCATCGGGCGGCAATGTCGGCATCGGCTTCGCCATCCCCGCCGAGGAAGCAAAACCGGTCGTCGACGTGCTGATGAAGGGCGGCCATGTGAAGCGTGGCTATCTCGGCATCCAGATCCAGCCGGTGACCGACGACATCGCCACCGCGCTCGGCCTGCCCAAGAATCATGGCGAGATCGTCGGCCGGGTCGAGCCCGGCTATCCCGCCTCGCGCGCGGGCATCCAGCAGGGCGACGTGGTCGTGAAGGTGAACGGCAAGGATGTCACCCCCGACAACACGCTGTCCTACATCGTTTCGAACCTGCCGATCGGATCGCATGTTCCGATCGATCTCATCCGTCGTGGCCAGCATATGACGATGACCGCGGTGATCGCCGAGCGTCCGCCCGAGGATCAGCTCGCCGGCACGCTGGGCGAGGATAATGGCGACGACAATGGCGGCGACGACAGCGGCACGCCGAGCGCGCAGAGCAAGGCAGCGACATCCGCGCTGGGCATGGTGCTCCAGCCGCTGACGCCGCGCGTCGCGCAGCAGCTCGGCATCCCGGCGAGTGTGCGCGGCGTGGTGATCGCTTCGGTCGATCCGTCGAGCGACGCGGCCTCCAACGGGCTGAAGCGCGGCGACGTGGTGCTGTCGATCAACCAGCAGCCGGTGACCACCATCGCGGCGGTGGCGCAGGTCGTGGCGGACGCCCGCAAGGCGAGTCGGGACACGGTGCTGCTGCTGGTCCAGCGCGGCACCCAGCCGGGTATCTATGTCGGCATCAAGCTCCAGAAGAAGTGAGCACGATCAACATGCTATGACCGACGGGGTCGGCCGAAAGGCCGGCCCCGTTTTGCATCCGGAAGGGCGAAGCGTGGCGGAAGATCCGGGTCAAGGCGGTATCTTCACCGGCGCGAGCGCGGACGGCCAGCGGCAGACGCTGGTGATGAAACGCGCCAATCGCCACGGACTGATCGCGGGCGCCACCGGCACCGGCAAGACGGTGACGTTGCAGGGCATCGCCGAGGACTTTTCCCGTGCTGGCGTGCCGGTGTTCCTGGCGGACGTGAAGGGCGATCTGTCGGGCATTGCGATGGCCGGCTTCCCCACCGCCAAGACCCACGATGCCTTCGCCCAGCATGCCAAGGAGATCGGCGAGGACGACTGGAGCTATTCGGATAACCCCGCGATCTTCTGGGATCTGCTGGGCGAGCAGGGCCATCCGATCCGCACCACCGTCTCCCAGATGGGGCCGCTGCTGCTCTCCCAGCTGCTCGACCTCAACGAGGTGCAGGAGGGCGTGCTCACAGTCGCCTTCACGCTCGCCGATTAGGAAGGGCTGCTGCTCCTCGACCTCGACGATCTGGGCGCGATGCTAGCCGAAATCGCCAACCGCGCCGACGAGCTGGCGACAACCTACGGCAATGTCTCCAAGGCGAGCGTCGGCACGATCCAGCGCGCGTTGCTCCAGCTCTGCAGCCAGGGCGGCGAGCACTTCTTCGGCGAGCCCGCGCTCGACATCCACGACTTCATGCTGACAGATGACAAGGGCCGGGGCCAGATCTCGATTCCCGCCGCCGACAAGCTGATGGCGGCGCCGAAGCTCTACCCACCTTCCTGCTGTGGATGCTGTCCGAGCTGTTCGAGGCGCTGCCCGAGGTCGGCGATCCGGACAAGCCCAAGCTCGTCTTCTTCTTCGACGAGGCGCATCTGCTGTTCGACAGCGCGCCGGCCTCGTTGCTGGAGAAGGTCGAGCAGGTGGTGCGCCTGATCCGCTCCAAGGGCGTCGGCGTCTATTTCATCACCCAGAACCCGATCGACGTGCCCGACACGGTGGCGGGCCAGCTCGGCAACCGCGTCCAACACGCGCTGCGCGCCTTCACGCCCAAGGACCAGAAGGCGGTGAAGGCGGCGGCCGAAACCTTCCGCGCCAATCCCGGCGTCGATGTCGCCACCGCGATCACCGAGCTCAAGGTGGGCGAGGCGCTCGTCTCGCTGTTGCTGCCGGACGGATCGCCCGCCCCGGTCGAGCGCACGCTGATCAAGCCGCCGAGGAGCCGCGTCGGCCCGATCACGCCTGCCGAGCGCGCGACGCTGCGCTCGCTTTCCCCGCTCGGCGCCAAGTACGACACGCCGTTGAACCGGGAATCGGCGGCCGAGAAGCTCGCCGCGAAGACTGCCGCGGCGACGGCTGCTGCGGCCCAGGCACCTGTCGCACCGGGCTGCGCGCCGGCCGCAGCAGCACCCTCGATGTTCGACAAGATGCTCCAGTCGGCGGCGCGTTCGGCCTCCTCGTCGATCGGGCGGCAGGTGGCCAACGAGGTCGGCCGGCAGATCTTCGGGAGCGGGCGGCGCTCCTCCTCCGGGGGAGGCCTCGCCGGCCAGCTCGTGCGTGGCGTGCTCGGCGGGCTGATGCGCAGCCTCTAGAAAAGGAAACAGCGGCTCGCTCCCCGCGAACCGCCGCCCCTTTGTCTGATCGGATCAGCGATCAGAAATGCATCACGACGTCGCCCGACAGGACGAGCGAGTGAAATTTGTCCGGCGCGATGCCAAGGTTGGAGTTGCCATTGAACGCCGCATTCTTGAGCGCCGCGTAATAGGTGACCTCCGGACGGATCTCGAACTGCGGCGAGAAGAAGTGCTGCAGGCCGATGCCCACCTCGACATAATCCGTCTTCGTGCCTGTGCGCTGGCCCTTGCCGTCCCTATAATATTCAGTGCGCAGCGACAGGTTGTTGAGCGGGGTGACCTGATAGTTGAGGTAGCTGATGAACGCCTGCGCCGACGCTGTGCACTTGAGCGCTGTGGTGTTGCCGCATTGCGCACCGTTCGGCGCGTTGAACGGCATGTTCTGCGGGCTGAACGGCGAGCCGCCATTGGCGATGATGTCCGTCACGACCGGGTTGTCGACGTTCGGAACGTTCTTCTGGTAGAGGTCGTATAACTCGGTCGAGACGTGCAGCTTGTCGCTGAACTTGTGGTAGTAGGTGACGCCATACCACTGCAGGTTGTTGTAGCCATACTGGCCGCCGTTGATGCCGTTGGCGCAGATATAGACATTGTCGCGCGCGCTGTCCGACTGATAGCGGATGCAGCCCGTGAACGACGGCTTGGCGCCCGGATCCTTGCGATAGGTCGAATGCGGATAGAGCGCGTTCGGGAAGGGATTGTTGATCCGCTTACCGATGTTCCAGAACGCCGTGTCCGTACCAGCGGTCACGCCCGCCTGCAGGAACAGATTCTTGGTGGCGGCTAGCGTCGCGACGACGCCGGTGTTGGTGTAGTTGTCGAACGTATAGCCAAGCGAGTGGCTATACATATAGTTGTTCGGGGCGAGCTGCGCCTCGATGTCCGGCACCGAGATGAAGCGGCCGACGCGGACCATCAGGCCTTCGGCGACTTTCGGGAAATAGATTTCGCCGTACATCATAGGGAAATCGTAGCCGTACATCTTGTTATGGCCGAGCAGCTGGTTGCTCACCAGGCCGAACGAGGTCGTATAGCGATAGTCGACGCCGTAGATCCCAGAGACGCGGAAGCCCCAGTCGATATGGTCCTTCTGCACCGTGTCGGGCGTGCGCTCGATATAGAGCACGGCCTGATCCATCTGGACGTTGCGCGGATCATAGTCATAGGCGCCTGGCGCGTTGCCGCCCTTGACGTGGTTGGTGCTCCAGTTGCCTCCGACGCTCACCCAGCCATAGGCCTGGATGTGCGCGCTGCTCATGGCGCGGCCGAGGCCGGTCGGGGCTAGCGCGGCCATTAGCGGGCTGTCGACCGAGTTGGGGCGGTTCGCGCCCAGCGCGGTGGCGGCGCCATAGGGCCACTCGGTGAAGGGCATCGGCGGGGTGGTCTCGGGCTGCGGCGGGAAATAGTCGCGGCGCGAGGCAGGTGCATTCGGGTCGACGGCCGGCCCGGCTTTGCCCCACTCGCTCGCATAATAATCGGCAAGGCGGCCGAAGAAGCTGCCCGACGACGCCCGCTCCGAAGCCGGGGCGCTGCCGTTATTCTGGGCGACGCTGATCGGCTGGGCGGAGGTGGAGTCGGTAGAGGTCTGCGCCAGCACAGGCGCGGCGAGAGCACACAGGCAGACGCCTGCGAGCGAAACGGAGAGGGTGGACGGCATGTACTTGGTCCCTTTGAAGGTCGCACCCGTCGAGACGTCATCCGTCTGTGTCGGGAGCATCGAACACGGATGTCGGGTCAATACCCGGGCAGCCGGCTTAAGCGCCGATTGCTCGTGACCGGCTTCCGTAAGCGGGGCGTGCAGTAGGAGCCCTCGGCATAGGATTTCGCGGTCGACCAGAGTGGGCCGCATTAAGGTCGCATAGCGTTGCCCGAAAGCCGCGTGCCGGCGGGCTCGGCGCATCGCCGGCGCGACACCGTCTGTCGTGTTCCCCGTGCGTGAGGTCAAACGATGTTTGCGCATCGTTAACACCGCGCCGCTAACATCCCGCGGAGATCATGGCGCAAGGGGCAGGACGCGGCGTGCAACAAGCAGCCACCTATACGGCGCCCCGGACGCGCCTCGGACAATGGATCGTCGAGCCTGGTCGCGGCGTGCCCCTTGAGATTCGGCCGACCATGCTGGCGGGCCTGTTCGGCACGCTTACCATTTTCCTCGGCGGCGTGTTCAACACCATCGCGGTGTCGCTGGTCTGCGCCATCCATCTGCGCAGTGCCGCGTTCGTCTGCTGGGCGATCTACGAGCTGCTGCTGGGCGGCGTGCGCCTCTGGCTGCTGGTCCGCTGCCGGCGCGAGGCGGAGCGCGGCGGCGAGACGCCGACCGACTTCTATCTGCTGCTGGCGCTGTTGTGGGCGGCCGGTGTCGGCTTTGGCGGCGCGATGGGGATGGTGAGTGGCGACTGGGCGATCGCGGCGCTCACCGGCATCTCGTCGGCGGCAATGGCGGGCGGCATCGCCTTCCGCAATTTCTACGCGCCGCGTCTGTCGGCGGCGATGATTCTGCTGAGCTTCGGCCCGCTGGCGTTGAGCGCGGCGGTGTCCGGCGTGCCGGTGGTGCGGCTGCTGGTGCTGCAGATCCCGGTCTATCTCTTCAGCATGTGGACCGCCGCCTACAAGCTCAACGACATGATGGTGCGCACGCTTGCCGCCGAGCGCGAGAATGATCGCCGCGCCAGCCATGACCAGCTCACCGGGCTCGCCAACCGCGCTGGGCTGGAGCGCGCGATCCTTGCCTGGCAGCATCGCGAGGATCGGCGCGGGCCGCTCGCCTTCTTCTATCTCGATCTCGACGGCTTCAAGCAGATCAACGACCAGCACGGCCATGTCGCGGGCGACGCTCTGCTGCGGATGGTGGCGGCGCGGCTGATGGCGCTGGCGCCTGATGGCGGGCTGGCTGCGCGCATCGGCGGCGACGAGTTCGTGTTGCTGGTGCCCGAGGCCGATCGTGGCGGCACGCTGGTGCGCGCCGAGCGGACGATCGCGGCGATCGCCAGCCGGCCCTATGATCTCGACGACAACGTCGCGGTCAGCATCGGCGCCAGCATCGGCATCGCGCGGCTGCCCGATCATGGTCATGACGTCGGCACGCTAATGGCGGCGGCCGACGGCGCGCTGTACGAGGCCAAGGCGCGCGGACGCTGCCGTGCGGTGATCGCGCCGGCACCGGGGCTGCGGCTGGCGGAGGTCTCGTTGGAGGCCCGTCGCGCGGGGAAGCGTTGAGCCCTTTCCCTCCCGGCCGGCTCGCCCTATTTTCGCGGCCATGGACAGCATCACCGAATCCGCGCCCGTCGACCGGGCTCCTTCTCCCGTCGTGAAGCCGGCCGCCGTCGCGTCGGTCTCGCTCGATGATTTCGCGCAGGATCGCGAAGGTTTCGCCGAGGCGCTCGGCTCCTCGTTCGAACGCTATGGCTTCGCCGTCGTCGCCAACCACGGCATCTCGACCGATCTCATCGCCCGCGCCGAAGCCGCCGCCAAGGCGCTGTTCGCGCTGCCCGAGGAGGTGAAGCGCGCCTATCATGTGCCCGGCACCGGCGGCGCGCGCGGCTACACCCCCTTCGGCATC
>Ga0070730_10003021_pt1 | contig 15217 bp, 14 predicted proteins | sample Coa_R1_3_FD_66447 | JGI IMG/M metagenome (GOLD analysis project Ga0070730, IMG submission 66447) | Surface soil microbial communities from Centralia Pennsylvania, which are recovering from an underground coalmine fire - Coalmine... | ecosystem: Environmental > Terrestrial > Soil > Unclassified ...
TGATTCGTAATCAGTTGCATGTGCGGTTCAGAAGAAAGTGAGGTGGGAAATCGGGATGAATCCAGGGGACCAGAAGATCGGAATCGTATCCATAAGGTAACCCCAACTATTTGTTTCAAAATAAGGGAAGGTCCCCCGCAAACGTGGGAGAGTTGCTACTCACTGGAACCAGGGCTGACATCGCTCGCCGTGTCGGACCGCCTGCGCTGATTTATACTTATATCGGATTAAGATGTATTGTGACCTGTTGTCCGGCTGGTCAGACACACCGCCAGCAGCTCTAAACATGAGCCGATGTTTCTTTTGCCAGTAGCCGCAGCTTTGATTTGATATATGCTATCCAACGCTTCACGCTGTGGGACAATTGACTAGGTGAAATCCAATGGCAAAACCCTCGAAAGACCGTTTGACTCAGCCGCTCGTCCGCGAAAATGGCTCTCATCGTCCAGCAACCTGGGATGAGGCGCTGGACCGTGTAGCTCAGGGCTTCCGTGCACAAGTCGAAAAGCACGGCCCCAATACGTTTGGCATGTTCAGTTGCTCCAAGACCACCAATGAACTTAATTATGTTGCTCAAAAGTTCGTTCGCTCGGTGATCGGGACCAACAACATTGATAGCTGCAACCGGACTTGACACGCCCCCAGCGTCGCCGGTCTGGCGAAGGTATTCGGGGCGGGTGGCGGTACGAGTTCGTATCGCGAAATTGAAGAGACGAATGTGATCCTGCTGTGGGGTTCGAATGCGCGAGAGACGCACCCTATCTTCTTCCATCATTTGTTGAAGGGGGTGCGCAACGGCGCCCGGCTCTACGTGGTAGACCCCCGGCGCACCAGTTCGGCGCAGTGGGCGGACGTGTGGCTGGGCCTGGATGTGGGCTCCGATATCCCTCTTGCCAATGCCATGGCGCGCGAGATCATCGCAGCCGGCCTGGCTAACAGGCATTTCATTGAGCACTCCACCAGCGGGTTTGAGGCTTACAAGGAGTGCGTAGAGAAGTACACTCTGGAGCGTGCCGAGCGCGAAACCGGAGTACCTGCCGGAATCATCCGGCAGACCGCGCATGCCTATGCCAAAGCGCCGCGCGCCCAGATCTGCTGGACCTTGGGAATTACCGAGCATCACAACGCAGTGGATAACGTTTGCGCGCTGATCAATCTCGCCCTGCTTACCGGCCATGTGGGCCGTTATGGCAGCGGGGTCAACCCTCTGCGGGGCCAGAATAATGTCCAAGGTGGCGGAGATATGGGTGCGATTCCCGATCGTCTCCCCGGTTTCCAGCACGTTGAGAATGACGAATTGCGGGCCAAGTATGAGCGCGCCTGGGGTATGAAGCTGCCGCCCAAGCGTGGCTGGCATTTAAGCGACATGTTCAACGCAATGGAGCGCGGTGAATTGACGGCCCTCTATGTGCTGGGTGAGAATCCCGCCGATTCCGAGGCCGACCGCCACCGCACTCTCAAGCTGCTCAATGGCCTGGAATTCATGGCCGTCCAGGACCTCTTCTACACCAAGACTGCGGAGTTAGCCGACGTGATACTGCCGGCTGCCGCCGGCTGGTGCGAAACCGAGGGCACAGTCACCTCCAGTGAACGCCGTGTGCAGCGCGTTCGACGGGCCTTGCCTCCGCCTCCCGGAGTTCGAGATGACATAGAAGTGATTTACGATCTGGCCCGCCGCTTCGGCCACGACTGGGGTATGCCCAACTCGGAATGTATTTGGAATGAAATGCGCCAGCTCAGCCCCATGCATGGCGGCATGAGCTATCGCCGCCTGGAAGAACTCGGTGGAATTCAATGGAATTGCTACGATGAATCACATCCCGGCGAGATGTTCCTGCATGGCCGGCTCTGGCAGGATCCGTTGGTTGGGCCGCGTGCTCCCTTCTCGGTTGTGGAATTCGAACCACCCGTTGACCAACTCGACGAGCAATATCCCATCCGGCTGACCACCGGGCGGCGTCTTGATTCCTATAATAGCGGCGTGCAGACCGGGCGATATTCTTCTCCGTTGCGTCATCCGGAAACGCTGGACCTCTCCCCCGAAGATGGCACGCTTTACCGGCTGCATGAGGGAGAGAGGGTGCGGGTGAGTTCCCGCCGTGGTTCGGTCATCGCCCCTGTACGGTTTGATCGCGGCCTGCGTCCTGGCCTGGCCTTCCTGACGACCCATTTCCACGACCAGGTGGCAACCAACGATTTAACCATTGATGCCGTCGATCCCAAGTCGGGAACATCGGAATTTAAAGCTACAGCCATACGTATCGAAAAAGTGCATTGAACAAGAAACCTTGAGTCAATCGGGAGATTAATTTTGGACCTTCACCTGACGGATGCGCGACCCACCGCTGAAGAGCAAGCTGCTGTTGACGCAAAGTTAGGTGTACCAGAATCAGGCTGGGAGGGCGGCCAGCGTCGAATCGAACTCGATGGACGCGCAGCCTTTGGTGGTCAACAGTCTCGTGCTCACCGTCACCTTTTGCTCCCCATATTGCACGCGATTCAGGCGCGCATTGGATGGATCAGCCCCGGAGCCATCAACTACGCCGCTCTGCGCTTGGATATCGCGCCGGCTGAGGTCTATGGGGTAGCGTCCTTCTATGGAATGTTCTCGCTCTCGCCTCGGCCGCCGGTAGTAGCTCACGTCTGTGACGATATCGCCTGCCTGATCCGCGGCGCCGATGCGCTTTGTTCAGCACTGGAAAAGAAGCTGGGGCCCGCTGGCTCGTCTTGTGCCGGGGGGCGCGCCACCTGGCTCCGTAGCGCCTGCCTGGGCTTGTGCGAACGAGCCCCGGCAGCGTTGGTTTCCATGTCCGGCGAATCGCCTCGGGAACGAGTACTGGCTCCAGCCACCGCTGCGGGCGTGACGTCATTGCTGAATGACGCAGATGCGATTCAAGGCCGCCTGCCCGCCGAGCCTGATGTTCTCAACGCACAACTTTCAGTACCACAGGCTGGCTTGCCGGAACTGCGCCTGCTCCGCCGCGTTGGCCAGAATTCGGCAAGCCTTGCCGACTATCGGCGACAGAGCGGATACGAAGCCTTGCCTAAGGCCCTGGATCTGGGACCAGAAGGCGTGATCAAAGAGGTAATGGCGTCAAGGTTGCTGGGACGCGGCGGCGCGGCCTTCCCCACAGCCAAAAAATGGGAGGCCCTTCATGTTCAGCGGCATCTTCTTCAAGGCCATCCCGATCGCGCCCACTACCTCATCTGTAATGCTGATGAATCCGAGCCGGGCACATTCAAAGACCGCGTCCTGATGGAGGGTGATCCCTTTGCGCTGATTGAAGGCATGACCATCGCTGCCCTGGCTACCGGCGCGCAACAAGGTTACATCTATCTTCGAGGCGAATACCCGTTGGCCGCAGAGCGCGTCGCTCACGCCATTCACGAGGCCCGGGCTCACGGACTGCTGGGCAACAACATCCTTGGCAAGGGCCTTCATTTTGATATCGAGTTGCGCCGGGGCGCGGGCGCGTATATCTGCGGGGAAGAGACCGCGCTCTTTAATTCCATTGAAGGATACCGGGGGGAGCCGCGCAACAAGCCGCCCTTCCCTACGCAGGCTGGTCTCTTTCGGCAGCCAACGGCGGTCAACAACGTGGAAACCCTGATGAACGTGCCCCAGATTATCCGCGAGGGCGGGGCGGCTTACGGACGCATCGGCACTGAAAACTCTTCCGGCACCAGGGTCTTTTGTCTCTCCGGACACGTGGTTCGTCCCGGCGTCTACGAGATCGCCATGGGCGCTACGCTTCGCAGCCTGATTGAAATGGCTGGTGGTGTCGCCGGCAGCGGGAAACTTCAGGCAGTGTTGTTAGGAGGCGCAGCCGGCGCATTTGTCTCTCCCAATGAACTTGATACCCCGCTCACATTTGAAGGCACGCGTGCCATCGGCGCCACACTCGGCTCCGGCGTGGTCATGCTGTTCGACGATTCCGTCGATTTGAGGAAAATCCTCCTGCGCATTGCTGAGTTTTTCCGCCACGAGACATGTGGCCAGTGTGTTCCCTGCCGGGTGGGGGTGGTGCGCCAGGAAGAGACACTGCAGCGCCTCGTCAGTGGCGCGCCTTTGGGGTCCACAAAAGACGAGGTCACGATGCTGCGAGAGATGGCGCAGGCCATGCGCGACGCCTCCATTTGCGGCCTTGGTCAAACTGCATCCAGCGCTCTCGAATCAGCTCTTCACCGATGGAGTCTATTTCCATGAATAAACCATCCGCAGTAGCACCGCCGCCCGTAGCAACTGGTTCCGCGCAGGCGCCCACGCCCTTGACACCCATTCCTCGTGGGCCAATTCCCACGGCTCCGGAAACAAGTTCGCGCCGCATGGTCGAGGTCAAGATTGACGGGAAGCCCGTCTCGGTTACGGAAGGCTCTACCATTCTGGATGCGGCCAAGAAAGTTGGGATCGATACTCCCACGCTCTGCTTTCTTGAGAGCCTTACTCCGGTGAATGTCTGCCGCGTCTGCGTGGTTGAGCTGGAAGGTGCGCGCACTCTGGTTCCGGCCTGCTCGCGCAAGGTTGAGCCGGGCATGTCGATCAAGACGGATTCCGATCGTGTGCGGCTGAGCCGCCGCCTCGTGCTTGAATTTCTCGCCTCTGCCGTCGACGTCTCCACCGCGCCCGCGTTCGGGGAGTACATGAAACGTTATGACGCGCATCCCGAACGGTTTGGCCCATCCCACGCCACGGTAGCCCAGCCGCCGAAGATTGATAATGATCTTTATGTGCGTGATTATTCCAAGTGCATCCTCTGCTACAAATGCGTAGAGGCCTGCGGCGTGGATGCACAGAACACCTTCGCCATCGCGGTCGCCGGACGGGGATTCTCTGCTCATATTGCTACCGAGTTTGATGTCCCGCTACCGGATTCCGCCTGCGTCTACTGCGGCAACTGCATTGGCGTGTGCCCCACCGGGGCCCTGATGTTCAAAGTGGAATATGACATGCGCCAGGCCGGCACATGGAACGAATCCCACCAGACGGCCACTGACACGATCTGTCCCTACTGCGGTGTAGGCTGCGACCTGACTGTTCACGAACAGGAAGGCAAGATCGTCGGGGTAACGTCACCTCTGGATCACAGCGTTACTCACGGCAATCTCTGTATCAAAGGCCGCTTTGGATGGCAGTTTGTGGAGATTCAACCAGCGCCGAAGGACCCGAAATCGAGTAGGCAACGGTAACTGCACGGAAACCGGTATAAATATCGCAGATCGGCAAATTCAATTTCCATTGGCAATCTTTGCCAATCACTGCTAGAATGTCTATTGAGCAACTAGGCCGGTTCAGGAGCACCCTATGCCAACCCGTAACATCAATTTGACCGATGAACTTAATCGCTTCGTCGCCAAAAAGGTCAAGGACGGACGTTATGAGAATGCCAGCGAAGTGGTCCGAGCTGGCTTACGGAGCCTGGAGCGCGAGGAGCAGCAATACGAAGCAAAGCTTGCCGCACTGCGGGCAGCCATTGACGAGGGCGATGCCAGCGGGATTGTGGATGGCAATGTATTTGCCCGTGTCCGGAAAAAGCTCAGACTTCCCGCGGCCCCAAGCTAACCGATGTCCGCGTTTCGTTTTTCGCATCGTGCTGAAATTGATTTGCTCAACATCAGCACCTACACTCTCCGCACTTGGGGTGAAGCCCAAGTGATCCATTACATCAGCGAACTTGAACGTTGCTGCCAGATGCTTGCTGACAACCCAGCTTTAGGCCGATCCTGCGATTATGTTCGGCCTGGCTTGCGTCGCATGGAACACGGCAAGCACGTTGTTTTTTACCGGCAGGAACCTGAAGGTATTCTGATTTCTCGTATCCCTCATCAACGCATGTTACCCGAAAGACAGGCCCTCGACGATCAAGAGGATAACCCTGAGCCGATGTAGAGGGTCCATATGCGTTCCTATTTCAAGGACGCGCAGTGCTGGCCGGCGCGCTTGCTGGCGGCGGAGATTGAAAGAGCTTTTTCGCGTTTTTCCACGTCTGCGCAATTCCCCAGGCTCCGGGAATTCCCACGAAGAGCCATGCAAGTATGACCAGGATGACTGGGGTCTTTTTCCCTTGTTCCATGTTGTTCTCCTCTTTTGCTCAACGTGTCGCAGGCGCCATTGCTCGGTCTTCCAGAACTTCGCTCTGCTCTTTTTTGTACCAATGCCTGGAAGCCACAGGTCGCACCAGCGAGTTGGCGATGAATCCAGCGATCAGTAACCCGACCATGACATAAAGAACGGTTGAATAGGAATCAGCCAGTGGAACGCCATGATTTTTCTCGTATTCGCGTATGTAGTTGACCAGCACTGGCCCCAGGATTCCGGCAACCGACCAGGCTGTCAACAATCGTCCATGAATCGCACCCACCCACATGCATAGTGCCGTAGAGATCGCGCAGGTAAGCGGGGATCGTGGCGAAACCTCCTCCGTACATGCTCACGATGACTGCTGAAAGCGCCACAAAGAGGGGAATGCTGTTCAACCCGCTGACCCCGGTACGCGGAACGAGGTAGTAGAGCACTGCGCCCAGGGCAAAGAATATGAAATATGTATTCTTACGCCCCAGGTAATCGGAAACGGAAGACCAGAAGAAGCGCCCGCCCATGTTGAACAAGCTGAGCAGGCCGACAAAGCCGCCCGCGGCAACCGCCGTTATTCGGCCCTTGAACAGCTCTTGAATCATCGGCGAGGCTTGCTCGAGGATGCCGATTCCGGCAGTTACGTTCAGACACAATACCGCCCACAGCAGCCAGAATTGGCCGGTGCTGAAAGCGCTGTTGACTTCAACATCATGGGCCGTAACCAGGGCCTTGGTCTTAAGCGGAGGTGTCCATCCTTGCGGCTTCCAACCTTCCTGGGGCACACGCACGGTGAACACTCCGAACATCATGGCCACAAAATAAACCGCGCCCATGATAAGAAAGGTCTGGGCCACGCCCAGGTTATGATCGGTGTGCAGAGCCGCCATAAGGTTGGTGGCCAAAGGAGCTCCGATGAATGCACCACCGCCAAATCCCATGATGGCCATCCCGGTCGCCATTCCGGGGCGATCCGGAAACCATTTAATCAGCGTAGACACCGGAGAGATGTAGCCGAGCCCCAGACCTATCCCACCGAGCACGCCATAGCCCAGGTAGATCAGCCAGAGCTGATGGATTTGAACACCCAGGGCGGAGACAAAAAAGCCGCTTGCAAAACACGTGGCCGAGGCCAGCATGGCCTTGCGCGGTCCGGCCTTTTCCAACCATTTGCCGAATACGGCAGCCGACAGGCCGAGAAAGACGATTGCGATGCTGAAGATCCATCCCAGCGCAGTGAATTTCCAATCTTCGGGATTGGGGCTGTCCACGCCCGGCAGTGGCTTAAGACCGCCGCCGGAGCTTGCCACCTGAATCAGGTAATTCAGCGGCTTTTTAAAGACGCTGAAGGCATAGGCTTGCCCGATGGCCAAGTGGATGGAAAGCGCGGCGGGAGGAACCAGCCAGCGATTGAATCCTGGCTTGGCGACGGAGTGTTTGCGATCAAGAAAGGAAAACAGGCCCATCGTGATGGAAACCTCGCTTTTGAAGTGGCGACAGGTCCTGCTCAAGCGGTGCGCCTGCATTGACCAGGAACGGCAACCTGAATCGTTCGCAATGAATATTATCGCAAGACGATTACATCGTGCTACGAACTTATACCACAGAAGGTAAACATGGGAAAGACTGGCATGGCCATGCTTGGTGTCATTAAAAGTGCGAGTCATTGTGCGCTGAATTGCACCCGCCGATAGCCTAACGGTTCATGGCGAAACACAAAGGTTTCCTGTGCTTTGACCACACGCCGCTAGTTAAGGACAAATCGGAAATGAAAGGCAGCCATCCTGTCGGCAGGGAGAGTTCATCCCAATGATATGGGATGGATACAGAACCGCCTGCGTGCCAGTACGTTAAAACCCGGCCAGTCTGAGACTGACAATCCTGAAGTTCACTTTGCGGAGGCTGCCAAGCGTCGGTGGCAGCAGCTTGGCGACGAGTTGAAGTCGGACTTGGCGGAATTCAGTTCGCATCAAAGAGGCACAAACTTCGCCCATCCGAACGAGAACGAATTCCGCATCAGCAGCTCCGAATCCGGGCTGGAAATTGTCATCACGGCTGATTTCGACGATCACATCATTCGCTATGAATATTCGGCGCTCAATAAAAAGAGCGCCGGAATCCCCGAGGGTGGGATCCTTTCCATGCGCCAATCACGGCGAGGGATGGTGGAATTCTATTCTGCCGATGAGCGGCTTACCTCCGAGGAGGCCCGGCAAGTCCTGCTCGAGCCGGTGCTCTTTCCGTCGAAGATGGCAGCATCGCTCTTGTAAAGCCCACTCAGCCGGCAGGAATCATAACCGCTGCCAACTCGGCCAGGCTACGTACTTCAAGCCCCGGCTTGGCGTCGCCGGCCACGGTAGCTCCCGGTCCTTGTTTCCCGAAGCGCCGATTCACCCAGACATTTCTCAGGCGAAGAATATTGGCCGGAGCAATATCGTGATAAAGGCTTTGACCGGCGTGAAGAATCTTATCCTTAGGAATTCCGGAGCGTTTTATGGCTTCGTAAAAATTCACTACAGATGGCTTGTAGCACTGCACCTGCTGCGCGGTCACAATCAGCGCAAAGTCCGTCTGAAGGAGCTTCTGGCTGGCTGCGAACAGGTCATCATCTGTGTTGGAGATAATCCCCAGGCGATAATGTTTGGCCAGCGCCTGCAAGCTCTCTACGCTATCTGAAAAAGGCGGCCACTGCTTTAACGATTCAGCAAACTGCTGGCAGTCTTCGGCGGAAAGTTTTACACCGAGACTGCGGCCCATCTCCTCCGCCGTTCGTGAGAGCACGGTGCGGTAAGAAAGATATGGACCGGCTTCGAGCCGGGCTTCGATTTCACCATACATCGACAGGAACTTTTCCTCGGAGATGTGCGCATGATCAGGGAATAACGACCGTAGTGCCGCCAGCATTCCCGTCTCCCAGTCAATCAGGGTGCCGTAACAATCAAATGTGATGAGCTCGACCGAAGAAAAATCCATGCGATCCATCATAATTGAAAGATCTTGCGAAGCGCCTTACAGTAGATCGTCTTGTTAAGGAGACCCAAAATGAGAAATCTGCGCTGCAGGGCTGGATGGTCGCTGATGTTCATAACTCTTGCTTCTCTGGGCCTGGCCCAGCAAAAGAGTACGGACTTAAACGATTCGATACGCGCCTACGTCGCCCAGCATCGTTCAGCCATCCTGCAGGAGTTTGAAGGATTTCTTTCCTTACCCAATCTGGCCAGCGACGAGGCGAACATTCAGAAAAACGCGGATGCTCTGGTGCAGATGCTACAAAAACGCGGCTTGCAAACACGGCTCTTGCGGGTGGAACATGCGCCCCCCGCGATTCTGGCGGAGATGCCGGGCGATCCTTCCAAAAAAACCGTCTCTTTCTATGCTCACTATGACGGCCAGCCTGTGGACAAAGCGAACTGGAAACAAGACCCCTGGAAGCCACTTCTAGTAGGTAAGGACCCAAATAACTCCAATCCCAGTCCTGACGATCCGGAAACCCGTATTTACGCTCGCTCGTCCAGCGACGACAAAGCAGCGATTCTCGGACTGATCACGGCCCTGGATGCCATGCAAGCCGGCCATCTTCCACTCTCGGTGAACCTGAAGTTCTTATTTGAGGGAGAGGAAGAAGCGGGATCGCCTCATCTGGCGGCCATCCTCTCCAAATATGCCAACCAGTTGCAGTCAGACCTCTGGGTGATCTGCGACGGCCCTGCCAACCAGAATGGCGCGCCACAATTGATCTTCGGCAGCCGGGGGGTAGTCACGGTCCAGATTACGGCGTTTGGCCCCAACCGTCCGCTGCACAGTGGACACTACGGCAACTGGGCGCCCAATCCGATTGTGGAACTTGCTCATCTGATTTCCAAGCTGCGCACCACTGAGGGCGAGATCACTATTCCGAACTTCTATGCTCCGGTTCGCGCGTTGGGCCCGGCAGAACAGCGAGCTTTGAAAAACGTCCCTGAGATCGACAGCCAGCTTAGAACGGAATTCGGCCTGGGACGCACAGAGGGCCAATCGCCTCTGGCAGAGCAGATCTTGAAGCCTGGTCTCAACCTCGACCGAATCGAAGGTGGTGGAACCGGCCCTAATCCAGCCAATGCAATTCCTTCATCAGCCACTGCGTACATTGATTTGCGCCTGGTACCGAACCAAACGCCGGAGATCGTGCGGGGACAACTGGAAAACTACTTGCGTCAGCTTGGTTATTTCCTCGCCGACAAATCGCCCGCAGCTTCCGATCGCCTGAAGCATCCCCGGCTGTTGCAGGTGACATGGGGTGCAGGCTATCCGCCCCAGAGGACCGATGTTGACGCGCCGGTCTCCCAGGCATTCATCCGGGCCGCCAGGACCGTGGCCGGAAATGATCTGGTGCTCATGCCAACACTTGGCGGCAGCACACCATCGTTTGTATTCGAGCAGCAATTCAACAAGCCGGTAATCGGACTGCCCATTGCCAATTACGACAACAACCAGCATGCCGCCAATGAGAACTTGAAGCTGAAAAATCTTTGGGACGGCATCGCCCTGTTTGCCGGAATCTATGGAAAGCTGGGAGAGTATTGGAAGTAAGATTGTCCGGTCTTTCCATTCGCACGCTCAGGCTGCATACTTAAGCATCATGTTCGCGCCGGTTTCCGATAACCCGTTTGCGGTGCTCACGCTTATTGCTGCTCCGGCAGTCTTTACCAATGCCTCTTCGGTGCTGGCGCTGGGCACCGGCAACCGGCTGGCCCGAGTGGTGGACCGCACGCGGCAACTGGCCAAGGAACTGCACTCCGAACCTCCCTCCGATAGTGCCATTACCGAGATGTGGAAGCGGCATCTGGCGCGTTTGGAGAAACGAGGCGCTTTGCTGGTGAGGGCCATGAGTTTCTTCTATGGATCTATCGGCGCATTTGCAGCCGCCAGCCTGGTTTCTATTCTGGGAGCAAGCCTTGCTGGTTCCGGTTACAGCCTGCCGTTTACTCTGGTTGGCGGAATCAGCTTTGTGGTTGGGATGATTGGCTTCGTTGGACTCTCTGTAGGCTGCACCTTCCTGGTGACCGAGACACGACTGGCCTTGTTGACGCAATCAGAAGAGGCCAAGCTGGCCAGGAGCTGGCTTAAATGATCAGGCTCCGGCTTTGACGGTGCTGGCATCGAATACCGGCACCAGGCCGGAAAATCCTTTCAGGGAAATCGGCGGAAGAGGCTGCAAACGAACTGCTCCGTCCAGTTCCTCTACCACGGCCTCTGAAACCAGCACCTGGCTGGGATGAGCGTTGGAACAAAGCCGGGCGGCCATGTTCACCACGCTGCCAATGGCGGTGTAGTCTTTGCGGGCGCTGCTGCCAACCGAGCCCACCACCACTTCGCCGACATGAATGCCAACCCCGACTCTGGTGCCTGCCTCTCCGCTGAAACGGAGTTGCAGTGCGTCGATCATCTCGTTGGCGGCGGTGACTGCCCGCAAACAACGGTCATCTCCAGAAAACCATGCAATCAGCGCATCTCCTACAAACTTGTCGATATCGCCACCGTGCTTCTTCACGATCTCAGCCTCAATGCTCAGCACCTGGTTCAGCAGTTGGATGACAACTTCCGGATCGCGTGCCTCGGCAAAATTGCTGAACTGGCGAACGTCAGAAAACAGGATTGCCATTGAGGTCCTCTCACTGATCGCGCTGGGACTTTCGGGATTGCGCCGTATATGTTCGTATGTAGCCTGAGAGAGGAACGTGGACATCGCCAGGCGCTCCTTCAGCCCCTGCACCATGCGCAGAAACGACCGTCCCAGCACGCCAATCTCGTCTTTGGCTCCCAGGCGTCCGCGGCTGCGGTGCATCAGTCCGTCCGCTACTTCCAATTGGCCCTGCGCCACCGATTCAGCCGCGCTGGCCAGGCTCATCAATGGACTGGAGATAGGGCGCGCCAGCAATGCCCCAACAACCACCCCCAAGACCAAGGCCAGAACTCCCAGACCCACAAGGATCCACACCAACTGGTGGAAGGGCTTGAATTTGAGCGCGACTGCCTTCGCCAGCACGATGTGCAAACCTTGCGGATTGTGAACAATGTCTTCCAGATCTTCAAACGACGCGTCCAGGAAACAGTAGTCGGCCGTACGCTTCCTGCAAGGCGTTTTTGAAATGAGCCCACCGTCCTCGATCTCCCGTAGGAGTTGCGGCTTTAACGATGGATCACTGCTGCCCAGCAGGTGGGCCTCGGACCCCTCCATGTGCCACAATGCGGTCTTCTTGCCGGTATGCTTTTCAATGTGCTGGGCCAGAGAATCCGATACATCATAACCGAGGACAAATGTACCCAGTTCCTGGTCCTTGTCGCTCACGATCGACACTTCGATCAACTCGTAGAATTCGCCGCCGGCTGACTCCCAGTTCGTGATCTCAGGTTGGTTTTTGTCATTGGAAACTCTAGGGAACCTCCATTTCAGTTCTTCGATCCCGCAGGGCAGCTTGCCATTCGCTGCGATGCTGAGTAGCTTCCCATTCCTCTGGACAATGCCTATCAAGTCAAAAGGATCTTCGGGAGTGATGGGATCGCCTTTACCGGCAAGCATCTTTTCAGTCCAGGCGCAGGCTGCGCCTGGGTCGTTGCTCTGGACTACCGATACCAACCCATCGTCGCTGGCAATGGCCTTGGCCTCCAGGGCGTGCCCGTGCAGATGTTCTCCCTCATTCAGGCTGAATTGTGTGCGACCATCCTCCAACTCCTGCCGCACATCGTCAGTCACCTGCTTGTTGGCGGAGAGTCCTACAGAAATCAGGACAGCGGTGGTCAGCAGCGCGACCGCCCCCGAGACCATCACGGTGAGCTTGCTGCGTATGCTTATGTCGTTGATACGGCGAAGCAAAGTGTCCTTCTGGCTCCTGGCCAAATGCCCCTAACATTAACCCAAGTCCGATTCATCCGGCATTTCTAATTGTGCCTTAAAGAGTCAAAGTATTCGTGTGGCAAAGCAACTTGTCGTTTTCAGATAGGGCCGTGGAAGAAGGCTCGATCCTTGGATCTTTGAGTTAAATCAATTATTATGTGCGACTTACACCCCCACTTCGACATTTTCGGCACGGTTTCGGCGAGTTTCTTAGCGGGCACGTTCACCGGCCTAAAATATAGTTACTAAAGTACATTCCAATTGCTGGACTCTGGGCACGTAGAATGCTGTCCGGTTAGTCACGACAATAGTGATGTTGACTCTTTTTGTTCCTAACCCTGGAACAAAACGGGAAAACTGTTTCAATTCGGGACAGGCGGGCCTATATTTCTTGGCTCACCTCCCCCGCACGCCTTAGGAACGAGAAAAGGAGATTCCCCAATGAAAAAAATAAAGCTTCTTTTGGCGGCTTGCATCTTGATGAGTTCGGTCCTTCTCACCAGCCAGAGCGCGTGGGCTGGAGACAAACCCCATCCCAAACCAGCACCAGGTCCGGTGGGGCCAGACGGAAATCCATTCCCGATGCCGATAGATCCTCAACCTCAAAATCCAGCACCAACGAATCCACCATCACCAAGCTAAAATAACAAAACGCGATGAAAAACTCCCTCCTCACCATCGACCATGGGCTCTGGTTGCTGTGGTTAAGCATCATCCTGGTACAGTTCTGGGCGTGTTGGGTCGTGGTGAAAAGAGGCTTTTACAGTAACTGGAAGGCGTTCAGCTATTACCTGTTCGTCATGGCTGCCAATTCGGTTGTTTTGATGGCTATCAATCGATTTGGCAGCCGTACTGCTTACGCGTGGAGCTATTACGCCGCCGGCTTCACCGAGGCTGTCCTCTTGAGCCTGGTCGTCCTGGAGATCCTGGTCAAAGTTTTGGATCCTTTTGAAGCGTTGCCGGGAAGAAACATTGCTTGGTTCTGCTTTTGGGCGGTCCTGGGCATTTCCGTGGCAGTTGCAGTGTCGGTCAGCCAGCCCTCGCGGCATAACATGTTCTATACCTTGCCCCTCATGGTTCAAAGGACCATCTTTCTGGCCGATGCCGCCCTGCTTTGGGTTGTGTTGTTTCAGGCCCGATCATTGGGCATTACCTGGAGATCGTCTGTGGCCGAAATTGCCATGGGATTTGTCCTGTTTCTCACGGTGCAAGCGATCGCCAAGTTTCTAATGGGAGTTTACGATAATCCACTTTTTCTAAGCGTAGCGAACGGCGTTGGGCAAGCAGCATATCTGTGCTCGCTGGGAGGTTGGATATGGACCATGTTTCATCGTGACCCCCTCCCGGCCCCGCCTTCAGCAGAAACCCTTACTCAGATGCGTGCTTTTAATCCCCATGCCCTGGTGCGCAAAGAAAAAATCTTTGCGGCTGTGGGGGTAAAAGTCAATAGAATCACGCCCGAATCGGAAACTGAAACAGCCACGGAAACACCGTCCAAATAACGTTTCAGCGCTCTCTTTTTGGCGTGTCTTGGGCTCTGCCCTTCCACTCGCCTCCCCGGCGTGCCCAGAACTTAAAGGCTGAGTGAAACGTTGCCCCCATGTAGAAGAGAGCGACCAAAGGCAGGGCCATAATCCATAATGGACTCAACCGATAAAACCGCACCATGGAAAGATAAGAAAATGTCATCATGAGCCACGCACCTGCGCCCAATGCTCTTGCCAGTGAACTGTGGGAGAAGAGCAGCAGAGGTGGAAGCAGATAAGTGAGCGCCAATCCCAGCACCGACAAGAACAGCATCATGGCCGAATGATTCAACTGGTTGAAAGCTGTTCGGGAAATCATGCGTCCGATTTCGCTCAAGCTTTGGTAAGGACGAATACTCCTGGCAGAGTTGGTCAATCCCAGCCACAGGCTCCCGCCACTGCGCTTCACCTGACGCGCCAGGGCGCAATCGTCAATGATCTCGTTTCGAATGACAGCCAGCCCCCCGAAGCGGTCCAGTGCTTCAGGGCGGATCAAGATGCATCCTCCCGCAGCTCCCGCAGTCTGGCGCCGGGGATCGGCGATCCACAACGGCGGATAGAGTTTAAAGAAGAAAAACACAAATGCAGGGACCAGAAGTTTTTCGGCCAAGGTCTCGCAGTGCAGCTTCACCATGTAGGAGGCCAGATCATAGTGCCCGGCCTCGGCAAGAGAAGCCAGCGTGGAGATGCTTTCCCTCTGGTGAACGATATCGGCATCGGTAAACAGGAAAAACCGCGGATTCAATT
>Ga0070730_10003022_pt1 | contig 15212 bp, 18 predicted proteins | sample Coa_R1_3_FD_66447 | JGI IMG/M metagenome (GOLD analysis project Ga0070730, IMG submission 66447) | Surface soil microbial communities from Centralia Pennsylvania, which are recovering from an underground coalmine fire - Coalmine... | ecosystem: Environmental > Terrestrial > Soil > Unclassified ...
AGAAATCAGGCATAGCATTGATATTATTTCCATTATATTTTCTTTCAATTTTTCCATTTGTTTCTCCTTGAGTTTTAGTTTCCTTGTTGATGTTACAAATACAGTATGATCTAGATTCATATTTGTGTCAATACTTTCCTCTCATATTTTTTTATAATTATTTGATCGTGTTTTGATTTTACATTTATTGTTTTGAATATTAATTATACAAATTAGTTGGCATAAGCCTGGCATAAGCCTACAGATCGTGCCAACTAAGGACGTTAGATATTATTTTTATTTGATTGTATTGAGTAATGAATAATAGTTCTTTAATCAAATATCTATGATTCTTAAGGACATCATATGGTTAGTTTAAATTGTCATTAGTCAATATTTGTGCTATGCATTTTTTATCTTTCACATGTCTTAAGGGGAATTAAAATGACCACAACTTTTACAACGTTGCTTTCCGGCAATGTGGATGTCGTACCCGCAATTCATTCTTTAAATACTACTGAAACCTATAGCACTATTATTAGCTCAGATTGGCTAAGACAAAGAGCATTAGCTTCAGGTGTATCATTATCTCCTATTGATATGATCATGGCAGGTTATGCAGGCAATTCATTTACTCTTTTGAGACCTATTTTTAATGCAGATGGAACTATTTCTGCTAGACCCTATAATTTAAATATCTCAAATCCTGTTACAGTTGGACACTTTCCCGTCTTCATTGATCAAAATGGAACAATTGGCGATGTAGGTTATTTACCTTCTAATGGCGCACTTTCCACCGTTATCATGTCAAATGGAAGTTTAGCTAGTGGTGCTTTAATGGTGACCGCAGATACTGCCGGCACTGCAGTAACTGGTGCTGCAGCTACAAATAGTTTTACGACTTCATCGGCGACTCCCGGAACAATTAGATCTCTATCAAGCTCTATGTCAGGTACTGCTACAGTAATGACATCGGGTACTCTGGTTGGTGTAAAAGGTGAGGTAGATTGTGTTGGTGCATCAGGTGGTTCTATATATGGTGTAGAAGGCAAAGTCGCGGCTACTGGTACTTTATCAAGTACTTCCTCAACAGCAGGTGTATTTGGACAATTTGATATCAGTACTGCTACGATTAATGCTGGGTTACTCGCTCCTATATGGGCAGATTATGGTGCTACTTCTGGCACAATTACTAGTGCAACTGGAATGAGAATGTTTGCTGGTACTAATAATACTGCAGCAACTCTAAATTCGATGATCTATCTTAATGGTAAGACTTCTAATCTTTTTGAATTACTTGCTAATGGGTCCACTTATATTAGCACGGGTGGTGCTACCGCTTCTGGAACAATTAAAAAAATCGCTATTCTAATTGAAGGCGTTCAATACTATCTACAAGCAGCAACTGTTTATAGTTAAAAAGGAAATTAAATGCCTATAAAAAATATTGGAGAAGCCATTAACTATGGGAGTTTTGAAGCGGGTTTATCAGGACTCTCTAGTGGTTCTTTTATAGCATTTCCTCTTAATCTAAATAGTGGAAGAATGGAATATTCTGTTAATCCAAATTTAGGTAATTTTAATAATTCCTTAATAAATGCACCTACTGGACAGGCAACTATATGGGTTTTGCCTGATCCAGGTGTTCCTGTTGCTACAATATTAGTTTCAAATGGAGGAGGGGGACAGAAGATACATGGAAATCTAGAAATTATTGATGGTAATTTATTTGTAGATGATGGAAATATACAAGTTCTCATCGGTGATTTATTGATGAGTAATGGAAATGTATCATTAACAAGTGGAAATGTCTCGGTAACAACCGGAAATGTTTCAGTAACAACTGGAAATATGGAAGTTCATAATGGAAATATATTAGCAGATTCAGGATTTATACAAGCAGGTGCTAATGGAAGTAGTGGTTATTTCATTTGTTATCCTCCAACTTCTGCAAGTGGTAGTTTAATATTATCTCCTACTGATAATAGTGGAAATTTTGATGTAGAAATTACTAATGCTGCTCATGCTCAAAATAGTATTTGTTCTATTCCAGATACGGGTTATCCAACTTCAAATTTTATATTATCAAATAGTGTGAACGGTCAAACTATTTTATCTGCAACCTCTTCTGCTACTCCTGGAAATATTACTTCTCTTACTTCAACAATGACTACAACTGCAACGACCATGACATCAGGAAGTTTAGTTGCTTTGGAAGGATTATCTAATTGTATCAGCGCTTCGGGAGGATCTATCTATGGGGTACAAGGGAAAATTATACCTACTGGCACTCTGTCTAGTACTTCTTTGGTTTCTGCTGTATTTGGGCAATTTGACTTAAGTGGTGCAACTATTACTAGTGGGCAATTAGCTACAATTTGGGGTGATATGGGTACAACTGCAACTTCTGGAACTTATTCAGGATTACGCGGAATTGCTATGACTAATACTACGACAGCTATATGTCACTCCCAAGTTTATCTTTATGGAGGAGCAACTAACTTATTTGAACTAGTTGATAATAGCGGTGCACTGGGACCAACTTATTTTGTAAATGCAGGAATTAGTGTAGGGTCAGCTGGAGATCCTCTTCATTGTAATGCATCAAAAGTACTTAAAATAACAGTAGATGGAACTGATTATTGGTTACCTCTATTTGCTTCAAATTCTTAAATTTGTGAGGTCATATGAATCAAAATAAATTGCAACAGAGATTGAAAATTATTGAAGAAGCTATCAAGAAAACAACAGACCAAATTGCTCAGTTAAATGCAAATTTAAATGTATTGAATGGAGGAAAATTTGAATGTGAACTATGGGTGAAAATGATAGATCAAGAAGCAGAAGAATTAAAAAATTCATCTGATTCTGAAAAACAAAATGTAATATCAGATCAATCTGAGGATAAAACTAATGTCTGATCTATTGAGATGTCCAACATGTTTAGGAACTAAAACTGTTCGTGGATTAGGAATGATTGAAAAAGAATGTTATCGCTGCAAAGGGATTGGATTTGTTCAAGGAGATTTAATTGATGATGAAGAGGAAATCGAATCTATTGCAACTTTACAAGATGAAGAATCTTCAGAAATAGTTATACCAAAAAAACGTGGTAGAAAAAAAGGGGTTATTTATGCCAAGAAAGATCATTCGGCGTGAATCAACTGGAATAATGGGACGTCCCACGGAATATAAGCCTGAATACTGTGAAATTGTGAAGAGAATGTATCAAGAAGGAAAGACTAATAAACAGATTTATGCCTTCTTAGATATCTCTCACAACTGCTTTCACGAATGGAGAAAGTCTTATGCTGACTTTGATGAAACTGTTAAAAAATATACAGATCATTCAGAGGCTTGGTGGATAAATTTGGGATTAGTAAACATCACAAATAAAGACTTTAATGCAAGATTGTATGCATTGATGATGCAAAATCTTCATGGATGGAATAGAAAAATTGAAGTTGGAATTACTGTTAAGCATGAAGATGCTATAAAAGAGCTCGAATAATGGATCCTTTAGAAAAACAAATAAGACAAAGACTGAAAGATAATTTTATCCATTATGCAATGAGATGCTTAAAAATACGTACTAAATCAGGAGTTGTAGAAAGTTTTATTTTGAATAAAGCGCAAACTTATACTCATGATTTAGTAGAAGAACAAAAAAATACAACAGGAAAAGTAAGGGCAATTATTCTGAAAGGAAGACAACAAGGTTGCTCTACTTATATTGAAGGAAGATTTTACTGGAAAGTAACTCATCATCCAGGAATGAGAGCATTTATTTTAACGCATGAAGAAAATGCTACGAATAACTTGTTTGAAATGGCAAAACGCTATCATGACAATTGTCCTGTTCTTGTTAAGCCAACGACTCAAGCAAGCAATGCGAAAGAACTTATTTTTGCAGGAATGGATTCAGGATATAAGTTGGGAACTGCTGGAAATAAATCAGTAGGAAGATCTTCGACGATTCAATTTTTGCATGGAAGTGAAGCAGCTTTTTGGCAGCATGCTGATGAACATGCAAAAGGAATCATGCAAGCTGTATCTGATTCTCCTAATACTGAAATATTTATTGAATCAACAGCGAATGGAGTTGGAAATTATTTCCATCAACAATGGCAGCTAGCAGAAGCTGGAATATCTGAATTTATACCGATATTTATTCCTTGGTATTGGCAAAATGAATATGTAAAAAAAGTTCCAGAAGATTTTAGACTTGATTCAGAAGAAGAAGAATTAAAAAGATTATATGGATTAACAGATAGTCAATTAGTTTGGAGAAGATCAAAAATAATTGACTTATCTATAAGCGGTACAGATGGATTAAAGTCATTTAAACAAGAATATCCTTGTAATGCTAATGAAGCATTTCAAATGACGGGAGAAGATACTTTTATTGATTCTCATTTAATAATGAGAGCACGGAAAAGTAAAGCTGAAAAATATGGACCATTGCTTATTGGAGTTGATGGAGCAAGATTTGGAGATGATAGAACTTCTATTGTAAGACGACAAGGGAGAGTTATTTTTGGAGTTGAAAGTTATATCAAAAAAGACACGATGGAAGTAACAGGTATTGTTCACAATATTATTGTTAATGAAAATCCATTATTTGTCTTTATTGATATCGGTGGTCTTGGAGCAGGTATCTATGATCGCCTATTAGAATTAGGTCATAAGAAAAAAATAGTTGCAGTTAATTTTGGCTCTAAAGCATTGAATGAAAAAAAATATGCAAATAAACGTGCAGAAATGTGGGGATTATTTAAAGAATGGTTATTGCAAGAACCAGTAAAGCTTCCAGATATTGATTCATTACATGCTGATCTATGTGGAACAAAATATAAGTTTGATTCAAATGGTAGATTATTAATGGAAAGAAAAGAAGATATGAAAAAACGTGGTATTAGAAGTCCTGATGAAGCAGATGCTGCTATTTTAACATTTGCTTATCCACAAACCGCTTTAGTACAAGATGAATGTCAGAAAAAAGAAGTTGCTAAACAAGTCATGAGTCAAATGAATAAACATATAGAGATACAAAGAAATAGATCTTGGTAGTTAATAAAAGGAAATCCTATGGCTACAGTAAGAAATAAAGCTTATAAATCATCTTCTAAAACAAAAAAGAATAATATTCCAGACAATATAAAAGATAAGCTTAAGTCTCTTAAAAAAGATGTTGAAAAAGCGACATCTTATTTTAAAAAGAACTACGAAACTTATCATAGATTCAGAAGATTTGCTTTTAAATCAAATCTTTCAGAAGATGATGAGCAAACATTAAATAATTTAAATAGACCAGTTCTTGAATTTAATTATGCTAATGCTCATTTATCTAGATTATGTGGTGAATTTAGTAAGCAAGAGCCCTCCATTGAAGTTAGACCTGAAAATGGAGCTCAAATTGATGAACAGCTTATTAAAGTAATTGAAGGACATATAAGACATATTTTCTTTGAAATGCAAAAACGTAATGTCCAATATAATGTTTATAAAGATGCACTGAGTGGTGGATTTAGTGCATTTAAAATTACTACAGAATATGCTAATGAAATGAGTTTTGATCAAGTTATTAAAGTAGAGAGACCATATGAAATAACAATGTGTGGATGGGACCCACTCGCTAGAGAACAAAATAAATCAGACGCTGAATATTGTTTTGAACGTTTCCCTCTTAAGAAAGAAGATTTTAAGGCTAAATATCCTCATGTAGACATAGAATCACTAGATTTTGGTGGAAATACTGAAGAATTTAGTTGGTCATATCAAACGGATATGGAAGATATTGTAGTTGTTTGTGATATTTATTATAAAAAAAAATCTAAAAAACAAATTGTTAAAATAGCAACCGGACAAACATTAACTTTAGAAAGATATGAAGAATTTTTAGAAGAATGGAAACAAAGTGGGTTTGTAGATGTTCCTCCCGATATCATTCAACAACGTGAAACAGAAGTGACAAATATTTGTCGTTATAGAATTATGTCTAATGAAGTTTTAGAATATGAAGAAACTGATTTCAAAGATTTATGTATTCCGTTTGTTGATGGCGATTCCGCTATCATAAAAGATGATGGAAGTTCTTCTCTTACTCAATTTACTAAGCCATATATTTATCATATTAAAGGCATTCAACGTTTAATGAATTTAGCTGGTCAAACTTTTGCAGAATACATTGAAAATTTGACTCAACATAAGTTCATTGTAGCTATGGAATCTTTACCTCAAGAAGAAGAATGGTTAAAGGCCTATAGAAATGTTCAGATAGCAAGAGTAGTTGCTTACAATGCTTTTGATTTGAATAATCCAGAAAAGGCTTTACCTCCTCCCAGAGAAGTCCAAATGGTTCCTATTCCTCAAGAAATTCCTATGTTATTTATGGGAGCTGAAAAGATATTTCAAAATGTATTAGGTAGTTATGATGCTTCATTAGGGATAAATAATAATCAATTAAGTGGAGTAGCTATTGTTGAAGCAGCAACTCAATCTAATTCAGCAGCAATGCCATATATTGTAGGTTACATGCAAGGATTAACTCATGTTGCAAATATAATTGTTGATCTAATGCCTAAATATTATATAACTCCAAGAACAATTCCAATTATTGAGAAAGATGGAAAACGTAGTTATCAAAAAATAAATCAACCAGGTGGAGTTGATATTAATTATGATAGTAATGTTTTGCAAGTTCAAATTGAGGCTGGAGTAAGTTATCAAATAGCCAAGAATAAAGCATTGCAACAGATCATTGCTTTAATGGGAACTAGTAAGACTATTGGAGGATTTTTAGAAAGTGAAGGAATAGATGTTATTCTAGATAATATGGAGTTCAGAGGATCTGAAATACTAAAAGATCGTGCTGAAAAATGGATTGAAGAAAGAAAGAACAATCCTCAACCTAGTGAAGAACAATTAAATGCTCAAAGTGAACAACAAAAGAATCAATTGAAAGCAGCTGAAATTCAATCTAAACAACAAATGCATCAAAATCAGATACAAGTTGATATTGCTAAGTTACAGGCAGATTTAACTAAGGTTCAAGGTGAACTACAATTATCTAAAGATGCTAATCTAAGAGAGCATGAACGTTTAATTCATGAACGCCAAATGAAAGAAAGAGAACAGCATCATTCTCATACTATGGATATTCATGATAGACTCTTGGAAGGTGAAAAATTTAATGAAACTAGAAAAAAATCGGAGAAGTGATATGCCATTAAAGAAAGGAAAAAGTAAGAAAGTTATTTCAGAAAATATTGCTACAGAAGTAAAATCTGGTAAGCCTCAAAAACAGGCAGTAGCAATTGCTTTTAGTAAAGCTGGAAAATCTAAATATAGAAAGAAGCCAAATAAATGATTTTGAAAGAATGCCCTTATTGTGAAGAAGAAGTTGAGAAATCAGAGATGGTTTACAATAAACATTTAAAGAAATACATTTGTGATTCTTGTAATGAAGAAATAGAGAGACGTTATCATTGATTTCTCATGAAGCTTTTTTAAAAGTAGTTGAATATTTCAAAGGAGATAGAGAAGCTGCTTTTAAATGGTTTTATATGCCTAATAGTTATTTAGGTGGAATAAAACCTATTGAAATGGCTTTAAAAGGTCGTTCTAATAAACTTATTAAATTGATTGACAGGCTAGAAAAAGGTTATTCCATTTAAAGTTTGATAATAAATCAAATCAGTTTTTTATATCAAGTTGTTCAATTAAAATTCAATTAAAATATTGTTTTTCTGTATAAATTCTGCTATGCAAATCATTAATTAGTCATGTTTAAACGTTACTCGTAACGTAAACGAGGAACAAACGCAGTTATGCGGAAAAATAACCGTAACTCATATCCCACGTTAGGGGTTTTAACCGTGACGGGGCAAATAGTCGAAGAGGTTTTAAATGACAGAAGAAAATTCAGTTGCAAGTGAAGTTGTACCGGTAGTTGAAACACCAGTAACACCTGAGCCAGTAGTAGAAACACCACCACCGGTTCAAGAGAAGATGGTAAGACAATCAGAAGTAAGCAATGCAATTAAACTTGCAAAGCGAGATTCTGAAAGAAAAGGATATGAGAGAGCTAAAAGAGAATTTGAAGAGCGTCAAGTACAAAATGCTTCTTCTGAGCAATCTCAATCCCAACCAGCTTCTTCTATAGGTGGAATTGTACAGCAAACACCGGAACAAATAAGGCAAATGATTTATGAGGAAGCTCGTAGATTAGCTGCCGATGCTACAGCAGAAAAGATTGTGCAGGACTATGAAGGTAAAGTAGCTCAGACGAAAGAGAAATATCCTGATGCTGCTGAGAAGATAGATAAGTTAAAACTGGATAGACATCCAAATTTAGTAATGTGGCTTAATGGAATGGACAATACTGGTGATGTTTTAAAAGACATTGCTGAAAATCCGGAAAAAGTAGCCCAAATATTAATGCTGGCGTCTTCAGGATTAACGGAAGCTGCGCAAGATGCACTGCTAAGAATATCAGCTTCTATAAAAGCAAATGAAGAAGCTAAAAAGCAACCACAAGCACCTGACCCTTTAGGTCAAATTAAACCTTCTGCGATTAGTACGGATAATGGTTCTTTATCTGTTAGCGATTTCAGAAAGCAGAGTTGGCTTAGGAAATAAATGCTAATTAGGTAAAGCCATTATCTCCAAAATTAATATAACGGAGACATTACAATGGCTTTACCTAGTAATATTTTACAGAACGTACAAACTTATCAAAAAGCGGAGTTAGCATGGCTTTTAAACTCTTTTTGTTTTATTAGTCATGCTAATAAAAAATTCAAAGATTTTAATTCTTTAACTGCAAACTTAGGCGACACAGTTACATTTGATCTAGCTCCTCGTTATGTAACTTATGGTGGATTAGTTATTACTCAACAACAATCTACTCAACGTGTTATGCCATTAACCTGTTCACAAGCTGCAAACGTTACTGCTGCTTATTCAGATCAACAATTCATATTTAATGTTCGTGAATATATGGATAGATTTGGTGAAGCGGCTATGAAGGAATTGGGTACAGCTATTGAAAGTGATTTAGCTCAAAATATTATTAGCAATGTCACTATTAATGATCCACAAAATGCAAACTTTGGTGTAACAAATACAGCTTCTGGTCCATATCGATTTTTTGGTGATGGTGTAACAGCTATCAATTCATATGGTCAATTAGCTCAAGCATTAGCTAATTTCCGTGATTATGGTGCAAATGATCGTAAAGTACGTGGTTATTTACCAATGATTTCCGTACCAGCTATCGTAAGCTCTGGTTTAAATCAATTTGCAGTTAATCGTAATAATGAGATTGCAAATAGTTGGGAATTAGGTCGTTTTTCTGAATGCGATTGGTATGAATCTAACTTATTGCCAACTCAAATTGCCGGTACAATTGGTAACGCTACGGCTCCTAACAATACTATGACATTAGTTTCCACTAATGATCCTACTGGTAATAATGTCACAACATTGACTTTTACAGATCCTGCTGGCGGTAATGTCACAAATTCTATTATGGGTGGAGATTTATTCCAATTTATCGATAATGTTTCAGGTCAGAAAAATGTTAGATATTTAACCTTTATTGGTCATAAAATATCTAATCAACCTGTTCAAGTACGTGCATTAAATGATGCAAATACTTCAGGTGGATCAGTTACTATTTCGATATTACCTGCACTATGCTGGAATTCAACTAATCCTAATTATAATCTTAGCACCCCATTAACTGCTGGTATGAAAGCCACAGTATTACCAAGTCATAGAGCAGGTTTGATTACTTCTGGTGATCAATTCTATATGGCAATGCCACAATTACCTGATGAATCTCCATTTGAAACTGTAAGAACAGTTGATAAAGATTCTGGTGCATCTATTAGACATTATTTTGGTTCTCAATTCGGTCAAAACGTACGCGCTTATGTTAGGGATGCAATTTGGGGTTCAGTATTAGTTCCTGAAAACTCGATGCGTTTAATATTCCCAATGTAATTGTTCCATGTAGATCATGTCATCTATAAAGATAACATGTTAAACAACAAATTTTAGAGGATGTAATAATGACGATAACTTACGGTGTACCAATTGTAAACTTACCATTTTTATATATTAATGGTTTGGGTATTTCTAATGATGGAACAACCCCTAATACACTATTAGATGTGGCAGTAGGTCAATGTCGAGATTCTACTAATGTATTTGATATTGCATTAAATTCTAGTATTCAAATTAGTACAGCTTTTAGTGGTATAAATGGATTAGATACAGGTTCTATTACTGCTAGTACCGTTTATGCTATTTATGTGATTGCAGATAGTTTAAATGTAAATGTTCCAGCTGGTTTATTATCTCTTTCTTTAACTACTCCTACTTTACCAGGTGGTTATAATATTTTTAGATTAATTGGATTCTGTACTATTGATAGTAGCTCTCATATCTTAAAAGGTTATTGGGTAGGCGCATCTAATACAAGATCATTTGTATTTGACGCTCCGCAAGCAACCGCTATCACAGCAGGAACAGCGACTACATATACTGCTGTTAATTTAAGTACATTAGTACCAGCTATTCAAAATTTACCTGTATATATGCAAGCTACATTAACTCCTAATGCTGCTAATGATACTTTAAAATTAACTCCTACCGGTGCAACGGGTGATGCAGTTACTATTAATGGTCAGGTAGCATCGGTTGCTATTTATCAAAATGTTTATGTATTTGCAAAACTGGCTGGTTCATTACCAGAAGTTTCTTATAAGGTAAGTACTGCTTCTGCTTCAGCAGCATTAACTGTAGCAGGATATATATTTTCTTCCTAAGAAGGGCGAAAAATGGCAGTCACAGCATTACAGTTAATATCAAGAGCTTGGTATCTTTCAAGCATAATTGCCAGAAGCTTTGAAACAGTTTCTGGTGATTATGCAACTGAAGGATTAACATTATTGAATGCTTTATTGGATTTTAAAGCAACTGATGTAAGATTAATTCCTTATTATAATCAATATCAGTCAACATTTGTCGCAGGACAAGAGTCTTATTTTATTCCTAATCTTTATGCTGTAGAAACTATGACATTTAATATTGGAGATGTTAGATATCCAATGACAGATGCAAGTCGTATACGATATTTTGGAACAGGACGAGTAGATAATATTCCATCTCTTCCCTTTCAATGGCATTTAGAAAGATCTGAAGGTGGTTCAACTATCAGAGTTTATTATTTACCCTTACAGAATTATGTTTTTAATTTAAGCGGAAAATTTGCATTAACTGATGTTACTCTAAATCAGGATATGTCAACTATTTATGACGCATTTTATTTAGAATATTTGCGTTATGGATTAGCAGAAATGATGGCAAATGAGTGGGATATTACATTTGCTCCGGAGAAAAAAGCAATGCTTAAATCATATGAACAGAAATTATTGAATGTTTCTCCACCTGATTTAACATTGAATAAAGTACCAATGATTCAAGATAAAATGTCTATCAATTGGGCTCAAGTTAACATTGGAATGGGTTGGACTAATTAATACAAATAGGATGAATTTAATTGAGATCATATGCTGCAAGATATAAAGAAATTTCTTCGAGCATCGTATGTTCTACGAAATTTGGCCGTTATCCTAAAATTTCATTAGAGCAAGTATGGAATTTAATAGAATCTGATGGATGGATGGTGAATTTTGCTGGTTATGATCAAGTTGTAGAAATTAATCCAGTAGGTCAAGGAAGAGGAATATATTCAAGCGTTAAATTTAATCATTTGATTGCTGTAATAGATGATAATGTTTATGTATTTGATGAAAGTTTAAATAAACGTCTTGTTGGAAATATGACGACATTTACTGGAGATGTTTTTATTTCTGAAAATAACATTAATCAAATTGCTATTTCAGATTTACAAAATATTTATGTTTATAATTATGGAAATGAAACATTTATAAAAGCAAATATTAATTTTACTCCTGGATATATTACTTTTCAAAATGGAAGATTCATATCTCCTGATACATCTTCAAATCAATGGAGATTATCTCAAACCAATGATGGTTCTATTTGGCCAGGAACTATTAGTGACACGCAATATATTGGAGCTCTTCAAACTAAACCTGATTTTGCAATGGCAACAATTAGATTTCCAGGAAGAGGAAATCTTTTGTATGTTATGGGAAAAACAGTTACTGAACCTTGGTATGATATTGGAGCGCAATTATTTCCATATCAAAGAAGTCCTAGTGTGAATGTTGATTATGGATGCTTAAATTCTGCAACTATTGCTTATGGTGATAATATTATTTGTTGGTTAGCAGCAAATGAAAGCTCTGGGCCAGTTATTCTATATACAAATGGTGGAGATATTGTTCCTATATCTACAGATGGAATAGATTTTAAATTAGCTCAATTAGTTCAACCTGAAAATGCTTATGCATTCATGTTTAAACAAGATGGCCACTTACTTTATGTCATTACATGGCCAACTGATAATATAACTTATATATATGATTTTAATACTAAGAAATTTTTTAATATCAGCGATCCAAATTTTAATCATCATATAGCAAAAAGAATTGCATTTTTTAATAATAAATATTATTTCGTTAGCTTTATAGATGGAAATCTTTACGAATTAAGCAGTGAAATATTAAGTGCTAATGGAATGCAAATTCCAAGAGTAATCATTCCTCCAACAATTAGATTACCAAATCAAGGAAGATTTGTTTGTGGTTATACTGGATTTACGATAGAAGAAGGAATGGCTACAAATGATGGAAATCCCCCTATTGCACAAATGGCAATGGCAAAGGATGGAAATGGAAATTTTGGAAGTTATTATACAAAAGTATTAAATCAAGTTGGTCAAAGACAGAATAGATTAATATGGTGGCAACTTGGATCAGCAAATGATTTAACATTTCAATATAGATTTTATGGATTATCAAGATTTGTTGCAACGAACGGTTTAACTGGAATATATCAATGATAGTACCTAATTTTGTGAATCAACAAGTAGTAGATAAAAATGGTAATTGGACAGATGCATGGGCTAGTATTATAAGTCAACTTCTGCTATTACTTCAACAAAGTTTATCTGATGAAGGCTTTGTAATTCCTTCTCAATCAAATAGTAATTTAAGTAATATAAGTCAAAATTTACAACCAGGAACAATTTTATTTAATACAGAAGCACAAAATGGATTAGGACAATTATTTATAAGATTAAATGATGGAAGTTTTCATCCAATTTTGCAAACTAATTAAGAGAAACATATATGGCTATTAGTAGAAATGATCAATTAGGAATGTCTGGAACTAATTTAGCGGGTGGTCTTGCTAGTTTATTATTAGGAAATAATAGTACAAATCCAGCTAAATCAGCAAATAAATATTTGGATAAAATTTATGGTCAAATTAATCCAATGTTACAACCGTATGCTAATGCAGGAACTAATGTTCTTGGAAATTTTAATAGTCAATTAATGGAAATGTTAAAAAATCCTGGTGATATTATAAAAAGATTAGGAAGTGGTTATCAAGAATCTCCAGGATATAAATGGGATCTTAAACAAGGTGAAGAAGCAATTAATAATGCAGCAGCTTCAAGTGGTATGTTAGGGACTCCACAACATCAAGTACAGTCTTCTCAATTAGCTTCCAATCTTGCTAGTAAAGATTTTGATACCTATTTAAATCATATATTAGGATTATTTGGTGGTGGATTACAGGGAGAACAAGGCGAAATATCTCAAGGATATAATGCATCTAATGATTTAGCTCAAGCACTCTCAAGTATTTTAGGAACTAAAGCTCAATATGCTTATGGTGGTCAGGCTGCTAAAAATGCTGGAAAGACTAATGCTTTTGAAAGTATTGGTAGTGGATTAGGAGAGTTATTTGGGCCAGCAATAGGGGCATTAGGAACATTTTTTGGTTTGTAATAAGGTTTAAATATGGCAATAAATATTCCAGGAATTCCATTTAAAATATCTCCTGAAGAAGCAGGATATGCTAATCCTGCTCGCGCTATTAGTACTGCACAAGAACAAATGAAAAATTTATTACAACAACGTTTATTAGATTTAGAAGCGCAAAAACAAAAATCAATGTTGTCTTATGCAGAACCTATGGCAAAAGAACAATTAAAGAAATCTATTATAGAAAATATAATTAATCAATCTAAGGCAGATGTGGCCCCTCAACTTGCTAAAGCTGAATTAAGTAGTGCATTAGAAAAACCAAATCAAATGAGAGCAGATATTGGATTGACTAATGAACAATCCTTAGCTCAGAAAATTAGAAATAAGTATCTTGCTCAATCAGAACAATCTGCAATTAATGAAAAAAATGCAATGTCTGATTATTATAAAAAAGGTGGATCTTCAGGTGGTGTAGGTACAAAAGAAGAAAATTATTTTCAATATTTAGTATCTAAAGATAATCCTCAATTAAAAACACCTGAACAAATTTATGAAGCATCTAATGTATTAAGACAAGGAGGAAATCATCTTAAAGATGGAACTCCTGTTAATTCTTTATCACCTGCTGCTGAACAATCATTAAATAGATTAATCAAGGGCGGAACAACTGCAAATTTAATCACTCAGAACATTAAGGCAATTCAAGGTGATGCAGAATTAAAAGTATTAGATGATTATACTGCTAAAGCATTGGCTCCTTATGGAGATACTTATTTTAATATGTCTGGACAACAGATTGTTGATTCATTTAAAAAAGATGATGCTTCTCAAAAAAGATTAGGTGAATTTGTCGGAGCACAAGGACTTCAATATGAAGCTGCTAACATAAGAAATAAAGTTGCTGGTGGAGAACCAGGTATTACAGCTATTCATGAGCTAATGCATAAATCTGGACAAATTATTGATGCAAAATTTCCTAAAATGAGTGCTAAAGCACGTAATTATGCAATTAAATTCATAGATAATGGTCTTGAAAAAGCTTTAAAAGCTAGAAATGAAGTAGGAATAAATCCTTCTATTTTAACAAAATCAATTTCTTCTGAAATTCAGTCAACAAATGAACCAAAAGAAAATTATAAAATTCAAACAGAAGATAAGCCTTCTCAATCTTCCAAAAAAATAACTAAAAGTTGGAAGATATTAGACGGAGAATTAATTTAATGGTACAACAAGTTGAACTTGAAAATGGTGAAGTACATGAATTTCCTGATGAAGCAACTCCTCAGATGATTAGGAAAG
>Ga0070730_10003023_pt1 | contig 15209 bp, 10 predicted proteins | sample Coa_R1_3_FD_66447 | JGI IMG/M metagenome (GOLD analysis project Ga0070730, IMG submission 66447) | Surface soil microbial communities from Centralia Pennsylvania, which are recovering from an underground coalmine fire - Coalmine... | ecosystem: Environmental > Terrestrial > Soil > Unclassified ...
TGCGCGCATGCGGTGTGCCGCCGTCATGGGCGGCATGACTTTGTTGACCAGCTCCTGCGCTGAGTCTTTCAGTACTCCGGTAGGATTGCCCTGGGCATCGCGGACGATCTGCCCGCCGGCAGGATCGACGGTTTTGGCGGTAATGCCGGCCAGTCGCAAGGTGACGGAATTGGCCAGCGATTCGTGCCCGTCATATCGATTCACCCACACCGGCGTCTCCGGCGTTACAGGATCAACCAGCTCTTTGGTCGGAAGATTCGGCGGCGACCACTTCTGCTCGTCCCAATCTCCGCCCACAATCCACTCGCCCTTCGCGGTGGTCTTCACGCGCTCGCCGATCTTACGCGCAAATTCTTCGGGCGACGCCGCGTCTTTCAATTGCACCGCCGACAGATGATCGCCTCCATCGACGAAGTGTACATGCGCGTCATTGAAGCCGGGCAGCAGCAATTTGCCCTGTGCGTCCAGCACTTTTGTCTGAGGGCCGTGCCACGTATCTACGTCCGTTGAACTGCCCACGGCGACAATGCGGTCGCCCAACACTGCCAGCGCTTCCGCGTGAGGCCGCGTCTTGTCGACAGTCCAGATTTTTGCGTTGGTAATAATGAGATCGGCAGCGGGCTTTGCCTGGGCGCCAGCCATGAAGTTGCCCATCAGAAGAACCAACCCGTGCGCCAAAACAATCTTGGCAATCTTTGGCAATTTTGGCATTTCTGGCAATCCCTATCTTTCTCCCCACTTCAACTTTGTCCGCAACACGTCAAAGAACGACCGGCCGGTGAACTTGAACAACTTCACGTTGTGTTCCGACTTTCGGCAGCGTACGAGATCGTTCTCTCCAAGCGGCATCCCCACTTGTCCATCGACGGTGAGAAAAGCCTGCTCTCTGGTCACCAGTATCCGCGCCTCAATCACAGCATTATCTTTCACCACCAGCGGCCGGTTCGTCAGGGCGTGCGAGGCGACAGGCGTAATCACAAAACCCGGCACGTCCGGCGCAAGAATCGGTCCACCTGCGGCCAGCGAATACGCGGTTGATCCCGTGGGAGTCGAGATAATCAGGCCATCGGCCTTATAGTTCGCCACGAAGATATCATTCACGCGAACTTCAAAATCCGTAATGCGCGCTACCGCGCTCTGGTTCATCACAACTTCATTGAGCGCCTCATACGTTGCCACGCACTTACCTTCGCGAATCACCTGGCAGTGCAGCATGGGACGAAGGCTCAGCTCACAACAGCGTCCTGCATCCACTTCAGTCAGCGCCTGCTCGATCTCTTCTCGTTTTACTTCGGTCAGAAAACCCAGCGAACCCAGATTCACGCCGAGAATGGGAATTTCGGAATGGGCCACGCAACGCGCGGTAGAGAGCAGCGTGCCGTCGCCGCCCAGCACAATTACGAAGTCAGGCGCCACCGCAGCAAGATCTTCCCGCTCCGCCGGTTCGCAGTCAGCGCAGAACTCGCGCGTCGCTGCGTCCGCCGTGATTGCATACCCGTGGCGTCGAAGCCAGTCAACGACCTGCACAGCAACTTTGGCCAGTTCCGGCTTGCCCTGCTTGGAGATGATGGACGCTTTCTTCATCAGAATGCTTTGCTCATAAGAAGGCTTTTTCTCATTAGAAATCTGTGTGCAACAGAAATTCCCGGTTACCTTCCATGCCCAGGATGGGAGATTCCATTAATTCTATGTTCTTGCCGCCCAACTCTTCCACTTTCTGACGGACTTTCCCCACCGCGTCCTGCTGCGCTGCTTCGTCTTTCACGATCCCACCCTTGCCCACCCGCTCGCGCCCCACTTCAAATTGCGGCTTGATCAGGACAACGACCTCGCGGCGCGAAGGCGCAGCCACGGTGGACTCCAGCACCGCAGGGAGAACGAGTGTAACAGAGATAAAGGAAACATCGATGGCAATGAAGCTGATGGCCGCAGTCGCGCCCGCTCTGGCCAAATCCTGCTGCGTGAGATAGCGGGCATTGGTCTTCTCCAGCAGCTTCACTCGAGGATCAGCGCGCAGCCGCGCGTGAATCTGGCCGTAACCTGTATCAACGGCGATCACCTCAGCCGCGCCGTGCTGGAGCATGCAGTCGGTAAAGCCGCCGGTGGAAGCGCCGACATCCATGCAAGTCCTGCCGGTCAGATCGATTTTCCAATCCCGCAGCGCCGCTTCAAGTTTCAGCCCGCCGCGGCCAACATACTTAAGATCATCACCCAGCAAGCGGATCACAGCGGCAGGATCCACGCTGGCGCCGGCTTTCTCGACTTTTTGTTCATTCACCAGCACGCGCCCAGAAAGGACCATGGCCTGCGCACGCTCGCGCGAAGAGACCAAGCCACGCTCCACCAGGAGCTTGTCAATCCGGACCTTCATGGAGTTCATTGTATGTTGGAGTTTTCAACCAGGAGGTTAGAATCTGACCAGAGCGCTTCGGAAGTCAGCAACCGCAGGCGCTTTCTTGCCAATGGCTCGAAGCACTTTGTGTCCTTCACTGGACAGCATGCGTCTTTGGTGAACGACACCGCCGGGAAATTTGGGATTCAACCGGCCTTCACTGCTGATCACGCGCCAGTAGGGTGTGACTGACTTCTTCCCTGCCAGCCGCTCTTCTTCGGCAGCTTCGGCGGCGATGCGTACAAAAATTCCCGTACATAGAGGACAGGCAACATCCACCTTGCTGCGCTTTGCCAACTCCTCACGCAATTGCAGTACTGTCGTCATCTTTCCTTTAGGCACGCGTCGGATCAGAGCATCCACGTCCAGCGGCTTGGGAATGACCATCTTGCCTTTTCCAAACCTCGCCCGCATTCGCGGGGGTATGGCCACAATTTTTGCTTCTTGTTGTCGCGTGAGCTTCTCGCGCCAAGGAATTCTGCTGCTGAACTTTGAAGCCATGACCAACTTTGAAAGAGAGTGATAATAGTCCTCTGGCAAAGATCAATGCAAGAGAATTTCGCGAGCAGCGTTGCAAAAAGACGCCGCCTTACGAGCCGGCAAAAAAATTCACGAAGCTTTAACACTCGCACCTTCCCCAGTGCAAAGCGTCAAAACACGCAGCTTGCGCCAAGTTACCCAGGTAACTCTGGTTTTTTCCACATCGTTTTTCACTGATCTGTTGAAAAGCGGTAGCAATTAGTGGAAACAAATTTGCCAAATGAATTTTGCGGCAAATGCTCTCACTGAACCCGCCGCACTTATGCAGTAGAATGGTTGACGCTCATGGGTGCAAAAAAGAAAAACAGATCTGCCGGCTCTGCAACAAAACACAAAGGCAAGAGTACCAGGCCAAAGTCACGACCGGCCCGGCATAAAGCTCCAGCCAGGAAGAAAAAGCCGGAGACGGAGATCCTGCCTGTCCTGATCGCTGACAAACTGAAAGAGCTCTACGCCACCATGGTGAAATGCCGCATGCTGACTGAACGCGTGCAAAGCCTTCAACCTTCTGCACGCAAGGCCCGCCACAATTTTTTCGGGCTTGAGGCCATGCTGGTGGGCGCCGGCGCTCATCTGCTGCCACAGGATTGCATCGCGCTGGAGCACGGCCACTTTGTCGCCAGCTTGATCAAGGGCACGCCTCTCCAGTCCATCCTCGCGCGCACCCAGGCCCATGAAAACGGCGGCCCTGATGGACCTTTGCCTTCTTCCGGACAAACTGGCGACAACTCGGTAACGCTCAGCATGACCGCAGTTTTACAGCTCGCGGAGAAGATGAAAGGCAGCGGAGCTGTAACACTGATGTGTTGTACGCGCGATCAAGGAACCTTGATTTTCGAGTCCGACGCTATGGCGCTTGCTGCAACACAGAAATTGCAGATGGTGTGCCTGGTGGAAAGCGGCTTTGATTCGCGTCTGGAATTGCCTGATCAACCGTCAGGCCCGTATGTTGGAGCAGATCCGGCTTTCTACCCGAATATCCCCGTGGATGGGAGTGATGTAGTGGCCGTCTTTCGAGTGACACAGGAAGCGATCCGCCGAGCCCGTGAAGGCCACGGTCCCGCAGTGATCGAATGCATTACTTCGCGTGCAGCCGCAATGGAGCAACGCTCCAGAAAAAACAAGACCGCCCCTCAGATCGCTCAAGACCCGCTCATATTCATGGAACAGTATCTGCGCCGCAAAAATCTTTGGACGGCTGAATGGTCGCATTCCATGGTTGCGACATTCAACAGAGAACTTGACGAAGCGTTTGCCTCGGCGGAAAAAACAGGCAACCTCACTGGCGATTTCGACAACGTCTACTCAGCCGACGGGCGGACGAGCCGCACGGCCACAGCTCCGCCGGCAGCGGCGGCGCTCACCACGACTTAACACTTCCCTACCCTCGGTCAGTGGAAATTGCGCGTGGTTCGCGTCATACTATATAGATATGAATGCCAAACCTGCCGCAGCCCTTGAACAGGATCACGAGGAAATCTTAGAGTGGATTGAAGCTTTTGACGAAGTCATTGACCAGGAAGGCCCTGGCCAGGGTACCCGCTTGCTTGACGCCCTTACCCGGCGCGCCCAACAGTCCGGCGTGGACGTTCCCGTTCACTTGAATACCCCATACGTCAACACAATTCCGGTAGAGGAAGAACATCCTTACCCTGGCGATCGCGCAATGGAGCGCCGCATCAAGAGCCTGATTCGCTGGAACGCCATGGCAATGGTGCACAGGCAAAACAAAAAAGACCCCGGAATTGGCGGACACATTTCCACTTACTCCTCTCTGGCCACGCTGCTGGAAGTTGGCTACAACCATTTTTTCCATGCCATGCACGGCGATGAGCCCGGCGACTTCGTTTATTTCCAGGGCCACGCATCGCCCGGCGTGTATGCTCGCGGCTACCTTGAAGGCCGCATCAGCCAGGAACAGATAGAAAATTATCGCCACGAGTTACGTGACAAGCCTGGCCTTTCGTCTTATCCGCATCCGTGGCTCATGCCCGAGTTCTGGCGCTTCCCTACCGTTTCCATGGGGCTGGGGCCGCTGAATGCCATCTATCAGGCACGCTTTATGCGTTACATGGAAAACCGCGGCCTGATCAAGCCAACACCGCGTAAAGTGTGGGCATTTATCGGCGACGGCGAGACCGATGAGCCTGAAGCTCTTGGCGCACAGCTTACGCTGGCGGCCCGTGAGAAGCTGGACAATCTGATTTTCGTAATCAATTGCAACCTTCAACGTCTTGATGGTCCGGTACGCGGCAATGGAAAAATTATCAATGAATTGGAAGCGGCCTTCCGCGGCGCCGGCTGGAACGTAATCAAAGTCATCTGGGGATCCGGCTGGGATGACCTGCTGGCCCGCGACCACTCTGGCATGCTGCTCAAGCGCATGGAAGAGTGCGTGGACGGTGAATATCAAACCTTCAAAGCTAAAGATGGCGCATACGTGCGCAAAGAATTCTTCGGCAAGTATCCAGAGACGGCCGCGCTGGTCGCTGACTGGACGGATGAGGAGATTTTCCGCCTTCAACGCGGCGGCCACGATCCTCAGAAGGTTTACAACGCTTATAAGCGCGCAGTGGAACATAAGGGCGGACCGACAGTGATTCTCGCCAAAACCGTCAAAGGCTACGGCCTTGGTTCGGCCCAGGCACGCAACGCCACCCACCAGGAAAAGAAGATGACGGACGAGGCGCTCACGGCCTTCCGTTCGCGCTTTGAAATTCCCATCCCCGACAAAGCCGCCAAAGAAGGCTTGCCCTATCGTCCATCGGATGACGGCCCGGAAATCCAGTACCTGCAGGAACGCCGCAAAGCATTGGGCGGATATATGCCCAAGCGCGATGCCCGGAAGGCTGTGCGCGGCTTTGAGTCGCCCTCGCTTGAGGTCTTCAAGGAATCACTGGAAGGCTCAAAAGGCCGCGCCGTCTCGACGACGATGGGCTTTGTGAGCATGCTGCGCAATCTGATGAAAGACCCGAAGGTCGGCAAGCTGGTGGTACCGATTATCCCGGACGAAGCGCGCACGTTCGGCATGGAATCGATCATCCGCCAGGTTGGAATTTATGCCAGCCAAGGGCAGCTTTATAAACCGCATGATGTTGACATGCTGCTCTATTATCGCGAGGCCAAAGACGGACAGATTCTGGAGGAAGGAATCACCGAAGCCGGATCGATGGCTTCAATGACTGCCGCTGGAACGGCATACTCGAATTATCGAGTGCCCATGATTCCCTTCTTCACTTATTATTCGATGTTCGGTTTCCAGCGGGTTGGCGACCTGATCTGGGCGTTTGCCGATGCGCGCGGCAAAGGCTTTTTGATGGGGGGAACCGGCGGACGCACCACGCTTGCCGGTGAAGGCCTGCAACACCAAGACGGGCACAGCATCGTGGTTTCTTCCACAGTGCCCACTTGCGCGACCTACGATCCGGCTTATGTTTACGAGACGGCCGTAATCGTCCAGGACGGAATCCGCCGCATGTACCAGGAAGGCGAAGACCGTTTTTGCTACATCATGCTTTACAACGAAGATTATCCGATGCCTGAAATGCCTGCCGGCAGCGAGGAAGGCATCATCAAGGGCATTTACAAACTCAAAGGAGCTGAAGGCAAGAAGGCTGCTGTACAGCTTTTTGGCAGCGGCCCGATCTTGAATGAAGCGTTGAAGGCGCAGTCCATTCTGGCGGAAAAATATAATGTGCAGGCCGATGTTTGGAGTGTAACCAGCTACAACGAACTGCGTCGTGAAGCGCTGGCTTGCGATCGCTGGAATCGGCTGCATCCTGCCGAGAAGCCAAAACAGCCTTTCATTCTGTCAGTCCTGGAAAAAACCGATGGGCCAATCATTGCCGCCACCGATTACATGAAGGTCGTGCCTGATCAGCTTGCCCCTTGGCTGGGTACCCGGCTGGTCACGCTGGGAACGGATGGCTTTGGACGCAGCGATAACCGTGAGCACCTGCGGCGTCACTTTGAAAATAACGCGGAGTCAATCGCCACGTCAGCTCTTTCACGACTGGCTCGGGATGGCAAATTTGACCCAAAGAAGGCGCAGAAAGCGTTTAGCGACTTGGGTGTGAATCCGGACAAGGCGGATCCAGCAAGGGCGTAAGCAAATTATCATATGTTATTTCAGTAACTTACAATGGTTACTCACCAACTGAATGAGGGACGAAGCAGGTGCTACGTCTCGGCAGGTCTCCCTCCACGAATGTCGAACGGCTTAACGAAACCCCGACAGAAGTAGCCACTTGAGTGAGAAACACTCAACCTTTGCTCTTGACATCATAAGGCTTTATCCTTACAATTAGCACTCGATAGGAATGAGTGCTAGCAACTCCTATCGCCCGCAAGAACCAGCAATAGTTAAATCCCATCTTTAGAGCATATTTCGAAAGGAGTAGTTCGCATGGCACAGAAGTTGACCCCGCTTCATGACCGCGTCGTGATCCGCCGGATTCAAGAGACGGAAACCGTTCGTGGTGGAATCATCATCCCCGACACCGCAAAAGAAAAACCCCAGGAAGGCATCGTCATCGCCGCTGGGACCGGCAAGTTTGAAAAAGGCCAGACCGTTCCCCTCGCCGTAAAAGAAGGCGATCGCGTTCTGTTCGGCAAGTATTCCGGATCGGAAATCAAGATTGACGGCGAAGAGCTGCTCATCATGAAGGAAGACGAGATCCTTGGAATCCTGAGCGGATCAGCCAAGAGCGCAGAAAAGCCCGAAAAGGCCGGCGCCGCAAGACGGTAAAAAGCAGTTAGCAAGTTAGGAAATAGCCATTAGCCCGAATTTTGATCCTGCTAATTGCCAATTGCTAGTTGCTTGCAACGTCGCAAGTTTTGGAATCAGCATTGCCGCAGACCGCGGCACAACTTTGATAAGAGAATCTTGATAGGAGATTGCAACAATGCCTAAAGTAATCGTGCACGGTGAAGAATCCCGCCAGGCGATCCTGCGCGGAGTGAATGTACTGGCAGACGCAGTGAAAGTGACCCTGGGCCCCCGCGGCCGCAATGTGGTCATCAACAAGAAGTTCGGTTCCCCCGTCATCACCAAGGACGGCGTGACCGTGGCCAAGGAAATTGAACTGGGCGACCACCTGGAAAATATGGGCGCACAGATGGTGCGTGAAGTCGCCAGCAAGACCAGCGACGTGGCCGGCGACGGCACCACCACCGCAACCGTCCTGGCCCAGGCCATCTATCGCGACGGCGTAAAGACGGTTGCCGCCGGCGCCAACCCCATGGCCCTGAAGCGCGGCATTGAGCGCGCCGTGGCCACCATCTGCGGCACCCTGAATAAAGACGGCGAGCGCAGCAAGGGTTTCCTCGATTCCCTTTCCAAGCCCGTCAGCGGCGACATGATTGCCCAGGTGGGCACCATCTCCGCCAACAACGACGAAACCATTGGACGCATCATTGCCGAAGCCATGAAGAAAGTCGGCAAGGACGGCGTGATTACAGTGGAAGAGTCCCGTACCATGGAAACCAGCCTGGAAGTGGTGGAAGGCATGCAGTTTGACCGCGGCTATCTCTCACCCTACTTCGTGACTGACCCCGAGCGCATGGAGGCCATTCTGGACGACGCGCTCATCCTTATCAACGAAAAGAAAATCAGCACCATGAAGGACCTGCTCCCGATTCTGGAACAGGTAGCCAAGCAGGGCCGTCCGCTGTTGATCATTGCGGAAGACGTTGACGGCGAAGCGCTGGCCACACTGGTGGTGAACAAGCTGCGCGGCACGTTGCAGGTTTGCGCTGTAAAGGCGCCTGGCTTCGGCGACCGTCGCAAAGCCATGCTGCAGGACATCGCGATCCTGACCGGCGGAAAAGCCATCACCGAAGATCTCGGCATCAAGATGGAAAGCATTGAGATCACTGACCTGGGCCGCGCCAAGAAAATCACGGTCGATAAAGACAACTGCACGATCGTGGAAGGCAAAGGCAAAGGCGCTGAGATCGAAGGCCGCGTGCGCGAAATCCGTGCGCAGTCAGAAAAAGCGACCAGCGACTATGACCGCGAAAAACTGCAGGAGCGGTTGGCGAAGCTGGTGGGTGGCGTTGCCGTGATTAAAGTAGGCGCCGCAACCGAAACCGAAATGAAAGAAAAGAAAGCCCGCGTGGAAGATGCAATGCACGCGACCCGCGCTGCCGTGGAAGAAGGCATTGTCCCGGGCGGTGGCGTGGCGCTCGTCCGTTGCCAGTCTGCCCTGGATGACCTCAAGTTCAAGAACGACGATGAGGAAACCGGTGCGGAAATCGTGCGGCGCGCCTTGGAAGAGCCTTTGCGCCAAATCGTCGCCAACTCCGGCGAAGAGGGTGCAATCGTTGTGGGCAAGATCCGCGACTCGAAAGACAATAACTACGGTTACAACGCGCAGAGCGACAAGTTTGAGGACCTGGTGAAGGCTGGCGTGATCGATCCTACCAAGGTGACCCGAACCGCCCTGCAGAATGCAGCTTCCATCGCTGCTCTGATGCTGACCACTGAAGCTCTGGTCTCCGACGTTCCGGAAGACAAGAAAGCTCCGGCCGGCGGCGGCGAGCACGGCGGCGGATACCCAGGAATGTAATTCACAAACTGTAGCTCCAAACAGTCAGCCCCGCAGAAATGCGGGGCTTTTTTTGTCGCTTCGCTCCAAACCGCTATGCGGTTTTGTGCTCGTCCAGATTTCCGAGCAGCAGTCGCAGCCAGCTCGCCGCGCTGGCCGGACTCGCTGGCCGTTCCTGCATTCTTTGTAGCTTCGCTCTAAATACGCCGGGAGGAGTTTCGCGCCAGAGGTCCTTCGACTCCGCTACGCTCAGGATTTCGGCTGGCGGTGCTCAGCCTTGCCCGAACGAGCTAAGGCAAATTGAATGGGCCGGCCAAATCACCTCCAACTCGGGGAACCCGGCCGCGCCGCTTGGCCTATTAACTTGTTCTCAAAAAAGAACGCACCGGCAGAAACCGGTGCGTTAAGTCTTGATTTGTGACAACGTGAAGCTAGAACTTCAGCTTCATGGCTACCTGCAACTGCCGTGAGGAACCGGAATCGCCGGTGGGGAAACGCGTGCCGGTGATGATTCCGAACGAGGTTGAAGTGGGCGAGAACGTGCGACCCGGCTGTCCATAGTTAGGATGGTTGAACAGATCAAAGGCATCCACATGGAATTCCATGTTCACCCTTTCAGTGATCTTGGTCTTCTTCAGCACCGACAAGTCAAAGTTCTTGAAGTCCGGCCCCACAACACTGTTGCGGCCTACGTTGCCGAAGGCGTTGCCAGGCAGGGTATATGCGCCGGTCGGGTTCACGAACCAGTTCCCCAGCGGGTTGTTGGTCAATTGCACTGGACCAGCGGCGTTCGGCCGGACCGTGGCTATACCCGTGATGGTGCTGGAGGCGGTCACGATATTCAGAGGGTTGCCGCTCTGCAAGCTGACGATCGGAGCGATCGACCAGCCGTCGACAAAGAAGCGATTTCCCTTGAAAGGCAGATCATAGATCGCATTGACCACGAAACGGTGACGGGCATCAAAGTCCGAATTGCCACGGCTGTTGAAGATATTGGTGCTGTCCTGTACCACGATTCCGTTGTTGTTGCGGGACACCTCATCGATAGAGTGGGACCATGTATAGGACGCGTTGAACTGCAGGCCGCGGGACATGCGCTTGTTGCCGGTGACCCACAGGGCGTTGTAGCTCGAGTTGGAACTGCTGTCACGCTCGGTAAGCGCGTTGGCCAGGGTCACTCCGGGCAGGATCGGGCTGCTGGTGGAAATGCTGGTGAAAGGCCGCGAGGCAGCGCTGCCCAGAGTAGTAAACTGGTTGATATTCCGTTCAATTTCCAGGTGCGTGCCCTTGGCGCCCACATAACCAACCATGATTCCCGCGCTGTGGGTGATCTGCTCCTGCAGGTTCAGGTTCCAGGACTGCACATTGGCGTTCTTGAAGTTGGGATCAATCGTAACCGGTGCGATGTTGGCGGGCGTGCCGTTAAACAAAGCACCCAGAGCCGTGACAGGCTGGCCGCTCACGCTGATGGGCAGGGCAAACGGAGGATTAGATGTCAAGCCGGTTACCATGCCGGTGACGGGTTGATCAACCTGTAACGCGTAGCCGCCGCGGAGAACTGTGTTTCCGTTGTGGAGTACGTCCCAGGCAAATCCCACGCGGGGCTGGAAGTTCTTGTTGTTCTGGGCATACGGCGAGTCCGTGCGGACCAGCATGCTGCCCGCTCCGGCACCCGGTACCAGCGTCACAAAACGATCTAACCCTTCACTAGGCGTCATGTTCCAGGCGTAACGCAGACCAAGTTCCAGGGTAAGGTAAGGCTTGAACCTGTAGCTGTCTTGAGCGAAGAAGTCCAGCGCGTTCTGGTTGATGCGGTTGGCAACGTTGCCTACGGTACGAGCAGCCGTATTTGCGGTGCCGTTGATAAAGTTTGTCGTGGTATTGAAGGTGAGCGCACCGGGGTCATTGTTGAAGTTGTTGTTGCGGAAATCACGGAATTCAGTACCGAACTTCAACGAATGGTTTCCACGAATCCAGCTCAGGCTGTCGGCCAGGACAAACGTAGTGTCGCCACGCCCTTGCGGGAAAGCGCGTTCGCTGCCAAACACAAGACCGATGTCCGAGATGGAAATAACCGGCAGTCCAACAGGCGAGTTCGGACCAAGATTAATACCCACCGAAGCGGGATCGATCGGAGCATTGGTATTGAATGTGATCAGGATTCGATTCGCGCCCAAACGCGCTTCGTTGACGATATTGGGGCTAAAAATATGAGTTTCATTGACTGTGAGCACCTGCCGATGGCCTTGGCGTGTGTCACCAAAACCGGTGATCGTGGTGCCGGCCGTGGCTTCTTTGCGCAGATCGCGCTGATATACCCAGTAGCCGTGCAAGGTATCGATCTCGCTGAATTTGTGGCTGATGTCGGCCGTTCCCTGGTCGATATCAACGGGAGCGGTGGCCGAACCGAAGAACCCTGGCGTGCCATTGCTGAGCACTCCATTTGCCTGCGGGATAAAAGACAGCAGCCCCTTAGCAACATTGTTCGTCCCTGCCTGGATGGTGGCCCTCTGGGCGGAACTCAGGACGCCGCTCGCAACCGCCAAACCCTGGCGCTGGCGCAGGCCTTCATAACTTAGGAAGAAGAATGTGGTGCCTCTGTGGATTGGCCCGCCAAAGTCGCCGCCAAATTGGTTGCGTTTGAAAGGATCGATAGGCGATACGCCGCGGCGAGTAAATGCGTTGCGGGCATCGAACCAGTCGTTGCGCAGATAATCGTAAAGTTCGCCATGGAACTGGTCAGTCCCGGAACGGGTGGCGATATTCACAATCGCGCCTGAATTGCGCCCGTATTCCGCGCTATAGGTGGAGTTGTCCACTTTGAATTCTGACACCGTATTGATCGTCGGCTGGAAAGTGACCTGGTTTTGCACCATGTCATTCAGGTTGATGCCGTTGATCATGAAGTTGACCGCATCCTCACGGTTGCCAGCGGTGTTGAAGGCAAAAGAGCCCTGACCGCGCAGTGGCGCGGTAAGAAACCCATTCTGCGGAGGAGTAACTGTTCCTGGAATCAGCAATGCCAGATCGACGAAGTGACGCCCATTCAGCGGAATCTCCTGCACAGTACGTTGATTGATAGTCTGGCCCACGGTCATGGTAGTGGCTTCAATCACCGGGGCCGTCGCTTCTACGTTGACGACTTCACTAGTGCTGGCAACCTTCAATCCGAAGTTCTGTACCGAATTCTTGGCAACCTCCAGCACTAGGTCCTTGGCCAGATGTGTTTCAAATCCCGTCATCTCGACCTGGACGCTGTAGATTCCTGGAGGCAGCGCAGGAACCTCATATGAACCGCTGGAACTTGTATGCGTAGTACGCTCAATTCCCAGGGCCGTGTTCTTGATCGTTACCTTGGCGCCGACGACTGCTGCGCCACTTTGATCGGTCACGGTTCCTTGAATGCTTGCGGTGGTTTGGGCTAATGCGGTCGCGGCCAACAGCAGAATGAGTAGCGACAGCATCCATGGGGAAAAGGTCTTTTTCCTTAACATCTCATCTCCCTCCTAAGGAAACGGCAATGCTATGCAACTGAGAAATTTTTCTTTGGACTATTAATCTAAAAGGAATTTGGCATTTTGCTTTATAGTCATCGAAAGCCTACGCCATCGAAGCTTAATTTGTTTTGTGCATGCGGAGTTCCATTTCTAAGAGGAAGACAACTGATTGATAAGAAGGAATTTACTATCACGCGTCTAAAAGGAACTTCCAAAATACATAGCACTGGAAATTTGTGGCTACAGAATTTGGAAGTTACGCCAAAGCAAGGGCAAGTCGAGGAGATCGCAAACTGCCTCCTTTTTCACGCACCATACAGCGAACCAAGGCATTCGCTTCACCCAAAGTTGGGTGCTGGGAAATGTCGATTCCGTATTTACTTCGGATTCGTGGACGACGTCGGCCTTGGTAACCTGCGATTGGTTACGCGAGGCGTAACATCGTTCTCCGCTCGGGCCGGATCGGCATGCATTACGTCGACCGTGAGGGGACGCTCCAACACCATTTCAAGGGCCGTATTTTGGTCAATACGCACATCCTGGCCACGCGTGAACAGCACCTGTCCCAACCCTACGGCGGCGCCTGCTAGTCCGCCGATGCCTGCGCCTTTGCCGCTGCCTGTGGCTACAGCTCCAACCACGGCCCCAGTAGCGCCGGTTTTGGCAACGGTGCCTACGTCTTTGCCTTTCTGGCCGTCGGCCTTCACCGTGCCTTCTTTATCAGTAACCGTACTGTTGCGGGAGCCAGGCGCGTTTTCCAGCGCTCCGGGCAGATCAATGGTGTAGCCGTTGGGGAAAATCATTGTGGTGAAGTTAAACAAAATCTCCGCCCGGCCCTTGATCCTTCCCGCGCGCTTTACGTTAGCAATCTTGCCTTTCACGTAAGTTCCTGCGGGGATCACAGCAACATTATTCTGGGTCACAGGAAAGCTCGTTTGGCAGTAAACACCGTCACCGACTTTGGCTGTCTTGGTATCAATGGGACTTCTCAGATGGAGCAAGACCTGCGTGCCGGCGGGTACAGTTATCTGCGTGGGTGTAGTTTCGACAAGGTTATTACTAACAGTGACCGTTTCATTTTGCGCCGAAGCGCAGAGGGCCGACGCCAGCGTTAAGAAGAAGATCGCGCCACGCATGTGAGTACCTCACTGGAAGGTATTGTAGAACTAATCCCAGAACGCAGTCACCTAGTGTTTCTTGCCTGCTCCATTTCAGAAATAATGGCCTCAGCGGCCTGCGCGGGATCTGTTGCGTGTGTAATTGGGCGGCCGACAACGATATGGCTGGCTCCATTGCTGATGGCCTCCGCCGGTGTTGCGGTGCGCTGCTGATCATGTGTTTCAGCGCCAGCAGGACGCACTCCCGGCGTCACAATGGCAAAGCCTTCTCCCATCGATTTCCTGACCATGAGCGCTTCGCGCGGCGAGGTGACGATTCCCTGGCATCCGGCGCTTTGCGCCAGTGACGCCATCCGCAGCACCTGATCGCTGACCCGGCCAGAGACGCCGATCTCCTGCATGTCTTCATCATTCAGGCTGGTCAAAACCGTGACGCCCAAAATATTTATGCGTCCAGCGGCAGCTTCAGTGGCGGCACGCAGCATGGTGGCTCCTCCGCTGGCATGGACGGTCAGCATGTACACGCCCAGCTCCGCCGCTGATTTCACGGCGTGAGCGACGGTATTAGGTATGTCATGGAGTTTGAGATCGAGAAAGATCCGCCTGCCCGAACTAACGAGGTCCCTGACCAAGCTGGGGCCTTCGGCGGTAAAAAGCTGTAGTCCAACTTTATAAATCCCCGCGGCATCGCCAACGCGCTGCACAAGCTTCTGCGCTTCTGCGGCGGTTGAAACATCCAGGGCCACAATAAGGCGCTCCCGCATCCCTGAAGATGCGGGAGAAACCATGATTTCAGGAAGATGGCTTGCCATGCTCCCCAGTATAGTATTTTTTTCGCTTATTGTGCGCTAAAACCCTGGTTCATGGCCACATTCTGCGGCTGGATCAGGTCAATGCGAATACGTTCCACACCGTCGCGGAAGTTGAGCATGCGGGCGGCGCTATAGCTCAGGTCCATGATGCGGTTGCCGACGTACGGTCCGCGGTCGTTGACCCGAACAATGATCCACTTGCCGTTTTTCAGGTTTGTCACCTTAACGAAGGTCCCCAAAGGGAGCTTCCGGTGCGCGGCTGTGAACTCGAACATGTCAAAGTCCTCGCCGCTGGCTGTGGT
>Ga0070730_10003024_pt1 | contig 15204 bp, 13 predicted proteins | sample Coa_R1_3_FD_66447 | JGI IMG/M metagenome (GOLD analysis project Ga0070730, IMG submission 66447) | Surface soil microbial communities from Centralia Pennsylvania, which are recovering from an underground coalmine fire - Coalmine... | ecosystem: Environmental > Terrestrial > Soil > Unclassified ...
CTTTAGTTATGTCGGCTCCCAGGCGCATCACCTGCTGGTGGTGTTTTCCGCAAACCCCGGCAACCCGGCCCTTTGTCTGGCTCTAAGCAGACCTGAAGCCGTAGCGCCGGGAACACCCGTCTGTGGACCTTTCGGAGAGGGAACGACGTATGTGACTGCCTCTGGCCAAAAAGTGAACAGCACCCGCGGCCCCCTTGGGCCTGCTTTTGGCAACGATGATTTTGAATCGAGCATCGGTAATTCGAACTACAACTCTTTTCAGACCAGCCTTCGACACTCGGGGAAACGCGCCGATTTCTCGATTGGCTATACATTCAGTAAATCGCTCGATCAGGCTTCCAGCCTTTCCGATCCGGTTAATCCATTCAACCCCAACCTGACGCGTGCCCTCTCGGCCTTCGATCTAAAACATGTTCTGGTTGCGACGTATGAGTATCAGCTTCCGCTCGAACGTTTTTTTTCTCAAACGGCGCCGAAATTTCTGACGCAAGGCTGGGCGATTTCTGGAATCACGCGTCTCAGCTCCGGCTTCCCGGTGACTATCTCAAGCGACGGCGACCGCTCTTTGACCGGAAGCCTGCCCAACGGCGTGAACAATCAGAGCCTGGATCTGCCGGACTATACTCCTGGCTCCTTGAATCTCAATCACAACCCGCGCAATGGCCAGCAATATTTCAACGCTGCCCTCTTCCAGCCGCAGGCTTTGGGTACTCCCGGCACCTCATCGCGCCGCTTTTTCTACGGCCCGGGCATGTTCAACTCCGACATTGCGCTGCTCAAGTCTTTCAAGTTTCCGGAATCCAAAGTCCTGCAGTTCCGCTTCGAGAGCTTCAACACCTTTAACCATACGCAGTTCTTTGGGCCGGCTGCCGTCAATGGCGACATCGACAGCGATTTATTTGGTCGGGTCGTGAAGACCGCTCCGCCGCGGCTTGTACAGCTCGCGGTGAAGTTCACATTTTGATCTCGAACGCTGCTTCCGGCGCAGAATGATCATAGGAGATGCTATCGATATGAGTATCGCAACCAAGCGCGGGGATGGAGGGCAGACCTCTCTGGCAGGAGGTATTCGGGTGTCTAAATCGGACTTGCGCGTCGAATGCTACGGCACTATTGATGAACTCAAATCGCAAATGGGTTTTGCCCGGTCTATATGCAAGGACCAGGAACTCTGTGACGCGACCAAGGAGATACAACGCGATCTCTTCAAAGTTGGCTCTGCGATCGCCACGCCGCCCGAATCCAGCAAGCCCATCCCGGAAATTACCTCGGTGATGCTGCAAGTGCTCGACGATCATGTGAAGCGAATCGAAGCTATCGAAGGAATTCTCAAGGATTGGTCTATTCCGGGAGAACTCCCGGACGCTTCCGCCTATGACGTGGCCCGCACGGTCTGTAGACGCGCTGAGCGGCTTGCCGTCCGGCTCACCGAAGCGGGGACCCTGAACAACCCCAATATCCTCGCCTATCTCAATCGCCTTTCCGACGTGCTCTGGCTCTTTGGCCGGTTGCTGGAGGCGCGTGCCGGGATGGATGCCTCGTTGCGTTCGAAAGACAAACCCGGAGCAAGATTTTCCAGGGCATGGTAACCGTTTGACAGGAATCCAGCTCATAAGAACAATGGCCTAACTGTAATCGAGAGCAAGATACTCTATGCAAGCACGATCTTTAATGGTGCTGGGAACAGCGTCTCACGTCGGTAAATCGATCCTGGCCACGGCGCTCTGCCGTATCTTCGCGCGCTCGGGCATTCGTGTAGCGCCCTTCAAAGCCCAGAACATGTCCCTGAACTCTGCTGCCACCATCGACGGGTTTGAGATTGGACGTGCTCAGGCTTTACAGGCAGAAGCATCCGGACTGTTTGCCACGCGAGACATGAACCCGATCCTGCTGAAACCGGACTCGAACCGGTCCTGCCAGGTCATCGTGCAGGGGAGAGTTTGGAAAAACCTGAGTGCGGGGGAATATCACCTGAGCCGCGTGAAAGAGCTCTTTCCGATTGTCCTTGAAAGCTACCACCGATTGGCTGGCCAGCACGATCTGGTCATTCTGGAAGGCGCTGGATCTCCGGCAGAAATTAATCTGAAAGAGAACGATATCGTCAATCTGCGCATGGCGGCAGCCGCGGATGCCGCATGTCTGTTGGTGGCCGACATCGACCGCGGCGGCGTCTTTGCCTCTCTCGTGGGAACACTGGAGCTGTTGACGGCAGACGAACGCGATCTCATTTGCGGCTTCGTGATTAATAAATTTCGCGGAGACCTTGACCTGCTGACTCCGGGCATCATTGAAATCGAAAAGAGATTGAGAAAGCCTTGCGTCGGCGTCGTCCCCTATCTTCGCGATCTGGGCTTGGACGAAGAGGACAGCGTAGGGCTGGAATCGATGAACAGGAACAGCGCCTCGTTGAAATCGTGGCTGGAAGAAGAAAAAGAAGATAAGGCGCGTGCCCTTCGCATAGCGGTCGTGCAGCTTCCTTATTTGTCGAATTTCACGGACTTCGATGCGCTGGCATCCGAGCCTGGTGTTTCCCTGCAATTCGTCCAGAGGCCGCAGCAGATCGAGCAGGCAGATGTCATCCTATTGCCGGGAACCAAGCAGACGATTCCAGATCTGCAATGGCTAAGGGATTCAGGGCTGGCCGAGACAATCATCGCTTTGAGCGGCCATAAGCTCATCATCGGAATTTGTGGCGGCATGCAGATGATGGGACGTAGCTTAGACGATCCCTATGGCATGGAAGGCGGAGGCGCCACCACTGGCTTGGGTTTACTCCCCATCGATACGACTCTGCTGAAGGAGAAGACCACCGCACAGGTGACGGCCAGCCTTCTTTCAGACAAGGTGTTTGGTATCTGCCATGATGTGCGACACACTTCGGGCTATGAGATACACCTTGGCAAGACCACCTACCATAACGGCTCGAACCCGGTCTTTGAGTTGCGCCGGCAACATACACCCGAGGTGGTGATTGCGGACGGTGCACAGACTGCCGATGGTCGTATCTGGGGCACGTATATGCACGGGCTCTTCGATGATGATTCTTTCCGGCATGTATTCCTTCAGACAGCACGCAGCGCATGTAATCTCCATGCCGTTGAGAGCTTTAGTTTTCGAGGAGCGGAACGTCAGCGGAGGATTGACGGTCTTGCTGACCTAGTCGAGAAATCCCTCAACATGAGTGCGATCCGAGAATGGATCGGGTTGCCCGCTACGAAAACTACAAACAACGTCGTGGTGGCAGCCAGGCAATGAGTCAAACGACAAAAATAGCTCCTGCGGCGCTGGCGACGTCCTTCACGCTGGATCTCCTCGCCGGCGATCCGGAATGGTTCTCCATCCATCCCGTTCGTCTCATGGGAAAAGCGATTCGCTCTCTGGAAAGGCTGGCGCGTCGTTTTGCCATCAGCCCTGCAGAAGAAATGATTGCCGGCGCCGTGATTACCGCTGTGCTGGCTGGTGGAACTTTTGCCATGACCAAAGTGGTGCTGCATAGAACAAAACAGAGCAGCAGAATGGCTGCCTATGCGCTCGAGTCCATCTTAGGCTGGACAACTCTGGCTTTGCGCAGCCTTCTTCGCGAGGCAAAGGCCGTGCTGGATGCACTCGACGCCGATGATCTTCCCCTTGCCCGCAAGCGCCTCAGCCGAATCGTAGGCCGGGATACGGTTCACCTCAATGCCCAGGAGATCGCCCGTGCCGTAATCGAGACCGTTGCAGAAAGCACCTGTGATGGAATCATCGCTCCACTTTTCTATCTGGTGATCGGAGGCGCACCGCTAGCACTCGCCTTTAAAGCTATCAGCACTCTGGATTCGATGATCGGCCATCGCGACCCCGACTACCTTTATTTAGGCAAGGTGGCAGCCCGCGTGGATGACGCTGCCAACTACCTGCCCGCCCGTATCTCCGCAATCCTGATTGGTCTATCTTCCGCAATTACTCCCGGTGGCAATCCGCAACCCGCATTTCGTACCTGGTTGCGAGACGGTGATAACCATGCCAGTCCCAATGCCGGTCAACCGGAAGCCGCTATGGCCGGAGCGTTACAGGTACGTCTGGGCGGGATGAACCACTACGACGGGGAAGTACACCAAAGCCCTTACCTTGGCGCAGAATTCACGGCCCCTCAGGGCCAAGACGCCAGACGCGCTCTCAAGATTGTGATGGGGGCCTCTTTCCTAGCCTTTGCTTGCGCCGCTCTAGTGAGTATATTCACCCATGAAGACTGAAACTGCTCTTGTGAATGAATCGAATACTCGGCCGATCCACGGTGGGGACATCGATGCAGTTGGCAGGATGTATGGGCTTCGCCCCGAAGAGCTCCTTGACTTCAGCGCCAGCATCAACCCCGCTGGCCCGCCACCGGGCGTGCTCTCCAGATTGGCAGCCGCACTCACAGACAACCGATCATTCACCCAGTATCCGGAGCCGGACTGCCGTTCACTGCGAATGGATTTTGCAGCGTACGCCGGAGTAGATCCCGATAATGTAGTAGTTGCCAACGGTACGGCAGCGCTGATCGATGTTACCCTGCGTGCTCTAAAGCCCAAACGTTGCCTGATTCCTGTGCCCGCCTTCAGCGAATATCGTCGTGCAACTAGCGCGGCTGGCTGTGAATATCTTCCGTTTGTTTTAGACCCTGCAAAGCAATTCATCCTCGATACCGGCGCCTTCGCCGAGACAATGGATAAGGAACGATGCGACTTGTGCATCCTTACCAATCCCCATAACCCCACCGGCAGCCTGGTTCCTCCTGCTTCCCTGCTTCGCTTGCTCAAGAAAGCAGGTGAACAGGGTGCCACCGTATTGCTGGATGAAGCTTTTATTGAATACGCGATCGACGCAACCCTGACCAGAGCAGCAATTGATTTACCCAATGTCGTTGTGCTGCGGTCAGTCACCAAATTCTATGCACTCGCCGGAATGCGGGTGGGCTTTGGTGTCGCCAATGCGCAGCTCATCAAGTTTCTTCGGTTACAGGTGCCTTCCTGGCCGGTGACAACCCTCGCGGCATCTGCTGCTATGGAATCGTTGATTGATATGCAATATGCGGAACAGACCCGCTCTTCCTGCACTCGTGAACGTGGATTTCTTTCTGACGCTCTGACTCAATTGGGAATCACAGTCGGTCCGTCTGTTGCAAATTTTCTGCTCCTGAAGCTGCCTGCGGGATCGCCTTCAGCAGATTCGCTATGGGAACGATTGATACGCGAACATCATATTGTTGTCCGCAATTGCAGCAGCTATGAAGGACTGGAAACCGACAAATTCATACGTGTGGCGGTAAAAGACCGCCCTCCAAACTTGAAACTGATTCATGCTCTAAAGAGCATTCTTGTGGCAGGAGCAGGGGTCAAGACTTGAACGGCACTGGAAGTTGCCGGACCGCTTCTATGGCGAGAATAAGTTCTGCGCGCAGGGCGCTAACCTGGGCCTCGCTACCCAGCGCCCCTTCGCTGGCGATGGTTTCCAGTTCAAATGCCGCGCTTGCGGCTTGGGTAACTTCAAACATGCCGCACAATCCTTTTAGAGTGTGGGCGCTTGCTCGAACTTCATTGACATTATTCGTGGCGCGCGCGAGTTCCAGCGCTGCCAGGAGTTTGCTCGACTCCTCAGGAAACATTCCTGCCAGAGTTTCCAGTAAATCATGGTCTCCCCCGCACCGCTTCAACACAGTCTCATAATTGATGCGAGACACCGCTAGCGGCCTGATCGGCGCACCGTCTTTGAAAATTTCATGGGAAATCCCGGTTTGTGGCTTCGATTCGAGACCACTACCACGCGCGGATGTCGATTGAACCGAGTTACGGGCCACTGCGTTGATCAGATCATCCCGGCTGATGGGCTTGGAAACATAATCATCCATTCCAGCCGAAAGATATTTTTCCCGGTCGCCGGTCATGGCGTGCGCGGTCATGGCGATAATAGGCACGATGATTCCAGTCTTCTGCTGCTGTTGGCGGATCAGTTTGGCAGCCTGGACGCCATCCATCTTCGGCATTTGGATGTCCATGAACACTAAATCAAAAACCTGCATGCCATACGCTGCGACCGCCTCCTGGCCGTTGGCCGCTACTGTTACCTCGTGGCCTGCTAATTTCAACATTCCTATTGCGACCTTCTGGTTAAACGCATTGTCCTCCGCTAACAAGATCCGCAATGGGCGCGTGCTGACCGGTGCTGTTTTCGGTTCCTCGCGGGAGCTGTTTCCACCGGTCCTGATCAGCGCTCTGAGAAGCAACTGAAGTAATTCACTGCGGGAAACGGGTTTGAGAGCGTACTCTGAAATCTCCAGCTCCTGGCACCGTTGTACCGCATCAAGCTGCTGCGCAGAGGTCAACATCATCGCCATGCCGACGTTGAGGCCCTCGGCTGCCCCCGTTCGGATTCTCTGGACCAATTCAAATCCATCCATTTCGGGCATCTGCCCGTCAACGATGATCAGTGAGAAAACAATCCCTCGGCCTGCGGCCGCCTTCAGGATGGCGAGCGCTGCTGGCCCGCTCTCTGCCATTTCCACTTCCATCTCCCATTTCGTCAGCATGTCATGGAGGATCCGACGATTGGTTGCATTGTCGTCAACCACCAGGACACGCATGCTGCGCAGCTCCGCCGGAGTGGCCATCCATTCTTTCGCACTTCCCCGGTCGGCACGCGCGAACTTCGCAGAAAACTGGAATGTGCTTCCCTCTCCGACTTTGCTCTCTACCAATATCTGCCCTTTCATCAACTCTACGAGTCGTTTGGAGATACTCAATCCCAGGCCGGAGCCACCATAGTGCCGGGTCGTGGAAGTATCTGCTTGCTCAAACGCTTCAAAGATCTTCGAGAGTTTTTGCGGCTCAATGCCAATTCCCGTATCCCTTACCTTGAACATCAACACTAAGTCTTCTTCCTGCTGCTCTTCCAGTTTGACGGTCAGTACCACTTCCCCATGTGCGGTAAATTTGATTGCGTTGCCGATCAAATTGGTGATGATTTGGCGTACGCGGCCGACATCTCCCACCACGCGTTCGGGAACACTGGAATCCAGCTCGTAGGCAAGTTCGAGCCCCTTTTGATGGGCCTGTAGCGACAATCCCTTCATGAGTTCGGCGATGGCCTTGTGTAAATGAAAAGGATGGGAATCTAAAGCGAGCTTGCCCGCTTCAATCTTGGAAAAATCCAGGATGTCGTTGATCAGGCACAGGAGCCCGTCGGCTGAGGATTTCACCACAGACAAATAGTCGCGCTGGGTCAACGAAAGGTCAGTCTCCATCGCCAGCTCCACCATGCCAAGAATGCCATTCATGGGCGTCCGTATTTCGTGGCTCATGTTAGCGAGAAACTCGCCCTTGGCGCGGCTGGCTGTTTCGGCGACTCTTTTCGCATTCTCAGCAGACTCTTTCGCGCTCACGAGTTCGGCATTGGCTACGCGCAGTTCGCGGGTACGGGCCACAACTTCATCCTCAAGATGCTCCCGGTGCTCTCGCAATTCAGTATCGCGCTGGTTGATCGCGCTCAGCATCGCATCAAAACTTTCGAGCAAGATTCTGATTTCCTGGTGACCTCCCTTAATTTGGCCGATGGTGTAATCACCTCCCTGCCGTATCGAGCTTGCGCGTTGCGCCAGTTCCAGAATGGGACCGGAGATCGTTCGTTGCAGCCTCGACGCAACCAGAAAGGCGAACACCAGGGAAACCAGCAACACTGCCCCTAAAATCATTGTGTAGCGGGCGATGCGGCGATTCACTTCGGTAAGCTCGAGTTCCAGATACACCGAACCGATTTTCTTGCCATTGGTGTAGATGTCACGGTTAAGATGCAAGGTACCGCCACTGAAAGTGCTGCCCTCGGATCGACCTGTCGCCGGTATCACTCCCGAGCGTGCTCCTTTCCTCACGTAAGTAGCAAAAGGAGTGCCGTCCTTTTCATATATTCTTCCAACTGTAACGTCCGGAAGGGTTTTGAGGGTCTCCAAGGTCTCGCTGGCGGCCTGAGCATCTTTGAATGAAATCGCTACCGAGCTGTTCGAGCCGATCAAATCGGCCATGAGACTCAACTCTCTCAGATTGCTCCCACGAACCGCCACCGTCTCATAGACTGCAATCGAAGCGCAGGCCAGCACCAGAGCGGCGCCGCATGTCAACAGAACAATGGCCATCAGGCTTTGCTTGATTGGTCTATCTTTCCCTCGTACCATCGTCTCGATACTCCTCTTCTGCGGGTTGGAATCCTATTGAAGCGGTTGATTTTCTCACCGTAACAAGTAGCCAGGTTCTCCTGGCAACTTTCCATCGATCTTCAGGACCTTTAACTCTGCGGGAATATTTTGTAATGCCATGAAAGTCAGTCCGCCGGGTGTCTCTTTCAAATACTGGCGGGCCATTGCGCTGGAAGATACGGTGAGCGGCTCTTCTGAGGCTTCTCCGCGAAATACCTTTGCCCGCCAATGCTCGGCGAACTCTTTGTTGTCCATCTTCAACAACGAGATCAATACCTGATCGCGTTCCCGTGCACCCCGCTCTCGCAAAACCAGCTTCACTTGCACGTTGCCTCCCCAAAATCTTCGCTCCCCCATCAGAATTCGCCGCAACTCTGCCGGCGACAAATCGTTCACCGGATTCAGAGAACTCACCACAACTGCAATATCGCCCGATTCTTTGGCCCCTCCTCTCGACTGGGAGTGCCCCAGACAACAGGAGAGCGCAACAACCACGGCCAAGACATATCTTTCGCTTTTCATGCCGCGACCTTTCAAAACGCAAATGAAAGCTGGGTTCCCAGCCGATTGACTGCTGCAACGCCGCGACGCATGTCGTGCCCATACTCTATTTTCAGAGCTGAAAACTCGTTCAAGTCGTAGCGCAGCCCAACCTTTGGACCATGGAGCAATCCCACATCGGAATAAAGAGGGTCGCTCGCCGGAACATTGAGGTATTCATACCGGAAATAGGGCCGGTATCTGCCAAACTGTTTCGATACCTGGGAATAAAAACCAGGGATATTCGTGGTCAAGTTGACGTTGTTCAGCGCATGCCGCAGCAGCACAGCCTCATTCAGGAACTCGAAATGGCTATTTTGATAGATCACGTGGGCGGAAAGAATGTTCTCCGTCACATTGGCTTTGCCGGAAGGCGTCACATGATCGTGATAATTGGAGAAACCAAACTGCAGTCCCGGCACCATGCCTGGCCGGATGAGGAACCCCAGGTTGAAGGCCTTGCCGTTGTTGTCATCGCTCACATTCTGCACTGGATTGACGTCGGTCCGAGGATTCCTGCCGTTGCCAATCTCTGCGATGTAATGCAGACCCAGTTTGCTGGAGATCGTCCCTGTGGCGCTCATTCCAACCGTATGGACGGGAACGATTCCGCCATGGTCCTCAAAGTCGAATAGGAATGGACGGCCCAACGCGGTTTGCATCAGCGCGCTGTGATGATAAGCAGTGTTATAAAAGCCAATTCCGGTGTGGTAACGCCCGAATTGAAGGTTCAGCCGGTCGCTCACCGCATAGATCAGCTCCATACGCTCCAAATCAATGCCAAACTGGTTTGTCCCTGGATCCGCTTCTATCACGGTCTCGGAAAGAAAGCTGGCTCTGTCTGTCAGCCGTGAGGTGATGAAAAGATTGAACTGTCCCAGGGCGAATGAATTGGTGGCGCCTCGCTGGTCACTGGTGTTCCAACCGACATCCGCATAACCCTGGAGCCGCAACCGTGGTCCCGAACCAACTTCTGAGCCGTGCTCGGGCATCGGCGAAGGGGCCGGGGTGATCGGCTCCGCCGCGGATGGGACTTGAGCTGACGCCGATGGACTTCCTGTCTTCTCCGCGAGGCTCCGCACTTGCGCCTTCAGGGCATTCACTTCAGATTCAAGATCTTTTACGTGCTGTAGCAAGGCTTTGGCGGTCTCGGCATCTATGTTGGCAGCGGTCTCCTGGGCCGTACTCCGGTTGGATAAAGAGCACACACACAACAGGGTCAATACCAGGTACCTGCCATAACTAACTCTCTTGCAAGAGTTTTTCTCAATCATGCTCGGACCTCTTTGGAACATTGGAATGTTTAGGTAATCGGCAAGTCCGGAGAGTACTTTAGTCTTGTAAACAGCTCTATTGCTGAGAGAAAGAGTGTGGCGATGGTGTTTTTACCGTGCTGCACGGAAAGTACATTGAGATAAGTGGTTATGCCTGAGTTGTTATTAAAGTTGGATGATTGTTTCCCAAAGATTCCCAAAGGTCTTTACAGACCCTTTTAGACAATCCACCCCCCCGCAACTCCAAAAACACCACGTGGACGCTGAGGCTAAACCGTAAGCGTCCTTTTTCCTTTTGGTCTCAAAAACTCGGGTAAGCGAGTGATTAGAAGCGATGTGAGTTGAAACAACGAATTTCCGAAGCACATCATCAAAAATCTGGTGAGTATATGCTCGAAAACAATTTGATTATGAATAAGATGGACCAGTCTGATTGTCCGTTGTCTCCCGGGGAATTCGTGGAGCACTCTGGCATCTATGAAATTTGCCATGTGGATGAGCCGCGAGTAAGCGTGCTTTTGACCCGGCACACGATCTTCCCTTATTGCCGGCGCTGCGGTGACCTGGTGCGTTACAAGTTGATCCAGGCCGCGCCTCACATTTCCGAAGATCCTGATTTCCTGGAAGACTTTACAAAAATAGACAACCCGCCCTTCAAGATGATAACTCCAACCAATACGTTCCCCCTTCAACTTGGGATATCACATGGCTTCCGGTTCTGGCAAGATATTGTACAAACCTGGCGAAGTGGTCCCGAAGGCGGGGATTTATAGAGTCCTTCATGCCGACCATCGCGGTCCACACGAAACAAGTCTGCGTTCAGAGCAGAAATTTCCGCCTTGTAAGCGATGTGGAACAGAGGTGAGATTTGAACTCCTCTTCCCTGCTGAGGGCGAGCAGCGCGACGGGCAAAAATACTGACCAAGTAGCCTAGCCCGTTACAGTTGGAAGCGCATCCCGCTCTACGGCGTGGAACTTCTTCATGTCAATGGTAGGAACGTCATCGCCCTCATGGAAAAGCTTGGCAAATTTATAACCCCAGAGCACCTCAGCGGCTGCATAAGAGGAGCGGCTGTGAACGACCTGGGCAAAGACCTCGTCGGTTCCTGCCAGAAGGATCAGGAATTCCGCGTGCCCCTGCAGTAACCGCTCCTGGCTGCAGCCAAAAAGCGGGCTGGATTCGTTGATTGGGTGGACAATGGTCCAAGCCAGAGGAAAGAAGGTCACGCTCGGGCGCTCCAGCGAAAGCTTGTAATACTGTCTCTCAAGAATTCCTTTTTTCTCCTCAAATAGAGTAAGGATCACGGTTGCCTCCAGGTTAATCAACTGGTTCTGGCGACCGTTGATGATGCGGAACTCAAATGCCGTACTGCCACGGTAGGGTGCGATGATCGCATTCTCGCTATAGATGATATGAGCTGTGGGCCGGGCGAATCGGGCGTAGACCAAACCCGTGGACAAAGCAAAACCAAGAAGTCCAACAATCGACTCCAGCGTTACCACAAAGTTGGCCGCCATCCCCGCAGGCACTACGTTCCCGTAACCGATGGTTGCGAAAGTGTGCACGCTGAAGAAAAAAGCCTGCCAGAAAGGGTGCGGGGCAGATATTCCCTGGAGCGCGCCGGGCCCGCACAGAATGTAAGCCTCAGCAAAGATTACATTCAACATCAGGTAGACGGCCGCTACCAGGACGACAAATACCGGTGCCGGCATGCTCAGCAGTCCATGGTAGGTGAACAATGAGCGCAACGTGCTCTTTCGTCGACGGTAAACATTAAACGTGCCATCTCGATTCAGCAGCCGTAATTTCTGCTCGCGCGAGAGGACCGATCCGAAACCTAAGTCCCGGTTTTCCTGGTCCATGCCCGTGGGTAGCGACGCAACCTCGCTCATCACCTTTTCTCCTTGGCCTTTTTCGGCCAATTTAATCTCAAACACGCTCCATCAGGATTACTCCAGCTCGCCACTTTTGCCGCATCCTGGCAAAACGCTTGGGAAAAAGAGATTCCATCAGATGCAGCATCCATGCCATGGGCATCTCACGCTTCAGCCGCCGGCTCTCATCCAGGAACTCACGAAATTCAACCAGCTTCCAGCCCTGCGGACGAAAAAACTCCGGGCCTTCCGCCGGGGCAAAATACATGGGCGCATTCGCAGAAGACAATTGCTTGCCCCAATTTTTCATGGTCCGCTGCAGAATTGCCGGCGAGGCCAAGTCACTGATCCAGTACCGGAAATTTGGCTGGTCATGCAGATCCAGAGCTAGAGCGCTCACACCTTCCGGAGGTAGATAGGCCAGAAGACCTTCCGTGAGGACAACAGCCTTGGACGCGGACGCATTCACGCGGGCCAGCAATCGCCGCCGCTCTTCAACATTGGAAAGATCCAAGGAGATACGTTCCAGGCGGCATCGAGTGACATCCTTGGCCAAGTGTTCCTGCTTGTAGGAGATCATCTCCGGAAAATCAACTTCGATCCAGTGGAGCGCGGCAGGCAAATCCATCCGGTAAGGGCGCGCGTCCAGGCCAGCCGCAAGATTGATGACCGTATCGACGCCTTCGGCGATCAGTCTGGAAATCAATTCATCAAAGCAAACCGTGCGGATTATCATGGGCCAGGCCATGCTCCGGCCCCGGCGCAGATTTTTTACGATTCGTTCTCCGCGTTCACCAGCCAAGCGGCGAGCATACGGATCATGAAAGTGAGCATCGGGACGCTCACTCTCCATCGTCCGGTAGTAAGCTACCCATAACGCGGTATCGGAGACAGAGCGCAGAGGTTGATCGGGCATTGGGGTGATTTTAGCATCAGCCTTTGGCTCTTAGCTTTTAGTCCTTAGCCACAATGACTGAAGTAAACATTGACCGCAAGACCGCTGAGATCACAGGAATGGCTGACAGGGCCGTGCTGGATATATCAAGTGTAAATCCCGCTCATGTCGCGGCTTACCCCAAGAACTAACGGCTAATTGCTGAGTGCTTCTCAACTGAACTGACTCCGAAACACCGCTTTAATGTGGTGAAGCCGCGCCGTGAGCGCAGCCGATTCTTCTGTCAATCCCAGTTCATTGGCTAAGTTGATGGCGTCATAAAATGCCTCTTTCACATCGCTGTAGAGCCCTGTAATTGAACCCGAGGTTTCATACATCTCGTCGTATGCCTTTTCGCCGAGGGCCTTGCAGGCACGCAGTTGATTCAGCTTCAATTCGCGTTCCGTTTGGTTGATAGGGTCATCCATAGAGAGAATTTTACCGGCAAAGTGGTCAGGGCTCAATTTCAGCCAGGGCAATTTTGGTGGTCCCCAGCTTCTGTTACAGTAATGTCTTCAACTATGAAACACTTACTCCGCCTTCTGCTCTCCTTCTGTCTGGTGACGGCAATCACGCCTTTTGTCATGGTTGCGCAAACGCCAAGTGCTCCGGCCCAGAAACCCGAAGCCTCACCGCAGGCCAAAGGGGGCGACGTGGATAGCATTGAACACATCGTCGGAGCTCTTTACGCGGGCATCTCCGGACCAGCCGGACCACGCGATTGGGACCGGGTGCGCTCGCTTTTCTACACCGGCGCTCGCCTCATTCCCAGCCACCGGGACCAGAATGGCAAAGTCACAGCCACCAATCTGAGCATCGAGGAGTACATAACAAGGTCCCAACCATTTCTGGAGAAAGAAGGCTTCTTTGAAGCTGCGGTAGCGAACCGGGTTGAGTCCTGGGACCATCTGGCCCACGTCTGGAGCACCTACGAATCGCGTCACGCCAAAGGCGACGAGCCTTTTGCCCGAGGTATCAACAGCATTGAGTTGATGAATGACGGAAATCGCTGGTGGATCATCACGGTGTATTGGGAAGGCGAGGATAAAGCTCATCCTCTGCCGGAAAAGTATTTGGGAAAATAGCACTCAGCCACTTGACCACACCGAGAGCGTGGTCCATTGAAAACCTAACTTCGTGATGAGTTTCTCGATGGACATGCAATCGGGTGATCGATTTTGGGACAACATGCGCATCACCAGCCGCGCCAAGACGATTGCTTTTTTCATCACGCTAGGCGCTTGCCTGGTTGGCCTGGCGATTGCCCTCAACGTCAGTTGGATCATTCTTAGCTGGCGGGAGGTGGTGCCGCTGGTGCTGGGTATCATCTTTTTTTGCTTCATCATTGCGGGCGTGGTGCTGAACACCATCTTCCTGGTCCGGGAGGTCCGGCGCAATGAGCAACAAGACAGCTTTCTCAACGCTGTGACCCACGAGCTCAAGACGCCCATCACCTCGATCCGGCTTTATCTGGAGACCCTGGAGCGCCGCCAACTGAATGAGGCGCAGCGCCGCGACTTTTACCGCATCATGCTGGAAGACACTGACCGCCTCCTAGGCACAGTTGAACAGGTGCTGAAGGCGGGTGAGGTACGCAATGAAAGGGCCAAGAAAAACTGGCGCGAGGTGGACCTTTCCGCTATGGTACGGGACACTCTCGAACTGGCCCGCCTGCGCCACGGCCTCTGCGTCAATGCTCTGAGGTTCGGCACTGAGCCTCCGGCGGACATCACTGTCATGGGCAATCCCGAGGAGTTACGCACCGCGATTGCCAACTTGGTCGAGAACGCTGTGAAGTACTCCGGCCCGGAACCGGAGATCATCGTCGACATCCTGACTCCTGACATCGACAACGTGGTGGTACGTGTTCACGACAACGGCGTCGGCATTCCCCACGGCGAGATGAAGCGCATCTTCAAGCGCTTCTATCGCGTGCGCAGCCGGGCCACAGAGCAGGTCAAGGGGACGGGCCTGGGCCTCTTTATCGTACGCTCCATCGCACGCCGGCATGGTGGCGACGCCTTCGCAGAGAGTGAGGGCGAAGGCCGTGGCAGCACCTTTACGATTCGCTTTCCAAGGGTCTACCGCGTATGAGCCGCATCCTGGTGGTGGAGGACGAGGCGCACATCGCCGCCGGACTTCGTTTCAACCTGGAAGCGGAAGGCTATTCCGTCGACGTCACCGACAACGGTGAGGATGCTCTGCAACGACTTCTGACCGGTCGCCGGGACTTTGACGCGCTGGTGCTTGACGTGATGCTACCCGGCAAAGATGGGTTCTCCGTGGCCCGCGAGCTGCGCGAATCAAAGAACTACATTCCACTGCTGATGTTGACCGCCCGCGGACGCCCGGAAGACGTGCTCCACGGATTCGAA
>Ga0070730_10003025_pt1 | contig 15203 bp, 14 predicted proteins | sample Coa_R1_3_FD_66447 | JGI IMG/M metagenome (GOLD analysis project Ga0070730, IMG submission 66447) | Surface soil microbial communities from Centralia Pennsylvania, which are recovering from an underground coalmine fire - Coalmine... | ecosystem: Environmental > Terrestrial > Soil > Unclassified ...
GTCACCCCGAGGCGGCCATGGACAACATCGCCCGCTTCGTGTGCGACTTCTATACCCACCACGACTACCACACCTTCCCGGGCGTATGACGACGAAGACGCGGACGATCTCGCCCGGTCAACCCCTGGCAACGTCGCGCCAACGCCTGGACGATCCATTGGGTGAGCCGTGCGGCCGCCCCGGGATCAGCGGCGTCGCGTATGACACGGCCTGGCTCGCCGGCATGCCCGCGCCGACCGACCCTGGGCGCAGCCGCTTTCCGACCGCGCTGCGCTGGCTCGCCGATAACCAGCTCGCCGACGGCAGCTGGGGGAGCTCCGTGCGCTATGAGCACGATCGCATTCTGTCCACGCTCGCGGCCCTCGCACCACTGGCCGAGTTCGGCCGACGGGCCGCGGATCTTCGCGCGCTCGCGGACGGTACGCGCTACCTCTGGCAGCACGGACACCTGCTCAGCCGCGAGCCGGTCGAGCCAGTCGGCTTCGAGCTGCTGGTGCCGGCCCTCGTCGAGCGGGCGCGGGCCGCCGGCGTCGCGGTACCGCCGCATCTCGACGGCTATGCCTCACAGCGCGCGCGAAAGCTCGAGTTGATCCCCAAAAACGCGCTCTACTCGCCCCGCACCACGATCGTGCACTCGCTCGAGTTCCTCGGTGCCCAGGCCGATCCCGAAGGCCTGGCGGCGGCCCTGGGCCAGAACGGGGCGCTCGGCAACTCGCCCGCGGCCACGGCCTTTTACGTGGCCCAGACCCGATCCGACGATCCGCGAGCCCTCGGGTATCTCGCGTCGTGTCTGAGTCGCGGCGGCGGGGCGACCGCGCCGGTGCTGTACCCGTGCGACACGTTCGAGCTGCTGTGGGCGGCGTACCACCTGTTCATCGGGGGTGCCCCGAGCCAGGGCATTCTGCGAGCCACCGAACGTCGCCGACTGCTGGCGGATCTGGCTGTCGCCGGCGTGAGCCTGTCGCGGACGTTTCCGATCCCCGACGCCGACGACACCGCGGTCGCGCTGCTGCTGCTCCACGACCTGGGCGAACGCGTCGATCCCAGCGTCCTGCAGGCGTTTGAGACGGCCGATGGCTCGTTTGCCAGCTTCCCGTACGAGCGCCACTCGTCGGTCGGCGTCAACGCCCACGTGCTCCACGCGCTCCTGCGCGTGCCCGGGTATCCCGACGCCAGCCGAGCGATCGACCGCATCGTCTCCTACCTCATCGATCGGCACAGCGGGCTGTACTGGATCGACAAGTGGCACATCTCACCGCTGTACGCCACCGCGCACGTGCTGGCCGCGCTCGAGGATCTGCCCGCGGAGCAGCACGGCCGCGTCGCCGAGCTCGCCGACCGCTCGCGCGAGTGGCTGCGCCAGTCGCAGAACGCCGACGGGTCGTGGGGGTTCTACGGCGAGTCGACCGCCGAAGAAACCGCCTACGGTCTGCTCGCGTTGGCTGGCCAGCGCGACCCCAACCAGCGCGACCGCGCCCACTCCCTCGCCGCGGCGAATTTTCTCCAGCTCCGGGTACGCCTCGAGGATGCAGCGCGCCACGATCGCGCCCATCCACCGCTGTGGGTCGACAAGTGTCTGTATGTCCCACCCCTGGTGGTCAACGCGGCCATCATCGGCGCGCTGACCGCCTGGAAAAACATGTCAACCAGAACAAACAGACGCCGTCTTACGGCGACTCCTGATGTGCCGATACTTCAGGAGAGATGCCGCGGTCGCTAGTCAAACCCACCCGTGCAACCGCCGCCGTCAGCTTGCAGCAGCTGACATTCGAGACCTGTGAGCCGCTACAGATCCTGGACATTACCGATGACGTCGCGGGTGTCGTCGGCGAAAGTGGCGTCTCAGATGGCATCGTGTCGATCCTGTCGCGGCACACGACGGCAGCCATCCGGATTCAGGAAGCCGAGCCGCTGCTGCTGCGCGACCTGCTCCAGTTCCTGCGCCGTCTGGCGCCGGCAGCCGATCACTACCAGCACAACGACTTCGAGATTCGCACCCATCACATGCACCCAGGCGAGAGCCCCAACGGCCACTCGCACTGTCTGCAATTCCTGTTGGGGAGCAGTGAGACCGTGCCGATCAAGGACGGCCGGCTGTTGCTTGGACAGTGGCAGCGCATCTTCCTGGTGGAGCTTGACGGACCTCGGCCCGAGCGCGAAGTCCTAATTCAGACCGTCGGCGTCTCGAGCGCTCAGTACTGAAGCTGGTCCAGCCACGCGCGGGTCCCGCCCGTGGTGACGTGTGACTTCGCTCGCAGCGCGGCGATGTCGCTCGCGCCCGTCAGAAACAGGACCGTCCGGAGCTCGTGCAGGAATTGTGCGACCCAGGTGTCGACGGCGGCATCGCCTTCCAACGCCGCCTGCAGCAGCGGGCGGGCGACGCCAACCAGCGTCGCGCCGAGCGCCAGGGCCTTGGCCGCATCCAGGCCGCTGCGGATACCGCCAGTGGCAATTACCGGCAGGCCGGCGCGCTGGACGCCGACAACCGACACCGGGGTCGGGATGCCCCAATCTCGAAAGACCTCACCCAGTCGCTGGCCACCGGTCGACCCCTGCGCTTCGGCGCGCAGACCCTCCACGGCGGCGAAGCTCGTGCCGCCGACGCCGCCCACGTCCAGACCCGCCACGCCAAGGTCCTTGAGGCGCAAGGCCGTCGCCTGCGAGATGCCAGCGCCGGTCTCCTTGGCAATGACGGGCACGGCAATCTGCTGGACGACGTGCCGGATGGCCGTGGCACATCCCCGCGCGCGGGTTTCGCCTTCCGGCTGGACGCTCTCCTGCAGGAAATTGAGGTGGATCGCCAGCGCGTCGGCGCGGATCATGTCCAGCGCCAGGCGGACCTCATCGAGTCCGAGCGGCGGCGCGTCGTCTTGCGCGATGAGCTGCGGCGCGCCGATGTTGCCGATCAGAAACGCCGTCGGCGCCTGCTCGCGCACGACGGTATACGTGTAGGCCAGGTCCGGCCGCCGCAGCGCCGCGCGCTGGCTGCCGACGCCCATCGCGAGCCCGTGGCGCTCGGCGGCGCGGGCCAGCACGGCGTTGACATGGTGCGCGGTCGTGTGGCCGCCGGTCATCCCCGCGATGAGCAGCGGGGCGCGCAGCCGACGTCCGAGGAACTCGGCCGAGAGGTCGACGTCGCACCGATCGAGCTCAGGCAGCGCCTCGTGCACCAGCCGCACGTCGTCCCACCCCGGTCCCGCGAGGGCGTCCACATCGCCCGACGCCGACAGCCGCAAGTGATCGCCCTTACGGGCTTCGATCAGCTCGTCCATGGTTTCGCGCTCACGCAATACGATAGCCCGTTACGCCGACGCAAACCCCCGCCATGCCGCGGCGCGGCGCACCGGGTCTGGGCCCAGGTTCCCCAGAATCCGCACGGCGGGTGCCAACGTCCCCTCAAAGCCCCGGGACTCGCCAGCCGGCTTAACTTGCGCGGCGGGCGAGAACGCCTATAATGCTCTGACGGATTCAAATCCGATGGAGTCAAACACCAACGGGCGGCGGCCCGAGCCGATGCTCAACGCGAACGCGGTCGTGGCCGTCGATGTGGTCGTCTTCACCCTGCGGCCGGCGACCGCCATCGAGGATCGCTGGCAGGTCCTGCTGGTCCGTCGCGACGAGCCCGTCTTCGGCGACAAGCTGTCGCTCCCGGGCGTGCTGGTCCGCGCCGACGAAACCTTCGACGCCGCGGCCCGCCGCGCGGTGCAGACCAAAGCCGGCCTGGACGCCCAGGAGTGGTACCTCGAACAACTGGGCACTTTCGGCGACCCGGGCCGCGACACGCGCGGCCGCGTCGTCTCGGTCGCCCACGTCGCCCTGGTCCGCAGCGACGACGCCGACCTGGTGCGCGGCAGCGGCATTCGGTCGATCGACTGGGTACCGGTGCGCGAGCTGCCCGCCGAAACGCTGGTCTTCGACCACGCCGACATGCTGCGGGTAGCCATCAACCGGGTCCAGGCCAAGCTGCGCTATTCGTGGGTGGCCTTTCAGTTGCTGCCCGACGAGTTCACGCTGTCGGAGTTGCGCGCGGCCTACTCGGCCATCCTCGACCCCTCACTCGAGCGCCTGAACACCAGCAACTTCAAAAAAGCTTTTTCGGCCCTGTTCGCGGCCGACACCCTGGTCTCGGTCGGGCATCGCTCGAGCGCCGGCAAAGTCGGCCGCCCTGGCGAGCAGTTCCGGTTCGTCGGCCCCCTCGCCGGCACGCGCATGCGCGAGCTGCCGTGGGATTCGTCCCGCGCTGGCAGGCCGCCCAGCACAGCGATGGCGACCCGTGGCTGAGCGAGCCTACGACCTGCTAGTTGTCGGCTCGGGCGCGGCCGGCCTGTCGGCGGCGCTGCGCGCGGTTGACCTCGACGCCTCTGCCCGGGTGGGCGTCCTCACCGCCGGCGCGCTCCTGGCCGGCTCGAGCCCGCGCGCCCAGGGCGGCGTTGCAGCCGCCGTCGGCGCCGACGACGCCCCGGCGCTCCACGCCGCCGACACTCTGGCCGTCGGCGCGGGCCTCAACGACGCGGACGCGGTGGCCGTGCTGACCAGCGAAGGCAGCCGCTCCATCCAGAGCTTATGGGACGCCGGCATGCGCTTCGAGGACGACCTGGGCCTCGAGGCCGGCCACGCTCGACGCCGCATCCTGCACGCCGGCGGCGGCGCAACGGGTGACGTCCTGACCCGCGCCCTGCTAGAGCGCGCCAGCCGGCACCCGCGCATCACGCTCTACGCCCACGCGCCGGTCTGGGCGCTCCAGAAGACCGGGCAACGGGTGACCGGCGCCCGCGTCGGACGGCGGGTCGTGCCTGCCAACGCCGTGGTGATCGCCACCGGTGGCTACGCCGCCCTGTGGGCGCGCACCACCAACGGGCCCGAAAACCGCGGCGGCGGCGTGGTCATGGCCTGGCGCGCCGGCGCCAGCCTGGCCGACCTCGAGTTCGTGCAGTTTCACCCGACCGCGCTGGATCTGGCGGGTCGGCCAGCTTTTCTGCTCTCGGAAGCGCTGCGCGGCGAGGGCGCGCGGCTGCTGAGTGCCGACGGCCAGGAGGTCGTCGATCCACTCTTGCCGCGCGACGTCGTGGCGCGCGCGCTCCATCGGCACCTCCAGCGCCGGGGCGCCCAGGTGTTCCTCTCGCTGCGCCACCTCGACGCCGAGCGTGTCGAGGCGCGCTTCGGTCGCCTGGCCGCCACCTTGCGCGAGTTCGGTCTCGAGCTGGCCCGCGATCTGCTGCCGGTCGCGCCGGCGGCGCACTACTGCATGGGCGGCATCCGCACCGACACCTGGGGCCGGACCGACGTCGCCGGGCTGTACGCCGCGGGCGAAGTCACCTGCAGCGGCGTCCAGGGCGCCAATCGCCTGGCGTCCAACTCGTTGCTCGAGTGCCTGGTGTTCGGCGCGCGCGCGGCCGAAGCAGCGCTCACCGACGCCGCGGGCACCACCGCGACCTGGCACACCCGGCCGCTGTTGCCCCTCGAGGTCGGCCCCGCCGCCACCACCTTCGCCGCCATCGACGCCCGGGTGCTGGGCGATCGCCTGGACGCCGACCTCGCGGTCGAGCGCGACCCGCGCCGCCTGGCCCAGCTCGTCGCCGAGCTGCCGAGGGCTGACCTGCTGGCGCCCGGCACGCCTGACCCGCTGGCGCAGGTCGCGGCTAACCCGCTGGCGGCCGGCACCCCTGACTCGCGCGCACCGGTCGCGCCTGACCTGCTGCTCGCGTCGCTGATCGCCCGCGGCGCGCTGCTGCGCGCCGAAAGCCGCGGCGCGCACTTCCGCATCGACGCACCCCAGCCGCGGCCGGCCTGGCGCGGCCGCATCCACTGGCGCCTGGCGCACCCGCCCACCTTCGAGGAGGTCCTCTAGAGGAACCCACCCCATGACCCCATTTCGCCCGCACCGTTGCGCTGGAAGCGTCACGCCAAGCGTCACGCGACCGTCACGTGAACATCACAAACGCGTCACAGCCGCGCGTGACGCCCGCGTGACGGTCGCGTGACGGGTTCCGCCCGGGCCGTGACGGCCGTGGTCGCCACTCGGCCAGGAAATGCGCCCACTTTTCCCGCCAGCGCGGACGTCGAGGCCATCATTCGCCTGGCCCTGGCCGAGGACATCGGTCGCGGCGACCTGACCACCGAGGCAACCGTCGCAGCCGACGCGGTCGCGACAGCCGAGGTGCTGCAAAAGGCCCCGGGCGTCGTCTGCGGCCTGCCCGTGCTCGCGCGCGTCTTTGCCGCCGTGGATCCGCGGGTGCAGATCACCCCACTGGCCGATGAAGGCTCGTTCGACGCCCGACGGCGAGTCGTGGCGCGTATCGACGGTCCGGCCGCGGCGATCCTGACCGGCGAACGCACCGCGCTGAACTTCCTGCAGCGTCTCTCGGGCGTCGCCTCAGCCAGCCGCCGCGCGGCTGAGCTGGTCGCTGGCACCCGGGCCACCGTCATCGACACCCGCAAAACGACGCCCGGACTGCGCGTCCTGGAAAAATACGCGGTGCGCGTCGGCGGCGCGAGCAATCATCGCGCGGGGCTGGACGACGGGTTTCTCATCAAGGAGAACCACATTCGCGCGGCCGGCGGCATCACCGCCGCCGTCCATGCGGCCCAGCGGCGCGCGGCGCCGGGCCAGATCGTCGAGGTGGAGGTCATCACGTCCGACGAACTGGCCGAAGCGCTGCTGGCCGGCGCCACGCTCATTCTGCTCGACAACTTCTCGGTCGATCGGTTGGCGGCCGCCGTGGCCCAGACCGCCGGCCGCGCGCGCCTCGAGGCCAGCGGCGGCATCACCCTCGACAACCTGGCCGACGTGGCCAGGACGGGTGTCGACTTTGTCTCTCTGGGCGCCCTGACCCATTCGGCTGGCGCGCTCGACTTCTCCCTGGAGGTGGTGCAATGAGTTCACTACACGACGCGGTACGCCGCCTGGCGCGGGAGCACAACGCGGTCATCCTCGCCCACAACTATCAGGTCCCCGAAGTTCAGGACGTTGCCGACTTTGTCGGCGACTCGCTCGGACTGGCCATCGAGGCGCGCAAAACGGACGCGCCGGTGATCGTGATGTGCGGGGTGTACTTCATGGCCGAAACGGCCAAGATCGTGAATCCGGAGCGCACCGTGCTCAGCCCGGATCCGACCGCCGGCTGCTCGCTAGCGGACTCGATCACGCTACGCGACCTGCGGCGCTGGAAGGCCGAGTTCCCGGGCGCGGTCGTCGTCAGCTACGTCAATACGACCGCGGCGATCAAGGCCGAATCAGACTACTGCGTGACCAGCGGCAATGCCGAAGCGGTCGTGCGTTCGATCCCCGCGGAGCGCGAGATTCTGTTTTTGCCCGATCAGTTCCTCGGCGCCTGGTTGAAAGAGCGCACCGGTCGGCAGAACATGCACATCTGGATGGGTGAATGCCACGTCCACGCTGGTATCCGGCCGTCCGAAATTCGCGATCGCCAGGAAGCACTGCCAAACGCCGACCTGCTGATCCACCCGGAGTGCGGCTGCGCCAGCGCGTGTCTGTGGGCGAACGGTCGCGGCGTGATGAATCCGCGGACGTACGTGTTGTCGACTGAGGGCATGGTCAAGCACGCGGCTACGTCAGCGGCTGACACCTTCGTCGTCGCCACCGAGACAGGCATTTTGCACCGTCTGAACAAAGAGATCCCCGGGAAGTCTTTCGTCGCCGCCGACGCCGGCGCCGTCTGCGGCTACATGAAGCAGATCACCCTCGAAAAAGTCCGCAACACCCTGCGCGACATGGCCCCCACCGTCGAAATCGAGCCCGACATCGCCGATCGCGCCCGCGTCGCCATCGACCGGATGCTCGCCGTGCGGGCGTAATTCGGGGACTTACTATCGCTCGATGCGCTTATGCCTGTCGATCGAAATTCAAGAAGGGCTGACGTACGCCGAGACGCTGGCGATGACTCGCGCGGGCGAGGACCTGGGGTATGAGGCTTCGCTGCTGGCCGAGCACTACTACCCGTCGGGCATCGCTGAGCGCTACGCCGGCGGACTCGGCGAGCGGGCGACTGGCGACGCGTGGATCTATCTGGCGGCGATGGCACGCGAGACGTCGCGGATTCGCCTGGGGACCCTCGTCAGCCCGGTCACGTTTCGGCATCCGTCGGTCCTAGCCAAGATGGCCGCAACTCTCGATCACGTAAGCGACGGCCGCGCCGAGCTCGGCATTGGTGCTGGCTGGTTCGAAAACGAGCACACTGCGTACGGCTTCGATTTTCCTGCCCCCGGCCGGCGCGTCGACCTGGTCGAAGAGCAACTGCAGGTCATCACTGGACTCTGGAGCCAGGATCCCTTCAGCCACTCCGGCAAGGCCTACCAGCTGCGCGACTGCCACTTCACGCCGAAACCGATTCAGCAGCCGCGCCCGACGATCCTGGTCGGCGGCCGCACCACCGCCGAGCGCCTCCCCAGGCTGGCCGCCCGGTACGCCGACGAGTACGTCTGCAGCATGCCGTCCATCGACCAGGTTCACGCGACTCGCGAGCGACTCGACCGCGCGTGCGAAGCGAGTGGCCGCGATCCGGCCACCCTGCGGTTGTCGGCGTTCCTCGCCATCAATGTCGGCAACAGCGAGCGCGAACTCCAGCAACACCTGGACGCCTACCAGGCGACCAACCCGCAGTACGTGCGCATGCTGGACAGCCGCGAAAACTGGATCAGCGGCACGCCCGATCAGGCGCAAGCCCAACTCGCAGCCCTCGCCGCCGCCGGCATCGACCGCGCGTTGATCTCAGTGAACTGCGACCTGCATCGCGACATGCTGCCGCTGCTGGTCGCCTAGCTGACCGGCGCTTGTCGGGGTTAGCCGATCGTGCCGCGGGAAAACGCCACGCCGCGCTCGCCGGACAGGAGCAGGCCGCCGCAGCGGCCGCAGAGGGGGCGACCCCGCTCGAGGCGGATGCCGCGGGGAAAGACTGGCCGGACGATGCGCTGGTTTTCGACGTAGCCGGCGACTTCGCCGCACGGCAGGCAGGTCAACTCGAACCAGTCGATCCGAATCCGCGGCGGTGGGGCCGGGGCTAGCGTGCCCGGCGTGACGGCGCTCATGGTCATTGCTGACATGAACGCTGGGTGCCGAAGAATTAGCGGTTGGCGATAACCGCCAGAAGGGTATTCGCGGCGGAGATCGCGACGATGAGCTTGCCGCGCTTGGGGAAGTTGCCACTGATGCTCGCCAGGAACGCCGCCAGCGTGTCCGACGCGTGGATCAGGACCGCGCGGCGGAGGGCTTCAGCGCGACGGTCGCCGGTCTGCATCAGCAGCTCGAAGCCGAGCAGCACCGTCCGAATGCCGAACATGCGAAACACGTAGAGCGCGCCCGGGTTCGCCTCCGGGTCGATCCCCACCTGACGCGCCAGGACGCCTGGCACCAGCAGCGCAGCGAGCCCGTTGAACAGCCGGATGAGTGCGAGCAGAATGCGCGCGTAATCGCGCACACCTTTTTCGGCGGACATGTCGCGCAGTTTAACCCTTCGCGGCCCGCAGCGATCCACCTGCCCGCATCGCTGCGCTCGCTCCCTGCGGCGCGCCGCGATGGTGAGAATATGACACTGCCGATGGGATGCTCGTGCCACGGAGCGAGCGCCGCGGCGCGGGCAGACGAGCGCCATTGCTTCTGGTACGATCGCCGAACGCCTTTCTCGGTTTTGCGCATTGGAGCCGTCGCGGGCTCGGCGTTGGTTGGGGCCAGGGTAATACGGAGCGCGCTGCGTTCGCGGACCGCAGAGCGATTGTTCGCCGAATTCGGCCAGGTGCTCGACTGGACGATCGGCTGGCCCAGACTGCCGCTGCCCCTGGGCATCGCCACGCTCGTGGCCGCCAGGATCAGGCTCCGCCAGGAAAATCTGTACGACACGAACACCGCACCGGCCACCAACACGCCAACGCCGCAGGGCGTCGGCCCCGGCTACCTGACCGCCCGTACCCCGGACGGTTCGTACAACGACCTCGATCAGCCCACGATGGGTAGCACCGGCACCCGCTTCGGGCGCAACGTTCCGATCGACCGCACCTACCAGGAGTCGCCGGAGCGGATCATGACGCCGAATCCTCGCCTCGTCAGCCGCGAGCTACTCACCCGCGACACGTTCAAGCCGGCGACGACCCTGAACCTGCACGCGGCGGCGTGGCTGCAGTTCATGGTGCACGACTGGTTGAGTCACGGTCGGAACGACAAGGCCAACCCCTGGCGGGTGCCACTGCCTCCGGATGATGACTGGCCCGAGAATCCGATGCAGATCCTGCGTACCCGCGCCGATCCGACTCGTCCCGACGGCTCCGAGCACGCCTACCCACCCACCTACGCCAACACCGCGACGCACTGGTGGGACGCTTCACAACTCTACGGCAGCGGCGCCGACATGCTGGCCCGCCTCCGCTCGGGCAACACCGGCAAGCTCACGATCGGGGCCGACAACCTGCTCCCTCTCGACGAGAAGGGCATCGATCTGACCGGTGTGAGCGGCAACTGGTGGATCGGTCTGAGCCTGATGCACAACCTTTTCGCCCGCGAGCACAACGCGATCTGCGATCGCCTGGCCGCCGAGTATCCAGCTTGGTCCGACGACGACCTGTTCAACCACGCGCGGCTGATCAACGCGGCGTTGCTCGCCAAAATTCACACCGTCGAGTGGACGCCCGCGATCATCGCCCACCCGACGACCAGGTTCGCCCTGCGGGGCAACTGGTGGGGCCTGGAGATGGAGCGGCTGTCGCGCCTGGTCGGGCGTCTGAGCTCGAGCGAGGTCGTCAGCGGAATCCCCGGCTCGCCGACCGACCACCACGGCGTGCCGTACGCGATTACCGAGGAGTTCGTCGCCGTCTATCGGATGCACCCGCTCCTGCCGGACCAGCTCAGCTTCCGCTCGGTCGAGGACGACACCTCAGTGCTGGAAACCACGTTCTCGGAAGTGGCGTTCGCCCGAGCGCGCCCGGCCCTGGAACACGTGCGGTTCACGAATGCGCTCTATTCATTCGGCACGCTGCACCCCGGCGCGATCACGCTGCACAACTTTCCAACTTCGTTGCAGCGGCTCACCGATCTGGACGGCATCCTCAACGATGTCGGCGCGATCGATCTGCTGCGGATTCGCGAGCGCGGCGTCCCGCGCTACAACGACTTTCGTGAGCTGCTTCACAAGCCGCGGCTCCGCAGCTTCGACGAGCTGAGCGATAACCCCGAATGGGTCGCGCAACTGCGGCGCATCTACGCCGATGACATCGACAGTGTCGACCTGATGATCGGGTTGTACGCGGAGCCGCTCCCGCCAGGTTTCGGGTTTTCCGATACGGCCTTCCGTATTTTCATCCTGATGGCGTCGCGGCGGCTGAAGAGCGATCGCTTCTTCACCACGGACTTCACACCGCGCGTCTATACCCAGACAGGCATGGACTGGATCGCCAACAATACCTTTTCGACGGTCCTGCTCCGCCACGCGCCGGGCCTCGGCCCCGCGCTCAGTCGCGTCGACAATGCATTTGCACCGTGGCCCACCGCCGGCCACATTCAAGCGGCCTAAAACAGTCCCCAACCCGGTTTAATAGAAGAAAGGGGTGGCCACCATCGATGGCTGTCACGATGAACGACCTGACCAGCATGACGCAAACGGAGCTCGACGATCTGTTCCGCCGCGGCCCGATGGGCGATATCCCTGATGGTGACGCCAGCGGGACCGTTATTGCCGCGCCAGGCACCGAGTTCGAAGGACCCATCAAGTGGTTCGCGCGCTGGTTGGCCTGGCAGGGCAAAGTCGTGCATCGCTCGCGGGGCTATCTGCACAACAAGGTTGGCCCATTCGGCTGGCACCTGATCAAGGCCAACGTGTACGTGGCGCCGAGCTGGTTCGATCAACAGCCAGCCATCATCCTGGACTACTCCAAGACGTCGCTGATCGCGCGCAGCGTGCGCGACGAGATCCGCGAGGTGAGTCCCGGGACGTTCCTCGGCATCGTCTGGATCGGGCACGAGAAGACGATCAATTTCGTCCTCCAGTTCGCCAATGCGGGCGCGCCACAGGCGTGAACCACCTGGCCGGCTAGACACGCCATGGTGACGACGCAAGCGGCCGTGACGGTCATGGCGGACATCCTGCCCGGGCACGAGGCGCCGCTGCTCCAACTGCTCGAAACCGCCGGCCAGGACGCCGCCAACAACTCCCTGGTCCCGTTCGGCAAGTTGCCGACGATCCACTTCGCGCGTTTTTTTTCGATGGCGGCCACGCAGGATTTGCGCGGTCAACCCCTGTCGGCGCGACTGATCCTCGACGCCGACGTCGACGGCTCCGAAGATGCCTTTCTGGTTGCCCTGTGCAATCTCGCCAGCGACGGCCTGGACACCATCTATGCCCACTGCCAGGGCTATCCCGGCCGCGCCGGACTCCTCGATTTCTTGCGGGACCACAGCATTCCGGTGGCGGCCAAGTACGTCAACACCATCGGCCGGACGGTCGAGCAGGTGCACCAGGAGGCCGCACTGCGCGAGGCGATCCAGGGGTACCTGGACAGTCATGCCAGTGAGTGGCGCTGTGCCGATCCGCGCCGAGTGCGTGCCGCGATCCAGGAGTTCGTCGAACGCGAACCGAGCCTGGCGTGGGCGCGTCGGGGCGTGCCCCCGCCGGAGCCGGCCTACATCTTTGGCGAAGCGGTCCACGTTGCGCTGGTGGGCATCGCCGGCATCGTCTTGTTCCCGGTCATCCTGCTCGGCTTACCACTCTGGGCGTTCCTCCTGCGGCGCCACGAAGAGGCGGACGTCGCGCGCGATATCACGCCCGACGACACGCACGTCCAGGCCCTCGCCGCCCAGGAAGATCACGGTGTCCAGAACCCGTTCACCTCGGCTGGATTCTTGAAGCCCGGACCCTTCCGACGGTTCACCGGCACGGTCGTGCTGTGGGGCACCAACGTCCTCACGCGGCACGTCTTCAACCACGCCAGCCTGATCGGCGTGAAGACCATCCACTTCGCGCGTTGGATCTTCATCGACCAGAAGCGCCGCGTCATCTTCACCAGCAACTACGACGGCAGTCTCGAGAACTACATGGACGACTTCGTCGACAAAATCGCCTGGGGCCTCAACGCGTCTTTCAGCAGTGGGGTGGACTATCCCAAGACACGCTGGCTCATCCTGGATGGCGCGCACGACGAGCAGGTCTTCAAGCGCTTCAACCTGAACCACCAACTCGTGGCCCCGTTCTGGTACGCCGCCTACCAGGGCATGACCGCGTTGAATATCGACAACAACGCTCAGATCCGCGCCGGGCTCTATGGCGCCATGGACGAGACCGCCACCCGCGCCTGGCTGCGGCGACTTTAAGGCTTTAAAGGAAAAGGAGTGCGACGTTGCCCGATCTGGACCTCGACGACATCCAGGGGTTGATCGCCCGCGGCTATCCCGATTTGACCGCCGCGCGGTACGTCCTCCTGCAGATCGACAACGCCGCCAAAGCGCGCGGGTGGTTGGGCGGACTCGCCGCCCAGATCACGCCCGGCCCGGCGAAGCCGGGCGACATCGCGTTGAATCTGGCCGTCACCGCCAGCGGATTGAACAAGCTCGGGCTGCCCGCGCCCACGCTGGCGCTGTTCTCGAACGAGTTCACCACCGGCATGACCACTGCCCACCGCCGCCGCATGCTCGGCGACGTTGGGCCCAACGCGCCGGAGGGGTGGCTCTGGGGTGGTCCAGACACGCCGGCCATCGACCTCCTGCTCCTGGAATTTGCGCGCGATCAAACGACGCTCGACCGGCTGTCCGCGACGACCGCGGGCACCTTCGCCAGCGGCGGCGTTTCGGAAGTGCTGCGGCTGGATGCGACCGTCAACCTCGACGGGCATGAGCACTTCGGCTTTGCCGACGGCATCTCGCAGCCCACGATTGCCGGACTCTCGTCGCGCATGGATATCCCCGCCAACACCGTCCAGCCGGGCGAGTTCATCCTCGGCTATCCGAATGAATACGGTCGGTACACGGCCCGGCCGCTGGTCGATTCAAGCGCTGATCCGGGCCATGTGCTGGCGCTGGATGCCGAAGGGAGCGGTAACGCAGACCTGGGTCGCAATGGCTCGTACATCGTGTTTCGACAGTTGGCCCAGGACGTGCGCGCCTTCTGGCAGTTCGTCGATCAGGCGACCCGGCAGCCAGATGGGTCGAGTGACGCGCACGGGCGCACGTGGCTGGCCGCCAAAATGGTCGGTCGGTGGCCGAGCGGCGCACCGGTGACGCTCACGCCGGATGAGGACGATCCATCGCTTGCTACGGCCAACGACTTTACGTATCAGTACGCGGACGAATTCGGACTGAGCTGTCCGATCGGTTCACACGTGCGGCGGTCGCATCCGCGCGACTCGCTGGATCCGGCGCCGGGCACAAGTGACTCCGTGTCGCTGGACAAGCGCCACCGGCTGCTCCGACGCGGGCGAGAGTACGGGCCGCCGGTCGCCGACGTCTTCGCCCCGGCACCAACGGATGACCCGGATCGGGGACTGTACTTCGTGGCGCTCGCCGGCAATATCTCGCGCCAGTTCGAGTTCATTCAGCACACCTGGGTGAACAACCCGAAGTTCGACCGCCTGTACGACGAGCCCGATCCCGTGGTGGCCAATCACGCCGCGATCGGCTGCAACTTCACCGTCCCTGCCGAGCCAGTCCGCATTCGATTCACGAATCTCCCCAACTTCGTCACCGTCCGCGGCGGCGGCTACTTCTTCCTCCCGGGGATTCGTGCGATTAAATACCTCGCCGCACTCGCGCCACAAACATAAGAGACGGTTTGCCGCCCTGCCGGCTAAAACGTTTCGTCGCCGGTCGGTTCGTAGTGCTCGGTGGCGTTCATCTTCAAGCGGAGCTGGGCGAGCGTCCAGTACATGCGCTGTCGGGCGCGGCTGACGTTACCGAGGGGGCGGTGTTCGGGGATGGAGTGGAACGGGTTGTACGTGAGCTTGCGGGCAAACGCCAGCTGATCGGGTGAATCGAAAGTTTGCCGGGGAATCCGCAGCACCGCTGCCGGCACGCGCGGCGAGAGGCGCGTCGGCCACATGACCGCGGCGTTCTCGATGGGCATGAGAAATGGATCGGTCTGGACCTGGATAAAGATGTCGAATTCGACGTCCTGCTTGGCCAACGTGGCCGCCATCGCATCACGCAGATAGTTGTCCGGAGGACGGAACGGCAGTCGCGGCACCGGTGTCCGCGTGGTCATACGCGACTTGAA
>Ga0070730_10003026_pt1 | contig 15202 bp, 9 predicted proteins | sample Coa_R1_3_FD_66447 | JGI IMG/M metagenome (GOLD analysis project Ga0070730, IMG submission 66447) | Surface soil microbial communities from Centralia Pennsylvania, which are recovering from an underground coalmine fire - Coalmine... | ecosystem: Environmental > Terrestrial > Soil > Unclassified ...
CCGACGGCGCGATCTACGTGTGCGACTGGTACAATCTGATCATCCAGCACAACCAGGTCAATTTCCGAGATCCCCGGCGGGACCATGAGCACGGGCGCATCTGGAGAATCACCTGCAAGGGGCGGCCGATGGTCCCCCGCGTGGACCTGCCGAATCTGAAAACGGCGGAGCTCCTGGACCACCTGAAGGACGCCGAACAATGGACCCGGAACCAGGCACGGCGGGTGCTCCACGAGCGGAAATCCGAGGAGGTCGCCGCGGCGCTCCGCACGTGGGTCCCCTCGATCGAGCCGGGCGAGCCCGACGGGGAGCATCATCTTCTGGAGGCGCTCTGGGTCTATCAAACCATCGATCAGGTCGAGCCGGTGCTTCTGGCGCGGCTTCTTCGTGCCAAGGATCCCCGAATTCGGGCGGCCGCGACCGCCGTGCTGGGCGCCTGGCAGGATCGCCTGGAAGACCCCGTCCGCCTCGTGGGGATCCAGGCCGCGGATACCAATCTTCGAGTCCGCCAGGAGGCGGTAATTGCCGCGGAGAGGATCCCCACGGCCGGATCCCTGGGAGCGGCGCTCCAGGCCCTGGAGCACCCCGTCGATCCGGTGCTCGACTTCGAGCTGCGGAAGGCGACCCTTGTGCTGAAGCCGTACTGGTACCCCGCCTTTCTCGCGAACAAGATCAGTTTCGGGGACGATCCGCGCCATCTTTCGTTCGCTCTCTCGTCGGCCAAGATCTCCGACGCAGTGCCCAAACTGCTCGAACTCTATGCCTCCGGGAAAATCGCTCCCGAAAACCGCGCGGACCTTCTGGCCTCCGTCGCGGCTCTCGGAAATGCCGAGCAGCTCTCGACGGTGCTGGGGATCGTCGCTTCGGATGCCCTGGGAACTCCGGGGGAGCGCGCGAAGGTCCTGGACGCGCTGGTGCGGGCGGGACGTGAGCGGAAAGTCGTTCCCGCGGGGGATTTGGGTTCCATCGCCGCCCTCCTCAAGCGGGAAGATGAGCTGGGGCTTTCCGCCCTCCGGGCGGCCGGAGTGTGGAAGATGGAAGCGCTTCGGGCAAGCCTGATCCCCGTGACTCAGGACGAGAACTCCGCTCCTCGGAGGCAGGCGGCGATTTCGTCGCTTGTGGACCTGGGCGGGGCGGCGGGCGCCGACCACTTGGCGGCGCTCTCCGAAGCCGGCCACGCTTATGGGATTCGGCTGGACGCCGTCGCGGGGCTCGCCCTGCTCGACCTGGGGCGGGCGGCCCAACTGGCCGCAAAGCTGTTCCACGACCCTCCCCCTGCGGGCGCCGACCCCGCTCCTGCGATCGGGGCCTTCCTTCACCGGGAGGGCGGCGACGAGACCCTTGCCAAGGCGCTCGCCGGTGCGGCGCCCGCCCCGCAGGTTGCTCTTGCCGGACTTCGGGAGATCAACGCCTACGGCTGGCCGTTCCCCCGCCTCACGGAGGCCTTCCGGTCGGCCTCCCAGCTGGCCCACCATCACCGCGAGCTGACGCCGGAGCTTCAGCGCCACCTGGTGGATCTGGCGAAGTCCGAAGGGGACCCCGCGCGCGGCGAACGCCACTTCCGAAGCGGGGCCTTGGGATGCATGCGCTGCCATGCGATCGTGGGCGCGGGCGGGGCCCTGGGACCGGACCTGGCCGCCATCGGAGCGACGGCCCAGCCGGATTTTCTGGTGGAGCACCTCATCCTTCCCACGAAGAGCGTGAAGGATGGGTTTGCGGCGTACGAGGTGCTCACCAAGGATGGGGACGCCTATAGCGGCATCCGCGTTCGGGAGAATTCTCAGGAAATCGTGCTTCGCGACACGAACAGCGACGAGATCCTGATCCGAAAGAGCCAGATCAAGCGCCAGCGGGACATCCGGACCCTCATGCCGGTGGGATTGGCGGACGTCCTCTCCGACGCGGAGCTGGCGGACCTCGTCCGGTTCCTGATGGAGCTGGGGAAGCCCGGGGCCTTTACCGCAGGGCCCGCCCCGGTCGTCCGGCAATGGAAGTCGCTGGTCGCGCTGCCCGAGTACCTCGCGCTTCTTTCTCCCGAGGCCTTTGGACGGGCGCTCCGGGAGGATTCCCGGTTGAACTGGGCGCGCGCCTACTCGAATGTGGCCGGCGATCTCCCGCTTTCAGAAGTCGCGGTCGGACCGAAATCCTCCTCGGCCGTCCTGCGGGCGGGCCTGCAGGTGGCGGCGCCGGGCAAGTCGACGCTCGCGCTCAGCAGCGTCGAAGGCCTCCGCCTGTGGGTGGACGGAGGCGCCGTGGTCCCCAAGGAGAAACTCGTGCTGGACCTCGACCCGGGCCTCCACTGGGTGGACTTCTGGGTGGACCTAACGAGCCGGAAGAGCCCTTCGCTCCGATGCGAACTCCTGGAGACCGGCTCGGTCGCGGCGAAGGCCTCCTGGGCCCCGAATCGCTAGGCACGCTTTCCGTTCTTCCGGGATCGGGCGTCGTTTCTGAGCCTCATTCCCGCTGGACCGAGCTTGTCCCGGGCCGCTATCCTGGGGGGCATGGCGGAAGCGGCGACCGTGCGGGAGACGGCCCTCATCACCGGGGCCTCCGGCGGGATCGGGGAGGCCCTCTCGAAGATCTTCGCCTCCCGGAACTACGATCTCGTCCTCGCCGCGCGGAGCGGCCAGAAGCTAAGCCGCCTCGCCGCTCAGCTTGCAGAGCAGCACCGGGTTCGCGCCGAACCCGTATCCGTCGACTTGGCCGCTTCGGCCGGGTCCGAGCAGTTGCTCTCCTTCCTCCAAGCCAGGTCCATTCAGGTCGACGTCCTCGTCAACAATGCGGGCTTTGGCGCCTTCGGCCCTTTCGCGGAATCGGACCTCCGCGAGCAGCTGGGCCAGGTACAGGTGAACGTCGTCGCCCTCACCCACCTCACCCGGGAACTCCTACCGGGCATGATCCGGCGCGGCCGGGGCAGAATCCTCAACGTCGCTTCGACCGCTGCCTTCCAGCCGGGCCCCATGATGGCCGTCTATTACGCCACCAAGGCCTACGTGCTTTCCTTTTCGGAAGCACTCTGGAACGAGCTCGACGGAACCGGGGTTACCGTGACCTGCCTTTGTCCGGGTCCGACCCGGACCGATTTCATGGCCAGGGCGAGAATGGGCAACCCTTCCGTGCTCGCGAAGAGCCGAGTGATGATGGACGCCGACGAGGTGGCTCGCCGGGGCTTCGAGGGACTGCAGAAGGGCCGCCGGCTGGTCATCCCGGGCCTCCTGAACAAGATCCTGGCCCACTCGACGCGCCTGGGATCCCGCGGCCTCAGCGCGCGCGTCGTGCGCCGGATCATGAAGGGCATCGACGCCACCCGGGGCGCTCCATGACGACGCCCGGCCACCCGTCCGGGTCGCCTGCGCTTGGCCTGAAGCAGGCCTGGTACGTCGCGTGTTCTTCCCGGGACCTGGAGCGCAGACCGCTGGCCCGCACCGTCCTGGGGCAGCCGATGGTCCTCTTCCGCGGCGGGGACGCCACGCCGACGGCGCTCCTGGATCGCTGCGCCCACCGAAACGTTCCGCTGTCGATCGGGACCCTGATCGACGGTCGGATCGAGTGCCGCTACCACGGCTGGCAGTACGGGACGAGCGGCCGCTGTGAGAAAATCCCGGGGCTGTGCGACGGGTTCGACCGCATCGCGCGAAACGTCCCTCACTTCGCGACTATCGAGGAGAACGGCCTGATCTGGGTATACGGGAGCCCGGATGAAACGCCGTCCACGCGGCCCTTCGCCCTGGCGCCTCTGGACTCGGGCGCGACCGAGGTGCGCCGCGTCGTGAACGTGGAAAGCCCGCTCCACCCGGCTCTTGAGAACGCTCTCGACGTTCCCCACACGGCGGTGCTCCATCACGGTCTCTTTCGAGGCGCCCGCGTCCCGCACCGTATCAAGGCGCGGGTATCCCGAACTGCGCAGGGCGTGCAGGCGGAATATATCGGCGAGCCGCGCCCCGAGGGGCTCGCCGCCAAGCTCCTGGCTCCCGCCGGGGGGGTCGTGACGCACGTCGACCGCTTCATCCTGCCGTCGATCGCCCAGGTCGAGTACCGGCTCGGCGACGAAGCCCATTTCCTGGTGAACTCTCTGTGCACGCCGGTGGACGAATACCTGACACGGATCCATGCGGTGATCGCCTTCCGGTCGCGTCTCCCGGGCTGGATGGTGAAGCTGGCCCTGACGCCGCTGGCCAACCGCATCTTCCGGCAGGATGCGGGCATCCTGCAGGCGCAGTCGAGCTCGCTCCGGAAGTTCGGCGGCGAGCACTACGCCTCGACCGCGATCGATGTCCTGGGGCTTCAGATCGCGCGATTGCTGCGCCATCCCGAGGCGGGGGCGGCGGCGCCCGACGACCATCCCGAGGACTGGTCGCGGGAGATCGAGTTGGAGGTCTGACGCTGCCGTCACTCCACGAGGACTCGATCGTCATCGATCTCCACACGGACTCGCTCATCCAGGCCCGGGCCGTGGGGTACCGGCTGGAGGCTCGCCACCACAACCCGATTCTCGAGCGGCTGGGGTTCTATCACGCGGACCTGCCGCGTCTGCGGGAGGGCGGGGTGACCGGGCAGTTCTTCGGCCTGGTGACCTTCCCGGTTCCCGAGCTTGGCTGCGCTGCAGCCTGCCATCGCCAGATCGAGAGGCTCCGGAGAGTGTCGAAAGAGCAGGGGCTGATCTGGGCGCGTACGGCGGACGACATCCGGCAGGCGAAGCGGGAAAAAAGGCTGGCGGTCTTCACCGGGGTCGAGGGAGGCCACAACCTCGAGGGGAGGATGGAGGCGCTCGAGGGGTTCGCGCGGGCCGGGGTGCGATATTTGGGTCTGGCGCATTTCAGCGCAAACGCCGTCTGCTCGCCCTCGGGCGGGAAGGGGGCGAGCGCCAGGGCGCCGCTCACGGATTTCGGGCGGGCGGTGATCGGGGAGATGAACCGTCTGGGGATGATCGTCGACCTGGCGCACGTGGGGAGAGCGGCGTTTCTCGACGCCTGTGTGCGGTCGTCCCGGCCGGTGATCGTCAGCCACACGGGGATTTCGGCAGCGTATCCGCTCTGGCGGAATGTGGACGACGAGCAGCTGAGGGCGGTGGCGCGTTCAGACGGGGTGGTGGGGATCATCTTCGCGTGGCGGTACCTGGGCGCCCGCCGGCGAGGGGTGGAGATGCTGGCCCCGCATTTCGAACACGTCCGGAGACTGATCGGAACCCGCCACCTCGCGATCGGGAGCGACTTCGACGGCGCGGTCGAGCCCGTGCGCGGCCTGGAGAACGTCTCCCGATTGCCGGAGGTGACCGCGCTCCTTCAGCGGATGAAGTGGAGCGAGCGTGAGATCCGGGAAGTACTGGGGGAAAATGTGCTCAGAATCCTGAGCGCCCACGAATCTCCAAGCCCAGGAAGTAGCTCTTTTCCATTGGAATCCTGAAACGTACATCATACATCATACGTAACATGTACCGAGGAGCCCAGTATGGTCTTTCAACCCATTGGACGTGGAGTTTCGCTGGTGGATTCCGTCGTCAACCAAGTCCAGCATCTGATCGCAGATGGCCATCTGGAGTCCGGAGATCGGCTCCCCAAAGAAGACGAACTCGTGGAGCAGATGGGGGTTAGCCGTACGGTGCTCCGCGAGGCTTTGAGTCGGCTTGAAGCCACGGGGCTGGTGACCATCCAGCGGGGACGTGGCATGTTCGTCGCCGAGGCGAGCGGGGTCAGTTCCTGCGCCCGGCTGATTCGCAATGCGATGACGCTGAGCGGGAAGGATCTGGCGCAGTTCATGGAATTCCGCCGGATCATCGAATGCCAAGCGGCTCGCCGGGCGGCTGAACTTGCGACTCCTGAGGATTTGGCCGAGCTGGAAACCCTATGCCTTGAAATGAACCGGGAGGGGCTGGACTTCCTCGAGTCCGTCCGCCTCGATTTCCAGTTTCATCTCAAGATCGTGAAGATTTCCGGCAATGAACTCATGCAGGGAGCTCTTGCCGTCATCCAGGAATACATCATGGCAACCATGGTGAAGACGACGCCCAATCCTCGCGACTACGACTGGAGCCGCGAGGTCCACATGCGGTTGGTGGAGGCCATCCGGACGGGAGCCCCCGAGATCGCGGAGAAGGCCGCCCGTGATCACATGGATGGCTCTGAAAACAGCCTGATGGAGCGGGAAGGGAAGCGTCAAGGCCGGGTCGAACCGAACCCCTAGGCCGTCGATGAGAAGCGTCTCTGCACGGATCTTCCTGTCGGCGATCACGTTTGCGTGGGCCGGTCCTGGAATCGCCCAGGAGGAGCCCTCCTCGGGATCGGACTTCTTTGAGAAGAAGATCCGTCCCATTCTCGCCGATCGTTGCTACAGCTGCCACGGCGTTCAGGCCAAGAAAGCCAAGGGCGGGCTTCTGCTCGACAGCGCCGACGGTCTTCAGAAGGGCGGCGATTCCGGCCCAGCGGTGCTTGCCGGCGATCCCGGGAAGAGCCTTCTCCTCCAGGCGGTCCGCTACGCCGACCCGGAACTCCGGATGCCACCCAAAAAGGAGGACCGCCTGGGACCCGAACAGGTCGCGCTCCTCGAGACCTGGATCCGCCGCGGAGCGCCGTACCCCCGTCCGGCGAGCTCGGTCCGGAAATCCGCGGACGTGGAATGGGAGGCCCGGAAGAAGTGGCTGTTCGAACCTCCGCCGGACCGGCCGGTCCCCCCGCTGCGGCCGGGTGAAACTCCGATCGACGCGTTCCTCCGGGTGCGGCTCGAGGCCCGCGGGCTTGCCGCATCCCCCCCGGCTGACCGGCGAACGCTGCTCCGACGGGCGACCTACGATCTGACGGGTTTCCCTCCGACGCCCGAGGAGATGGAGGATTTCCTCGCCGATAGTTCGTCGGACGCCTTCGGGAAGGTCGTCGAGCGGCTGCTGGCCTCGCCCCGCTACGGCGAGCGCTGGGGCCGCCACTGGCTCGATCTCGCCCGATACGCGGTCGTCCGCGAAGACGTCGGCGCGAAGAAGAAAGAACCGAGCGAGATCTCCGAAGCCTGGCGCTATCGGGACTGGGTCGTCGGCGCCTTCAATCGGGATCTCCCTTACGACGACTTCCTCATTCATCAGATCGCCGGGGACCTCCTTCCTCCGAAGGAACCTGGCGGCTTGAACGTGGACGGGATCGTCGCCTCGGGGTTCCTCGCGATCGGCGAGTGGGGCATTCAGAACGACAACCCCGAGAAAATGGTCTGGGACACCGCCGACGAAAACATCGACGCCATCGGGCGGACGTTCCTGGGCCTTACGCTTGCCTGCGCGCGCTGCCACGACCACAAGTTCGATCCCGTGACGACGCGGGACTACTACGCCTTGGCCGGGGTCTTCATCAGCACGCATGTCGTCGCCCAGCCCGCCAAGATCGGCGTCCAGACGCCCATGCTCCGCGTCCCTCTCGTGCCCCAGGCCGAGATCGACCGCGCGGACTTTCTGAAGGCCCAGGTCCTCCCGAGGATCTCGGAGGCCGAGAAGCGCCTCGCCACCGCACCGGCTCCGGAGCGCGACGCGCTGCGGTCGGAGATCGAAGGACTCAAACAGAGCCTGCCCTCGATCCCCGTGGCGGTGGCGGCGAGAGAAGGAGGGATTCCGGAGACCGCGTATGCGGGCTTCCACGACGCTCGCGTTCGGATCCGCGGCGAGATCGGCCGGCAGGGGGACGAAGTCCCGCGCGGCTTTCCGGCCGTCTTTTCCGGAAGTGCCGGGGCGCGGATCTCTTCCGGCAGCGGGCGATGGGCGCTGGCCCAGTGGCTCGCGTCGCGCGACCATCCTCTCACGGCGCGGGTCATGGTTAACCGGATCTGGCAGCATCACTTCGGGGAGGGCATCGTCCGCACTCCGAGCAACTTCGGAAAGCTGGGTGAAGCGCCCACGCATCCCGAACTGCTCGACTGGCTGGCCCGCCGCTTTGTCGAGAGCGGCTGGTCCGTGAAGGCGATGCACCGGCTCATCATGCTCTCCGAGGCGTACCGCCGGTCGAGCACGCCGACCCGAGAGGCCCTCGAAAGGGATGCGGATAACCGCCTTCTGGGCCGGATGAATCGTCGCCGGATCGAGGCGGAGGCGTTTCGGGACGCCCTCCTGGCCGTCTCAGGCAGGCTCGACGGCTCGATGGGCGGACCGGCCGATCCGAACCCCGCCAGTCTTCGGCGCATGATCTACCTGCAGATCAGCCGGACGAGCAAGTCTCCCTTCGAAGCGCTCTTCGACGGGGCCGATCCGACGGGCCACACCGATAAACGAACCGTCTCGACGGTGGCGCCCCAGGCGCTCTTCCTGCTCAACCATCCCTTCCTGAGCGAAGCCGCGATGGCGTTAGCTCGCCGGCTTCCCTCGGGGCAGGACGGGGCCGGACGGGTGTCCCATCTCTACGCGCTCCTCTATGGCCGGCCGCCGGTCCGGGAGGAGATCGAGGGCGCCCTGGGGCTCGTCCGGGAGTTCGGCGGCGAAAATAAGGAAGGAGCCTGGGCGGAACTTGCTCGCACGCTGCTGTGCACCAATGAATTCATTGTCGTGGACTGAAGGGAGGCACCGGTGGAAGAGCGACCGACCCTGACCCGGCGGCAGCTGCTCTCGCGGGCGGGCTCGGGTCTTGGGGTGCTGGGCCTGGCAGGCCTCCTGGCGGAGGCGCAGGAGGGGGATCCTCGCCGGTCCAATCCCCTCTCGGTTCGGACGCCGCATCACCCGCCCCGGGCGAAGCGGGTCATCTTTCTCTACATGCCGGGCGGACCTTCCCAGATCGACACCTTCGACCCCAAGCCCCGGACCCTCGCCGACACCGGGAAGCCGCTTCCCTTGACCCAGCTGGGCCTGACCCGAGTCGTCCCGGGGAAGCTTCTCGGATCGCCCTGGAAATTCGAAAAGCGCGGCCAGAGCGGCATCGAAGTGAGCGAACTCTTTCCGCGCTTGGCCGAACAGGTCGATGAGCTTTGCATCCTTCGGTCCATGGTGGCCGACAACATCAGCCACCCTGGAGCCTATCGTCAGATGCATACGGGAGAGGAGACTTCCTCCCGTCCCAGCCTGGGGTCGTGGCTGCTGTACGGGTTGGGGAGCGAGAATCAGAATCTACCGGGCTTCGTGGTGATCAGCCCGCAGGAAACGCAGGGCGCGATGGGCTGGAGTTCGGGCTTTCTGCCGGCGGCCTACCAGGGCACCTATGTCAGTGATCTGGTTCATCCGATCGCCAATCTCGGGGGCGCCCGCCCGGCGGCCGAGCAGCAGAAGTCGCTGGAGCTCCTTCGCCGGCTCAATGGGCGTCACGCCCAGGAGCGGCCCGACGACAGCGGCCTGGAAGCTCGAATCGCCTCGTTTGAACTCGCCTTCCGGATGCAGACCGAGGCGCCGGAAGCCTTCGACGTGGATCGCGAGTCCGAGGCGACGAAACGCCTTTACGGGCTGAATCGGAAAGAAGCCCAAACGTACGGACGGCAATGCCTGATGGCGCGACGGCTCGTCGAGCGAGGCGTGCGGTTCGTCGAAGTCTTCACTCCCGTCAACTGGGACCACCATGAGAAGATCCGCACCGGCCTGCCGGCGAACTGCGCGTCGGTCGACGTGCCGATCGCCGGTCTGCTCCGGGATCTCCGGGCGCGCGGGCTCCTGGACGACACGCTGGTCGTCTGGGGCGGCGAATTCGGTCGGACGCCGACGGCGGAAGGGACGGACGGCCGGGATCACCACCCGCACGGATTCACGATGTGGATGGCCGGAGGCGGCGTGAAAGGCGGGCAGGTGTACGGGTCGACCGACGAATTCGGGTGGGCCGCCCAGGACCCCAAGGTGCACGTTCACGATCTCCACGCAACCATCCTGCACCTGATGGGGATCGACCATGAGAAGCTCACCTATCGGTACGGCGGGCGCGACTATCGACTGACGGATGTTTATGGAAATGTCGTTCGCGCGATCCTGGCCTGACCGGGAAGCGTGAGATCCCGATATCCATCCGCGATGCGATCGATGGCGGAACTCCCCCATTCGGGCCGTTCATCACTCCCGACGCAGTCGCGGCGGCCCTTCGCGGCGTTCAACGGCCTCGGGAGGTCCCCAGGAGAGCGCCCGAAGCTTCAGGAGCAGACCCACAGTCCGGTCCGCCGAAAGAGATCCTCGTGAAATAGCCGGACGCTTTTCTCCGTAGTATTACCGAGGACAGGCAAGCCGGTGCGCCGGGCCGAGGGAGCCGGCTGGGCGACGCGGCGGTCCTCGAGGCGCGGAACGCGCCCCCCTGAGACGTAAGCGATCCCTTCCGGCCGAGGTCGACGGTACATCGCGCGGACTGATCTCCTGCGAAGCCGTCGGTCTGCGGACTCCAGGGGCTTTTGAGGAGCCAATGAAGAAGCTCGCCATCAGGCGTCGCGACCTGTTCCGCGCGGGTTTCCTGCTGGCGTGCAGCCTGGCCTGGCCGGCGCCCCCGGCATGGGGATCGGAAGGGGATAACGATCCCGATGCCGAACTTGCGGCGGCGCGGACCGCAGCCCTGAAGACGTACAAGGATCGGGTCGCTCCGTTCATCAACACCTACTGCATCCGCTGCCACGGCGAGCAGAAGAAGAAAGCCGGGGTGACGTTCGAGTACGCGGTGAAGACTCCGGCCTCATCGACCTTCCGGCCGCTGTGGAAGAAAGCCGTGACGAACATCAATTCCCACGACATGCCGCCAGCGAAGGAGGCGAAACAACCCACCGATCAGGAACGTCGGGTGCTCGCCGACTGGGTGGCGGGGATGAAGTACCTGAGCCCCAAGGATCCCGGCGAGTTCGTCATTCGCCGCTTAAGCAAGATCGAGTACGGCAACACCCTGCACGATCTCTTCGGAGTCGACCCCGCGATCGCCGGCGAGCTTCCGGACGAGGTCCTGGGGGCGGGGTATACGAACTCCGTTTCACCCCTTCTGATGGAGAAGTGCCTGACGGTCGCCAATGAGGTGCTCAGCCGGGTCCTGGCGCCTGCGGGAGCGCGTCCGACCGCCGTCGAACTGCGCCTCTTCGGAAACCCGCCGAGCCAGGAGAAGGATTGCGAGCCGGCAGCGAGGCGGATCGCCCGATCGCTCGCCCGCAGCGCCTACCGCCGCCCACCTTCGGACGCGGAGATCGACGTCTTGATGCGGGTCTTCACGCTGGCGAAGGGGAGCGGGAGATCCTATCCGGAGGCCCTGCGTCTGGTGCTGAAGGCGGTCCTGGTATCGCCGCAGTTTCTCTTCATCACCCCCGAGGATGATGCCGACTTGAGCAAGGACATCGTTCCGCTCGGAGACCACCAGCTCGCCTCGAGGCTTTCCTACCTGCTCTGGGCCACCACGCCCGATGCGGAGCTTTCGGCCCTGGCGGACGCCGGCACTCTCCACGATCCGGCCGTGCTCGCCGCTCAGGCGCGTCGACTGCTTTCGGATCCGCGTTCGCGCGCCCTCTTCGACGGATTTGGTGCGCAGTGGCTTGGCCTCGACAAGCTCGCCGGCAAGACCTTCGACCCCGGAAAGTTCCCGCTGATGACCCCGGCCATGCGCACCTCGATGTACGAGGAGGCCCACCTGCTCTTTGAGAGCATCCTGCACGAGAACCGGAGCTTGAGAACCTTCATCGACTGCGACTATTCGTTCCTGAACGAGACCTTGGCGCCCCTCTACGGGCTCGAGAAGAGCGTCATCGGCCCGGCCATGCGAAAGGTGTCGCTCGGGGACGACAATAGGGGCGGCATTCTGGCGCTGCCCGGCATCCTGGCGATGACCTCCTACCCCAACCGCACGAGTCCGGTGAATCGAGGCGTCTGGGTGCTGGAGCAGGTGTTGGGGGAGCACGTGCCGCCGCCCCCTGCCAATGTCCCATCGCTGGAAAAGCAGGATCCGCACAAGGTCGCCACCCTGACGCTGCGGCAACGCACGGAAATGCACCGCAGCGATCCCACCTGCGCCAGCTGTCACAAGGTCCTCGATCCCATCGGCTTTGGCCTGGAGAACTTCGATGCCATCGGACGGTGGCGGGACCAGGACGATACCGGCGGCGCGATCGACGCCAGCGGGGAACTGCCGGGAAACCGTCGCTTCAGCTCCCCGAAGGAGCTCAAGCGCATCATCGCCTCCCGCCTCGACGATCTGTGCCGCACTCTGGCATCGAAGCTCCTGGCTTACGCGCTTTGCCGTCAGCTGGACGGCTACGACGAGATCGTCGTCGATCAGCTGGCCGCCGCGGTCGCCAAGGACGAATACCGCCTGCAGACGCTCGTGGTCGCCGTCGTGACCAGCTATCCCTTCACTCATCGCCGTGTGAACGAACAAAAGGGGACCAGCCATGCGAAGTGACCTCCTGATCGACCGCCGCACCTGCCTTCGAGGATTCGGCGCCGCGCTCGGCCTGCCCCTCCTGGAAACCATGGGCTGGGCCGACTTCCCCAACGGCGGGACCGCCAAGCCGCCGGTGCGACTGGGCTTCATGTACATGCCCCACGGCGTGATCCCCGAGCAGTTCTGGCCGGCGGATCCGACGACGTTCCTGGCTTCGCCGCCGCCCATTCTGGAGTCCCTTCGCCCGGTCCTGGATCAATGCCTGGTGGTGAAGGGCATCAGCGGCGTGCCCATCGCGCCGCTCAACGGCGCGCCGCACGCGCTCGAGCTGTCGACCTGGCTGACCGCCGCGCTCCCCGACGTGAACCGGCGCGATGTCGTGAATATCGCGATCTCCGCCGATCAGATCGCGGCGAACTACATCGGCGCGTTCACCGCCCTGCCGTCCTTGGAGCTGGCGACCATGCCCCAGACGCACAAGGAGAACCAGGAGGGTTTGAACGAAGCCTACTATTCGCACTGCAGCTACCGTTCGCCGACCCAGCCGCTTCCCGCCGAGACGAATCCGCGCAGCGTCTTCAAGCGGCTGTTCCAGACCCGCGATCAGGATTCCGCGGCCGGTAAGCGCGGCGCGTCGATCGATGCCGACGCCCTCGATCGGAGCATGCTCGATCTGGTGCTCGGAGGCGCCAAGGATCTGCGCGGCAAGCTGAGCCGCGGCGATCAGCACAAGCTCGACGAGTACCTGGATGGGGTACGGGCTCTGGAACGGCGCATCGCCGCCATGGAATTCCGCCGCCTCGAAGCCGCCAAGGAGGCGTCGGGAGGCGCGGGACCCAAGCGCAATCCGAACGACTCCCCGCCGATCGAGGTCAGGATCCCCGACGGCGAGAAGCGAAGCGAGTATATGCAGGTGATGTGCGACCTCACGGTCCTGGCATTCCAGACCGACACCACGCGCGTGAGCACCTACATCGGATCGACACCCAACGGTGTTTCCTATCCGGAGCTCGGGTTCAACGACGAGCACCACTCCCAGACCCATCACAACAACAAGCCGGTGATGGTCGACAAGGTGGCCAAGATCAACGCCTTTAACGTCGCCCAGTTCGCTTACATGGTGAAACGCCTGTACAGTCTGCGCGAGGGCGAGGGGACCCTGCTGGACAACTGCATCATGATGTGGGGCACGGGCCTGGAGGACGGTAACAAGCACTCCCGCGAGAATCTGCCTTTTGTCATCGCCGGCCGTGGAGGCGGCGCCCTTCGGACCGGCCGATACCTGCCCAACAGCAAGGGCAACCAGGGGGATCTCCTGGGTACGATCCTGACCGCGGCGGGCATTCCGCTGGACCGTCCCATCGGCATTGCGACGAAGCTGTTGACCGAGATGATCAGCGCCTAGGACAGGGCTGGCCGTCGCCCCGGGCAGGACACCCCTCGGTGGCCCGGCAGTTCCTTCTCGGACTCCGGCGGGCATGCAAGTCCTCCGGGCTTCATCCGGCGAAGTGCCCGTCGCGCCGGGCTCAGACGCGTCGATCTCCGGGCGGACCGAAGATCCTGCGGAAGAGGCGTCGAATCGTCCCGCGGCCGGGGGCGGGCTCAGAGGTCGGAGGGGCGGCCGTGCGCGTGGACCCGGCCGAGGACTTCAAGTCGCGGACCGCTGAAGCCTTGGAAGGATAGATCCGAAGCAGAGCGGTCAGCCCCATCGTCTCGAGGATGACCTTGACCTTGGGTTGGACATCGAAGAGGACCAGCGCTCCGCCCGCCGCTTGCGCGGATTCGACCATGTTGATCAGGTAGGCGAGGCCGCCCGAATTGATGTACCGCACTTCTGCCATCTGCAGGAGGAAACGACGGTACTGCCGCTTTCGCAGCGCGTCCATCTGAATCTGGAAGTCGCCGACGTTCTTGGCGTCGATGGGTCCGTTGAAGGAAAGGAGCACGCCGTCCTCCAGACCCGGAACGGCCCCGACTTCGATCTTGAATTCCGGAATCGGCATCCCAGTTATGATAGCCGCCGGAGGTCTCGGCGAGACCTTCCTGGAGACGATCCGTGCAAAATTCATCCGCTTGGGCGGAGCAATTATCCCACGCGCTCCGGAGGGTCCCCAGGTCCCGAACAGGAGCCTTCGTGGGAAGGCATTCAGGACTGATTCCCGAAGCCCGGGCAATTGGCCGGGGGAAGATGAAGGACCTTGAAGATCCCCGATTCGTCTAGCGGACGTGGACGAAGCGGCCTCCCACTCCCTCCATCCAGCCTCTCAATTCACCCAGGGCGGGCGCATGGTCCTTTGAGATCTCCCCGAAGAGCACGACGAAGAGGTTCCCTCTCCCATAGTTTCCGGCCAGGAGGGATACCTGTCCCAGCAGGGCCAGCACCTTCGTGGCATCCGACGGCTTCTTCCCAAGGACTGCTTTGGCCATCCGGACCAGGATGCCGAAGCGACCCGCGATATCGAGGTCGACCTTCGTCACGACGTGACGCCCGACCGATCGAGCAGACGCGATGTTGTCCTTCCCAAAAGCCTTGGCAAGCTGCCGGGAGAACTGATCGCGGGCCGATCGTTCGCTCTTGAGCAGCTTGGGAAGCGGGCAGGATTGAATCGAATGGAGCACGTTGTCGTTGGTGAGCTCGAGGGATTCGGCGTGAACTTCCATCTGGGCGGCCGCGGCTCTGGCCAGCGTCTCCGTCGTCGATCGCTGGACGAATGCAACCACGCCTTGGATCCTCGAATCCTTTCCTCCCAAGGCGGGGATTCCGAAAAGTCCGCAGATCTGGTCGAAGAGGTGCTCATCGAAATATCGCAGGAGATCTTCGGGGGTCCGGAAGTTCCTCAGAATCCCTCGGATCACCTGGCTGGACGGGCCTTGGTTGGGCACCCCCGAGCGTCGGCAAATCTCCGCCAGGCTTCCCGGTCCGAAAC